>Ga0302326_10004335_pt1 | contig 32864 bp, 29 predicted proteins | sample Palsa_T0_3_FD_202264 | JGI IMG/M metagenome (GOLD analysis project Ga0302326, IMG submission 202264) | Peat permafrost microbial communities from Stordalen Mire near Abisko, Sweden - Palsa_T0_3 | ecosystem: Environmental > Terrestrial > Soil > Palsa > Peat permafrost | place: Sweden: Abisko...
GGCCGCCTGATGCTCCGCGGCGCGCTGCGCGGTGAGATCGGTGAGGACCAGGCAGCGCGTGAGCATCCCGTCCAGATCGAATCCGCTGACCGCCAGCTGGACCGGAACGATTGTGCCGCCGGATCCGGTCAGGTCCACTTCGCCGCGTGCGCTTTCGCCGATGGCGACATCGAACAGCTGGGCGAACGCGGGCCGGTGGGCTTCCGCGATCAGGTCAAGCACCGGGGTCCCGATCAGCTCCGAGGCGTCCTGGCCGGTCATCGAGCCAAGCCGCGGGTTCGCGTTGAGGATGACCCCACCGGTGGAGACGGTAGCGGCGCCTTCGCTCATCGCCTCGACGATAAGCCGGTAAGAGCGGTCGGCGATGGAGTGGACCTGCTCATGGCCAGGCAGGCCGATGATCAGCGAGTCGACGGCGCCGGTCCTGATCGCCTCGATCGCCTGCTGCAGGTCGCGCAGCTCGGCCTGCACCTCGGCCAGCTTGACGCTGTCCTCCGAATGGCTTTGACCGGGCGCTCCCGCGGGGGACGGGCTTGGACCCCTAGCTCTCGGCACCGACGAGCTGGCCGCGTCCTTACTCGTCTGAGTCAGTATCTTCGCCGCCTGTCCCGTCGGCTGCGGTACCGGTACTCACGCTGCTTCCTCACCGTCGAAGCTCCATTCCGATGAGGAGACGGTCGCTATCTGACAGGTCGCCGACGAGCTTGCGGATCGGCGCGGGGAGCCTTCTGACCACCGTGGGCGCGGCCAGGATCTGGTCAGCGGCGGCTCGGCGCGGGTTCTTGAGCACGTCCACGATCTCGATCTGGTAGCGGCCTGCCAGGTGCTCCTCGCAGGCACGCCGCAAATTTTCGATTGCCCGAAGGCCCCGCGGCGATGCGTCGGTCACGTACACGACCAGATCCCACTGCTCGCCGGTATCGGCGCCGGTCCAGTCATTATCGGGGTACGGCTCGCTCATAGCGGTTCTCCGTTGTGCGGGGCGTCGTCGGCCCAGCGCCGCGCCGCCATCTTGGACCGGTCCGCCTCGATATCGGCCACCAGGTGGCCCTCGCGCAGGTCGATTCGGCTGATCTCGGTCTGCTCGGCGTCGAGCTGGTCCTGCGTCGCCACCAGGTGAGCCTCGCGCTCGATGACGCTGCGGTGCAGCTCACGCCGACGGTGGGCCAGCTCCTCGGCGATCCGCAGCTGCTCGTCGCGCTCGGCGGCCTGCTGGGTCACGCGGGCGGAGCCGGCCAGCACGCCCGCCGCGCCGATATACACATCGACCAGTTCGACCCCGTGATCGGTGAGCACGAACTCCCGCACCTGATTCGAATGGGCGGTGCCGCGCGACTTCAGCACGAACAGCAGCCGGTTGCGTTCGCCGTTGGCCTCGATGTTGCGCAGCTGCAGCCAGGTGTCCACCATCGCCGACACGGACCTGGCGTTGACATCCTCCCCCTGACCAAGCGCGGTGATCACGCTCGTGATCCCACGGCTCTTGAGCAGGTCGATCTGGCGGGCCACGCTGGAGGCTAGCTCGGTGGTCAGGATCCCGTTGGACAGGCTGGTGATCCCGTCGAGCACCGCCACCGACGGCTTCTCCTCCTCGATCAGCCCGGCGAGGATGGCCAGATGGGTTTCCAGCCCGAACGCGGACGGACGCGCCGCCCAGATGCGCAGCAAGCCCGCCTCGACCCACGGCCGCAGGTCGAGCCCGAGCGAGCGCATATTGCGCACCACCTGATCCGGCGACTCCTCGAGCAAGACCATCAGCGCGCGCTCACCGCGGGCGCAGGCCGAGTCCACCACGGATGCGCCGACCGAGGTCTTGCCGGTGCCCGCGGCCCCGCTCACCATGAGCGTCGACCCGCGGAACATGCCGCCGCCCAGCATGTGGTCCAGGCGGGGGATGCCCGTCGAGACCCGCTCCTCGGAGGCCGCGTAGTCGAGCGCGACCGACGTGATCGGCAGCACGGTGAAGCCATGCGCGGAGATCAGGAAGGGGTACTCGTTGGTGCCGTGCGCGGACCCGCGGTACTTGACCACGCGGAGGCGACGGGTGGAGATCTCCGCGGTGACCCGATGGTCGAGCACGATCACGCAGTCGGTAACGTACTCCTCGATCCCGTGCCTGGTGAGACCGTCGCCGCCTTGGCTGCCTCGCTCCCCGGTCAGGAGGACGGTGACGTCCCGGTCGTCGAGCCAGCGCACCAGCCGGATGAGCTCCGAGCGCACGATCGTGTCGTTGCCGAACGCGCCGAATATCACCTCGATGGTGTCCAGCACGACGCGCTTGGCACCCACCTGCTTGATCGCGTCGTCGAGGATGGCGAAGATCGGCTCGAAGTCGAATACTCCGGCCTGGACGATCTCGGACGGATCCACCCGGAACGCGAGCACCACGAGCTGGCCGGTGCGCACCAGCTCATCGATATCGAATCCGAGCGATCGCACGTTGAGGGCGACCTTGGCCGCCGACTCCTCGAAGGTCATGAGCACGCCGGGCTCGTCGTACTGGCGGGCGCCCGCGACCAGGAAGTTCATCCCGAGCAGCGTCTTGCCCGCTCCCGCGCTGCCCGCCACCAGCGTCACCCGGCCCCGGGGCAGGCCACCGGCCAGGATCTGGTCCAGCCCGGAAATCCCGGTGGGCGCCTTGTCCAGATCTGGACCTATCGAACCGTCCGTCACGCTCGTCAGCACCGCGCTATCCATGCGCACATCCTCCCCCGAGTAAAGCTTTTACGTCTTGTCCGAAAAGTACTAAAGGCCCCGGTAATTACGCACGAATCGCCATACCGGATCCCGGTTAAATACAGGGGGAATCGGTGCAGAAATTGATACGAACTGGTCTAAAGCGGAGTAACTAGGCGTTCCCGATTATCATTTCCCTAGGTTATCATAGGTTTATTTTTGACCAATCATACGTCTATTTTTCCACGGGCATTGTGTCCCGAATTCGGGGACAGCGACAGGGCGGCGACCGCCGAGGATGGCCGGTAGCTGGTGCTTCCGGGGTAGCTGACCCGGATGGTGTCGTTGACCGGTGCGGCCTGAAGAGTCTGGGGGCCGGTGAACACGCAGGTGGCCACGCCGCCGGTGGTTGTGTGCCGGGTGCACAGGTAAGCGGTCCCGATGCTGAACGATACGGCCTGGCCGCTGAGCGGGCGGCCGGACGCGGTCAGGGTGGCGATGAGGGTGAGGGCCAGTAGCGGGCTGAGGTCGATGCGCGCGGTCAGCGTGGTCGGGGCCTGGGTGACGGTCTGGGTGAGCCGGCCGGCGGATGTGGCGTAGCTGGCGTCACCGGGGTAGACGGCGGTGATCGTGTCGCGGCCGGCCGATAGGGCCCTGGTGGTGCAGGTGGCGTGGTAGGTGGTGCCGCTGACCTGGGTCAGGGACACGGCGCGGCACAGCGCCTGGGAGCCGCCGCTGAACGTGACGGTGCCACCGTCGGCCGGGGCGACCGTCGCGGTGAAGGTGACGTTCTGGCCGAAGGTGCTCGGGTTCGGTGACGAGGTCACCGCGGTGACGGGAGTTGGCCGGGACACGCTGATCACTGACACGGTGCCATTGCCCGCGTTGGTCACGTAGGCGGTGTGGAACGTGGGGTCCACTGCCACCCCGGACGGATAAGCGTCGACCGGGACGGTGGCGGTCACGGTCTCGGTCGCCTCGTCGATCACCGACACGTTGCCAGCGAGGTTGGCCACATAGGCGGCGTGGGTGGTCGGGTCTACCGCCACCCCGTCCGGGTCGGAGCCGACCTTGATGGTGCCGGTCACGGTACCGCTCGCCTCGTCGATCACCGACACGGTGCCGGCGCCCCCGTTGGCCACGTAGGCGGTGTGGGTGGTCGGGTCTACCGCTACCCCGTCCGGGTCGGAGCCCACCGCGATGGTGCCGGTCACGGTGCCGCTCGCCTCGTCGATCACCGACACCGTGCCAGCGCCCCCGTTGGCCACGTAGACGGTGTGGGTGGTCGGGTCTACCGCCACCCCGTCCGGGTCGGAGCCCACCGCGATGGTGCCGGTCACGGTGCCGCTCGCCTCGTCGATCACCGAGACCGTGCCAGCGCCCCCGTTGGCCACATAGGCGGTGTGGGACGTGGGATCCACCGCCACCCCGTCCGGGCCGGAGCCCACGGTGATAATGGCGGTCACGGTGCCGGTTGGCCCGTCGATCACCGACACCGTGCCATTACCCCCGTTGGTCACGTAGGCGGTGTGGGTCGTGGGGTCCGCCGCCACCGCGAGCGGGCCACCGCCGACGGTGACGGTGCCGGTCACGGTGCCGGTCGCCTCGTCGATCACCGACACCGTGTCATCATCGACGTTGGTCACGTAGAGGGTGTGGGCGCCGGGGTCCACCGCCGCCCCGTCCGGGCCGTTGCCCACTTCGATGGTGGCGGTCACGGTATAGCCGAGCGCCGCCGAGGCGGGCACCGCGCCGGCCGCGCAGACCACCAGGGGCAGCACGACGGCAGCGGCCACCGCGATGACGCGATCGCCCCGCCATGCGCGCATAGCCTGTCCCCTACCGGGTCCCGGTGCCGAGAGTGGTCAGGAGGGGGGTCCTGCGGCCTGTGCCTCGCTGCGGGCGGCGGTGAGCATCTGGCGGATCCGGCTCATGATCTCCTCGGCTGCCGCTAGCTGGCCGAGGCTAGCCAGGCGCTGGGCCTGCAGCAGCTGGTCTTCGAGCTCGGCTAGATTCGCTCGTTGCTCGGCCTCGGACAGCGCGCGCATAATGACCGAGGGCAGGCGCGCGGGGCGGTCCTTCAGGACGTAATCGGTGGCCCCCTGCTTGATGAGCGCGACCGCTGCTTCGTCGCCAAGCACACCGGACCAGAAGACGAACGGTATGTCCGGGTAGTGTTCCTGAGCGATCTTGAGAGCGTCCTCGCCGGAGAAGCCGGGCAGGTGGTAGTCGGACAGGATAATGTTCGGCCGGAAGGCGGCCAGCTGCTCAATAAACGCCGCCTTGGTGTCAACGACGAGGGCCTCGAGGTTAAGGCCCGCGCCGGCCAGCAGGCGCTGGGCCAGTTCGGCGTCCCAGGCTTCGTCCTCCAGGATCAGGATACGTTTGCTGGGTCCCGCTGAGTCCGCCTCGCCTCCGGTCTCGGCGTTCGCCTGCCTCGGAACGGTCATGGTATCCGGCTGGCCCGTCTCGGGCTCGCCGTGGTGACGCTCGTCGCTCATAAATGTCCTACCTCAATCCGAGTTTCGGCGCGACGCTGGGGACGGGCTCATTCAAAAGCAGCCAGAACACGCCGAGGGCCTTGACCGCTTCGGTGAATTCGGAGAACTTTACTGGCTTTCGGACATACGCATTGGCGCCGTTGCGGTAGCTAACCAGGACGTCCTCTTCCAGTTTGGAGCTGGTCAGGACGACCACCGGGATCATCTGCGTCCGCTCGTCGGCTCGCATCCTGCGCAAAACCTCAAGCCCGCCGACCTTCGGGAGATTCAAGTCGAGCAGAATGAGAGCCGGAGTCGGCGCGTCGTCGCCGTCGCCCTCGCCCTCGCCCTCGCCGGGGAAGAGGTACGCCAAAGCCTCGGCGCCGTCTCGCTTCACGACGACCTTGTTGTGGATGTTGCTCTTGTCGAAGGCCCGCAGGGTCAGTGCCTCGTCGTCGGGATTGTCCTCTACCAGCAAGATGGTTCGGCTTGTCATGTACTTTCCTTCTCGTCCAGGGTGAAGTAGAAAGTCGCGCCCGCTCCGACGGCACCCTCGGCCCAGACACGGCCACCGTGGAGTTCCACGATCTGCCGCACGCTGGCCAGGCCGGTGCCGGTACCGGTGGCAGGGAAGTCGCGAGCCGCATGCAGCCGCTGGAACGGCTGGAACAGCTTGCCCTCATAGGCGGGATCGAAGCCGACGCCGTTGTCGCGCACGTAACAGCACACGGCGGCGTCCTCGTTCGGGGCCGTCCCGAACTCGATCGACGCATCGTCCTGGCGGGACGTGAACTTCCAGGCGTTGTCCAGCAGGTTTTCCAGGACCGTGCGGATGAGACCGCTGTCCGCCCGGGCCGGGACTGGTTGCTGGATAGTGAAACGGACGCGTCGGTCCGGTTCCCGGCGCTGGATCTCCTCGACGATCCGGGCCGCCTCTGCGCTGAGATCGACGGACTCCAAGTGCAACTCGGCGCGCGAGAGGTGCGAAACCTGCATCAGGTAGTCGAGTAGGTCCCGCATCTGCTCACTGACGGCGACGATCCGCTCGGCGTAACTGCGGCCTTCCTCACCGAGAACCCCGCCGTAGTCTTCCAGCAGCACCCCGCTGTAACCACTGAGCGCTCTCAGCGGGGCCCGCAAGTCGTGGGATACCGCGTAGATGAACCTCTCCTGGCTCTCACTAGCACGCTCAAGGTCCTTCGTCTGGAGCTGGGCGGTTACGTCTCGGATGGCTGCGGCGACAAGGATGCCTTCGCCGGTGTCGATCGCGGACAGGGAGATCTCGGCCGGGAAGGTGCTGGCATCGCGGCGGCGCCCGGCGAGCGCCAGGCCCGCGCCCATGGGCCGGTGCTGTGGGTCAGCGGGGTACATAGCCAGGTGGCTTGGGTGCTCGGCGCGGGCGGTATCTGGGACCAGCATCTCGACCCGCTGGCCGATAAGTTCCGCACGCTCGTAGCCGAACAGCCGCTCCGCCTGGGCGTTGACCAGGACGACCCGGCCGTCGGCGGCGGTGCACACCATCGCGTCAGGAACCGCTTCCAGGAGCGCGGCGAACATGCCGTCGGAGGGCGGGGTCAGCACCGCCGGTGGTGTCACAATTTGTATTGTAGCAGTGACTTAAAGTCATAACAGATGGACAACATCATGCTGTCCCCTCCTTCGCGTTCAGGGTGAAGTAGAACGTGGCGCCGCGGCCCACGGCGCCCTCGGCCCAGACTCGCCCGCCGTGGCGTTCGACGATCCGCCGGACGCTGACCAGGCCGATTCCGGTACCAGGGAACTCGGTAACCGAATGAAGCCGCTGGAACGGCTGGAACAGCTTGCTCCCGAAGGCCGGATCGAAGCCGGCCCCGTTGTCGCGCACAAAGCAGCAAACCATGGCGTCCTCGGCAGCGGCGGTGCCGAACTCGATGGTGGCGCCGTCACTCTTGGCGGTATATTTCCACGCGTTTTCGATCAGGTTCTGCAACACGGTGCGGATGAGAATGCGATCCGCGTTGACCCAGATGCCGTCTTGGAGGGTGAAGCGGACCCGGCGCTTGGGCTCGCGGGCTTGCAGTTCATCGGCGATGTCGGCGACCTCCGCGCTGAGATCGACCGGTCCCAGGACCAATTCCGCGCGCGATACCTGGGACAGGTTCAGCAGGTCATCGATGAGTGCGCCCATCCGCTCGGTGGCGGCCAGGATCCGCTCCGCGTACCAGCGGCCGGTTTCGTCGAGACGGTCGCCGTAGTCCTCTATCAACGCTTCGCTGTACCCGCTCAACGCCCGCAGCGGGGAGCGCAGATCATGGGCGACCGAGAAGGTGAACGCCTCCAGGTTCTTGTTGGCCACCACCAGCTCAGCCGTGCGCCGCTCGTTGAGCGTCTTGATCTGGGCTTGGGCGTCGCTGAGATCCTCGAGGACGTTGAGGCTCGCCTTGACCGCCGCCTCGGCCCGCAGGCGTTCGGCGTTCGAGTCCTCAAGCAGGTTCAGGACCGCGACCTGCATGTCCTTGAGCGCTTGCCCTTCATCGACGACGCCCATCCGTCAGCCACCGCCGGCCGCGGCTCGCAGGGCTTTGATCTCCTTCTTGAGCTCGATCATGCGCAGCTCCCGTCCGACGGTGAGCTTCTGGAAGCGTTCGAGCTCGGCGAGCCTGTCGAGTTCGCGTGCTCTCTGTTCCGCTACTTCACTCTCAGCCTGCTTCTGGGCGGTGACGTCGCGGGCGGCGGCGAACACGCCAAGGACGTTGCCGCCCGCGTCTTTGTACACCGAGCCGTTGTAGAGCACGTCGGTCATCCCGCCGTCCACGTGGCGGATGGTCAGCGGGTAGTCGGTGACGAAGCCCTGCGCGAAGACCTGGCGGTGACCCTCGCGGGCCCGGTCCGGCTCGGTGAAATAGTCCGAGAAGTCAGTGCCCATCAGATGCTCCCGATCCACTCCGGTCACCCGGATCGTCGCCTCGTTCACGTCGGTGATCTTGCCCTCCGCGCTGATCGTCACCAAGGGGTCCCGGCTGGCCTCGATCAGGCTGCGGGCGTACTGCGCCGCCGAACGGAGTTGCTCCTCGGCCAGCCTGGTCTCCGAGATGTCGTGGCTCATCAGCAGGAAGCCGATCGGGCGCCCCAGGCTGTCGTCACGCCGGGTCATCACGACGCTGGCGGTGAACCGGGAGCCATCCTTCCGGACTCGCTCGAACTTTTCCTCGGCCAGACCATCCTTATACGCGGTGGCCAGCAGGCGGTCGACGGCACCGGACTCGACGTCTGCTGGCACGTTGAGGATGCTCGTGTCCCTGCCCATGACCTCTTCCGCGGAATAGCCGTAGTTGCGGAACGCTCCCTTGTTCCACGAAAGAATGCGGTGGTCCAGGTCCATCCCGATGATCGAGTACTTCGTGGAGCTCTGCAGTATGTTGTCCAGGAACGCCCTGGTTTCGGAAAACTCTCGCAGTTGCCATTTCGAATAGGGGGCATCGCTGGCCGCGTCCTGGTATACCGGCGCGGTGTAGAGCACCCTGATCAACTCGCCGTCGGTCTGCCGGAGGATCAGCGGATAGTCGGTGACGAAGCCGTGCGAGAAAACCTGGCCCTCACCCGCGCGGACCCGGTCCGGCTCGGTGAAATAGTCCGAGAAGTCAGCGCCGACCAGATGCTCCCGGTCCACTCCGATCATCTTGACCGCCGCCTCGTTCACATCGGCGATCTTCCCCTCGGGGCCGATCGTCACCAGCGGGTCCGGGCCGGCCTGCACCGGAAGCTTCGACCCACTGGTGGGCTTGGCCGGGCGCCGTCTAGGGGGGGTGGCGGCGGATTTGCCATTTGGTGAATCGCCCACGCGTATCGTCATGAGAACCTCCTACCGCGAACCGGCATCGATTGAGCCGGTCGGCACCGTGTAGTTCACGTGCCCGCCCCCGAGGCGGTAGTCACGGATCCGCTTCGTACAGAAACACTATATAGGTTACAGCACTCGAATTCGATCCCAGAGGTACTCAAGAGTCTTATGCCGATTGGGTGATCATCGCTACAGGAAATCACACCGGAACCAAATCGGGGTACGAGCAAACAATTTTCACAAATGGATACCAAAGCAGCCGAACGCGGCAACCTTAGTGGACGGGGGAGGTGGCCACCGCGAGGACGATGATCACGACTATGACCAGGGCGACGGTGATCACCACATATTGCCGGACCTGGCGCACGCTGATCCCTACCTGCCGCTCGGCCTCCACGGCCGTGCCTGCCGATGCCATGGCCGACTGCGCCGCATGCACCGCGGCCTCGGCAGCGGCTCCGGCCCCGGCCTGCAGTTCGGCGTAGGCCCGGAGAGCGACGGCGATATCTGCCTCCACCTTGGCCGCCGCGGCCTCGATCCGGTCCAGCGCGGCGACGCTGATGGCCGCTGCGCGCCAGGCCTCCGACTCGGCGCCGACGTGGACGGGGACAGAGATCTCAGCCCGGGGCATCACCTCCAGTTCCGTCGTCACGGTCACTAGTTCCGTCGTCACGGCCACGGCGACCTCGGCGCCGGGCGCGGAAACGCTCGCTCGTGCGGCTTCCCGGTCCGCGGTGGCCCTCGACGCGTCGTTCAGGAAGCTGATCACGGCCTCCCGCGCCATTGCGCCCACATCGGGAGGACCGTGCGGACCAGTTCCAGACCGCCGCCGCCGGGTGCTCGTGCCGGTCTGGGTATCTCTTGTCGCGGGCATGACATCTCCTCGAGGCGTGTCAGGCTACGTAGTAGTTCCTTTGGTCACTATACGTGTTTCAATTAATACGGAAAGGAGTCACTCAGCCGTGGTCCGCAGCGTGCCGGGCGGCGAAGGCAGCAGCCTCCGTGCGGCGGTGCATGCCAAGCTTGGCCAGCAGCGAGGACACGTAGTTCTTCGCGGTCTTTTCCGCGAGGAACATGCGCTCCGCGATCTGGCGGTTGGTCAGTCCTTCGCCGACCAGTTCGAGCACCCGCTTCTCCTGGCCGGTGAGCGTCGCCACCAGGTCCTCGCCGGCCCCGCGGTCCCGCAGTCGCACCATGGCCGCGCGCGACGCGTACGGGTCGAGCAACGACCGGCTGGGCGGATACGGCCGCACGGCGCTCACGAGGTCGGCTCCCCCGGTCTGCTTCGAGTCGGCCTGGTTCGATAGGTAGCGCGCGGCCCCGGTCATGATCCCCCCGAGGAGGGCCTGCTGGCTTGGGTCAGCCAGCATCGGCCACAGGTCTCCGGCGAGGGTAGTGACCAGCTCGACATGCTCGCCGAGGGTCCGGCGCAGCACCTCCTGCACGTCGACGGCGACGTGGTCAAGGTCGAGGACCTGCGGGCGGGCCACCTGCCGGGGGACGAGGGCGAGCGGCTGGCGCCGCAGGCCCGCCGCCCGTTCGGCGGCCAGCGTGATCTGCCCGAGGTCGCGGCGGGCTGACTCCAGGCGCTTGGACCAGTCGGGTCCGGATGGGGTGTCAACGTCGCCCGGGACAAAGGCTGCGCAGCTGACGATCACCGCGAGGAGGTGGTTGAAGTCATCCGCGAGCCCGCCCGCGAGCTGGCCCAGGCTTTCCATGCGCTGAGCCTGCTGCAACTGCGCCCGCTGCCGGTCTGGTGAAGATTCCTGCTCATCGCGGTGCTCGGGGCCGGATTTGACCTCGGACCGGTCTTGGAATTCGCGGCGCTCGGTGGCCGGATCGACCATGTGAAGTCATCCCCAGGTGCTGCTCAGAAGGCGCTGCGGCGCGGCGGGATGTCACACTACGCGCCTCTATCATCACTATGAGTGATGATAGCACAGGTTTATAAGTTACGGCCTTTTCGCACTGAGCGGTTCTGGGACTGGAGGGGCAGGTAGCCACTGGTTAGCTGCCGGCTAGCTGCCGGTCATGGAGATCCGGTCTTGGAGACGTAGAGGCTGAAGGGGAGGGTGCCGGGTGATCCAGCCGGTGGCCGACCAGGAGTCCATCGCGGCGTTGCCCAGGGCCAGCGCGGTGTCGGAGGCCTGGCAGGTGTCGTTGCGGCCGGACTTGTCAGCGACCGAGGAGATGTAGGCGATGACGAACGCCACGCCGACCTTGGTCACACGCTGACCACGGTCGCGCACCGCACCCGCAAGGGATGCTTTTGGTGTTCTGCCGAATGTCCGGTTCAAGCTCGTGACTCTTTTCCTTCTCGTATTTGCCTTGCGTTCATTTCGTGCTTTATTCACCACTCTCCGTGTTTTCCGGGGTGGGCACCAGAGGCGTATTACCTAGGTATGGCACGTCTTTGTCCCGTCATTTTCGACGCGGGCCATTCGGCCATGGGCCGTTTGGTCCGGGCCATTCAGCCCGGATCGTTGCGCCGGGCGGTGTGCGCCGTGACAGCGGCCCGGGCGGGCCAGCGCGAGGCTGGGCCGCCCGGGCCGGGTCGGGGCAGGGTGGCTAGGCGGAGTAGGCCTGGAACTCGTCGATCTGGGGTGCGCCCTGGGCGCTGTTGGCGCTGATGTCGAGGCGGAGGTAGGTCTCGGTGGCCTTGGGGACGGGGATGGCGACGGAGTTGCTGCCCACGGTGAACTGGTAGACCGCCGAGGGGGCCAGGGTGGTCCAAGTGCTGCCGTTGGCGCTGCCGTCGACCACGATGGTCTGGCTTCGGGTGCCCCAGCCCTGGGGGAGTTCCAGGACGACCCTGGCGACGGGGCCGGCCTGGGCCAGGTGGAGGGTGAGGGTGGCGGTACTGGCGGTGGCCTGCCAGTAGGTGTTCAGGTTGCCGTCGATGGCGTTGCTGGCCGGGAACCCTGACAGCGTGCTATTGGCCGTGACGGTACCGGTCAGCGCCAGGTTGACGGGGGCGCTGGAGTAGGGGGCGATGGAGGAGGCGTAGAGGGAGAAGGGGATGGTGCCGTCCCACAGGTGAATGTCGTGGGCCCAGTAGAAGACCTTGAAGTCGCAGGACAGGGCCATGCCGAGGGCGGTGGCCATCATGCCGGTGGAGGAGGTGTTGGTGTAGAAGGAGTCCAGGCTGGCGGGCAGTCCGTAGCCGGGGTTCTCCCCGCCGACGGCCAGGCCGTCCTGAGCGGCGATGCGGGTGATCCAGCGGGTGGCGGACCAGGAGTCCATCGTGTCGTTGCCCAGGGCCAGCGAGGTGTCGGAGGCCTGGCAATCGTCGTTGCCGCCGGAGTTGTCAGCGACCGAGGAGATGTAGGCGATGACATTGGTCTTGTTGATCAACTGCGCGTAATACAGGTTCCAGACCGCGCCGACGCCGGTGGTGCCGTCGTTGGACAGGTTGGCCTGCTCGGTCTTGGTCAGGGTGTCCGGGCGGGTGCCTGATCCCGGGGTGACGGTCTCGTAGTAGCCGGTGAAGCCGAGGCTGGTCAGGGTCTGCATCTGCCAGTTGGTCACGGTGTCCAGGCCGCCGACGTACCAGTTGACCCAGGTGGTGATCTGCGCCTGGGTCAGGCCGGCGGTGCCGGGCTTCCAGCTCGGGTCGGGGTTACGCGTCATGCCGGAGGCGAGCCCGGTCCCGGTCAGGGCGGCCTTGTCGAACGCCCAGTAGGTGCCGCCGCCGGGGTAGAGCATCTCGCCGTCACCACCGGAAGTGAGCCGGATGGCATAGAAGTTCGACATCGGGATCGCGGCGTTGACCAGGGACAGGAACTGCGCGGCGGCGGTCCGGACGGCCTGGCTGAACACGAAGTTCGCTTCGGTGGAGACGTCACCGTTCTGGTCGACGTAGGTGCTGTCGGCCAGGTTGAAGACCCACGAGGGAGGGTTCTCCAGGCCCAGGCCGAGGGTGACCTTCTGCCCGGCGGCCTGGTAAGACGCCAGTTCGTACTTCATGGTGGTCAGGTAGGAGGAGCTGAGCACGCCCTGGGTGGGTTCGAAGCTGGCCCAGTTGTACTCGAACATGGCCATGATTCCGTTTTGGCCCTCGGTCGCCGCCGTGTTCGTCTGAGTATCCAAGGTGCCCCACAGCGGGAATGAGGTGGGAGGAGTCGAGGCGTGGGCGTTCAGCGAGAGGGCCGCGCCGAGGCTGCCCAGGACCAGGGCCGTGACGACCACCATTACAAACCGGGTGCGGCGGCGTACCGCACGCGCGAAGAATGCTTTTGGTGTTCTAGATTTCCGGTCGACCATCATGACCCTTTCCTTCTCATATCCACTTCGTATTCTTTCCGTGTATTAATCACCACTCTCTGCGTTTTCCAGGGTGTGTGCCAGAGGCGAATTACCTAGGTACGGCACGTCATTGTCCGTCATTTCGGCCCGGCCATTCAGCCTGGGCCATTCGGGCACGGGCCATTCAGCCCTGGGCCATTCGGCCCGGGCCATTGCGCTGGCCGCGGAGGGTTAACGTGAGTCGGACCGGGGCGGAGCGGCACGCCGCGAACGCGGAACTGAAGGCTCAGCCGGCGGAGCAGGCGGACGGGCCGCGCATCACCGACCAGGGATCAGGAAGGCCCGGCCGAGCTCTTGGCGGCGGGCCAGCGCCCGCCCCGCCCCATCCGCTGCTCCACGCCCCAAGCGCCCCACGCCGGACCGTCCCCCAACGTCATGGATGCCGCACGCTAATGGGTCTTCCCATCACGATGCCACAGCCACGCTGTTCCGCCCCAGCCCCCGCCCCGCCACCAACGGGACTCTCCGGCTTCCGACTCGCAGCGGCGCCATCGTTTGGCTTCGCTCACTTCGTGCCCGGCCCGCTGGAGGATCCTCCGGAGCAAGAAACGCTGGTCCGGTTCGTCATCAACCAGCAGATCCTCGACCCGCGGTGCCGTGCTCTCATCATAAATACCTAGAGTGTCGAACTATGCACGAATAGTCACCTGATGCCGGTATCGCGCGTGGGCCACAGCGACCACGAGGCTTCGGTGTCAGCCGGGCGAAGCTCGGTCGCCCCAGGTCATCGGGCCGTACGCCGGTCATCGTGACCTGTTCGTGATCTTGCGGAGTCGTTGCCTCCTGGCCAACCAATACATAATGTGACAGTGTCGGCACGCAGCGTAAGACCGGCCGTCCTCAGCCGGGCTGCGAAGTGATGCTCATGACTCATCGCGTCTGCCGCCTACCGGGCGTTGCTGAAAGGAAAGAGAAATGAGTTCACGTCGCGGATCGCCGGCGTGTGGAATCGGCGGCGGAATCATCCTGGCGCTGGCGCTGGCTGCCTGCGGCAGTCCAGTTCTGGCTGCGACGCCGGCGGCCCACGGCCTGCCGTCGACGGTGGCGCTCTACTCGATCCAGGACCTGAGCGGCCCGGCCGCTACCCCCGGCCTGGACGACGAGCGAGGTGACCAGCTCGCCGTCGCCGATATCAACCGGGAGAAGTTCCTCGGCTCCGCCAGGCTGACTATTTCCTTCGGTAACTCCGCGACCGACCCGACGACCGCCGCGGCGGTCGCGTCGACCGTGGCCGCGGCCCGCTATCCGATCGTGATCGGGCCCCCGGCCAGTTCGAGCGCCGTGGCCGTCGCGCCGATCATGGCCAAAGCCGACCAGCCGACCGTCTTCACCCAGGCGGGCAGCGACGGCGTCCTGGTCAGCCCGTACATCTACCGGATGACGACGTTGCAGGCATCGCTATACCCGCTGACCATGAAGTGGCTGGGGGCGCAGAGGGTCAAGACGGTCGCCGTCATCCAGGACTCCGACATCCCGACCGAGGTCCGGCTGACCGACGAACTGAAGGCTGACGGGCCGAGGTACGGCTTTAAGGTCGTGGACGTCGAGTCGGTGCTAGCGACGCAGTCGAACATCGCCTCGGCGATGTCATCGGTCCTGGCCGCCCACACTGAGGCCCTCGCGCTCAACGTGGTCACGACGCAGAACGCCACGGCGGCCACGCTAGCCCAGCAGGGAAGCTTCAAGGGACCGATCATCGCCGAGGAAAGTGCCGCCAACGCAGAACTGGCGGCCGCCGGTTCGGCCGCCAACGGGATCGTCTGGGCGTCGGACTGGATCGCCGGATCACCCGGCCAGATGTCCGCGACCTTCACCAAGGAGTACGAGGCCACGTATCACGCCGTACCGACCAACTGGGCCGCTGAATCCTACGACGCGGTCTGGTTCGCGGCCAGAGGCCTGAAGCAGGCCGACTCGACCTCACCGGCCAAGGTGCAGGCCGCCCTGACCAGCGTGGGTTCGGCGGGGTTCACCGGAGCCCTCGGGAACATCACCGTCGTTAACGGTCAGGAGACCAGCAAGCCGCTGCTCATCTCGTGGAACGACGGGTCGCAGAGCGTCATGGCCAACCAGAATCCGTAGCCGCGGCCGACACCGCAGCCCTTTTTAGTATCGGACACCGGCGATGGAACAGCTGATAAATGCGATCGTCCTCGGCGCGATCTATTGCCTGTTCGCAATGGGCCTTGGCCTGACGTGGGGAACGCTGAACGTCCTGAACCTGGCCCACGGTGCCGTGTTCATGTTCTCGGCCTTCACGTGCTACCTGATCACGCAGCGAGCTGACGTCCACCTGCCGATCGCAGTCGTGCTCATCGTGGCGGTGGTGGCCGGGGCCCTGATGGAGCTCGGTCTCGACCTCCTGGTCTTCCGGCAGATAAAACGCCGGAGCAGAACCCAGGGCGAGGCTGAGATGTCCATGCTCATCGGCAGCATCGGGGCCAGTGCCATCCTGGTCACCGTCGCCGAGCAACTGACGGCGGACACCCCGTTCACGGTGACCGCGGTCCCGGTGAAGGCGTCCGTCTACCATCTCGGTTCCGGGGTTTACGTCACGAATGTCGAAATTGTCATCGCGGTCGTCGCGCCGGTCCTGACCGTCGGATTCGCGCTGTGGATCCAGCGGAGCCGGATGGGGCGCGCCATGCGGGCCCTCGCGTGTGACGCGCCCACCAGCGGCCTGATGGGTATCAGCGAGGGTCGGATGTCGGCGCTGGCCATGGCCATCTCCGGGGCCACGGCCGGCGTGGCGGGGGTCTTCCTGACCGTGTACCTGGACAGCGTCACCGCCGACTCCGGCTCCGACCTGCTCCTGCGGGCCTTTGCGGTGGTCGTCCTGGGCGGCGTGGGCAGCATGTGGGGGACGCTGATCGGAGCGTTCGTCCTCGCCGGAGGCGAAACCCTGGTCACCGCGACCACCTCGGGCATCTGGACCAGCGCCGTCTCGTTCGGGCTGATCATCGCCGTGCTCCTGGTCCGTCCCAGCGGCCTGTTCGGCAAGGTCAAGGGCGTGCGTGCGTGAGCGGCTTCTACGCGTCGCACCTCACGCTGATCCAGCAGACCGCGGTGGTCGCCGTGCTGGCCATGAGCTTTCAGGTCGTGCTGCGCTCCGGAGTGTTCTCGTTCGCCAGCGCGGGCTTCTACGTGGTCGGGGCGTACGCGCTCGCCAACATGTCCAAGGCCGGCTGGCCGCTGCTGCCCGCGCTGATCGTGATCGTCATCATCGGAGCGGCCGGCGGCTACCTGCTGTCGATTCCCTTCGTCCGGCTACGCGGGCTCTACCTGGCCATGGTGACGTTCGCGTGGGCCGAGATCCTGGTCGTGGTGGCCGACAACGGCGGCTCGCTGACGGGCGGCCCCGTCGGCATGTTCGGCGTGACCCTGGGGGTGAGCACCCCGGAGCTGTTCGTCATCGTGGCCGTGGCGGCGCTGCTGATCAGCCAGGTCGAACGCCGGGGCCTGGGCCGGGCGCTGCGCGTGATCAGTATCGACGAGCAGTTGGCCCGGACCATGGGCATCGAGATCAACCGCCAGCGGGCCTTCATCTTCGCCCTGAGCTCGGCCCTCGGCGCCCTGGCGGGGGCGCTGAACACCGTGCGGACCAGTTCCGTCGCGCCGACCGGCTTCGGCTACGGCCTCATCGTGCTCGGCCTCACCATGGCCGTCTTCGGGGGGGTCGGGTCGTGGACCGGCGCGATCATCGGCGCCGTAGTCGTGACCTGGTTCCCCGAGGTCTTCGGGTTCGTCGGGAACTACCGATCGGTGGTCTACGGAATCCTGCTGATCCTGGTGGTGGTCTTCGAGCCGTCTGGCGTGCTCGGTCTGATCGGCAAGCTGACCGCCCTGATACGCCAGGTCCGGGCGGCGACATGAGCACGCTGCTCGAGGTCCACGACGTCAGGGTTCACTTCGGCGGGGTCAAGGCCGTCGACGGAGTCTCCATGCACCTGGCCGAGGGCGGGCTCTTCGGCCTGGTCGGCCCGAACGGGTCGGGGAAGAGCACGCTGCTGGCCGCGCTGTCGCGGATGACCGACCTGACCAGCGGCAGCCTGCGCTTCGCCGGGCACAGCTACGAGCGCGAGACCGCCCAGTGGGTGTCCAGAAGGGGCCTGGGCCGGACGTTCCAGACCGTCCGGCTGCTGCCCTCGCTGTCGGTCCTGGAGAACGTCATGGTCGGCGCGGACGCCCGCTTGTACGGACCGGGCATCGTCTCGAACTGGGTCATGCCGTGGCGCACCCGGCAGCGCGAGAAAGCAGGCCGCCGCGCCGCGATGAGCGCCGTCGAGCGGCTGGAACTGGTCGATCTGATGGACTCAGCGGCCGGCGCGCTGTCGTACGGCACGCAGCGGCGGGTCGAGATCGCCCGGATTCTGGCCGCCGCGCCCAAGCTCGTCCTGTTCGACGAGCCGACGGCCGGGATGAGCTACGAAGAGCGCGATGCGATCGGCAAGGTCATGCGGCAGTTGCAGGCCGAAGGCATCACCCAGGTCCTGGTCGAGCACGACATGCAGATGATCAGCGATGTCTGCGACCACGTATTCGTCATGAACTTCGGCGTGGTCATCGCCGAGGGCGACGCGGAGACCGTGGTCCAGGACTCGGCCGTGCAAGAGGCCTACCTGGGCCGACGGGGTGACGGCGATGCCACTGCTGGAAGTCACTGACCTGCACGTCAGATACGGCGGGGCGGTCGCGGTACGCGGCATCGACCTGCACGTCGATCAAGGTGAGGTGGCCCTGATGCTGGGGGCCAACGGCGCCGGGAAGACGTCGAGCCTACGAGCCATCGCCGGCCAGCTCCGCCAGTCGAAGGGATCGATCGGGTGGAACGGCACCGACATCTCGGCCTGGCCGTCGTTCCGGGTGAGCCGGGCCGGGCTGGTCATGGTGCCGGAGGGCCGCAAGGTCTTCGCGCCGCTCTCGGTCGCGGAGAACCTGGAAGTCGGCGGGTTCACCAACCGGTCAAGGAAACGGCGGCTCGAGCTGATCGATCAGGTCTACGCCATGTTCCCCCTCCTGAAGGACCGTAAGGACCAGGCGGCCGGATTCCTCAGCGGCGGAGAACAGCAGATGCTGGCGTTCGGCCGGGCCTTGATGGCCGAGCCGAAGGTCATCTTGATGGATGAGCCGTCGATGGGGCTCTCGCCCGCGATGGTCGACACCGTCATGGGCGCCATCGGTGAGATGGCCGGCACGGGCCTCGGGATCTTGCTGGCGGAGCAGAACGCCATGGCCGCTCTCCAGGTGGCCCGCCGGGCCATCGTGCTCGAGCGGGGCTCCATCGTGCTGACCGGATCCGCCGACCAGGTCCGGCATCACCCCGACGTGGTCACGGCATTCCTCGGCGAACGAGTCGCGGGGAAGCCGGGCGCGAGGGACACGTGACATCACGCCATGGATGACACGGAGTCGAAGTCCTTCAGCGCGGGAATGAGCTCTTCGCCGAGAAGCTCGAGGTAGGCGACCGACTCATCGGGTGACATGCCCGGCCAGTTCGCGCGCGTGATGACAGGGTTCACGGGCACCGCGGCGCCGATCTCGCGCAGCTGGCGGGCGCAGTCCTCAGCGTCGCCGAGCACCCAGTGACCGGCCAGCACGCCCGGGAGCGAGGCGATCAGGCCTTCCGGGTCGACGTACTGGTGGTTTCCGGTCTTGGCCATGTTGAGGTACCAGGGGCTGGCGACCTGGACCGCCCTGGCCAGGGCGTCCTCGCGGTCCCGGCCGACCATGATCTCGCGCCGCAGCGGCTGCCGGCCGCTCCTGGGCCGGCCCGCCTGCTCCCGGGCGTCGAAGAACGCGCCCAGCTGGGCGGGCAGGTCGGCCGGCTTCACCTGGGGCGTGATCGGCCAGGCGTCACCGAGGCGCGCCGCGCGGCGGATGCCGGCCGGGCTCCCGGCCCCGATCCAGATCGGCGGGTGCGGCTGCTGGATGGGCCTGATGTGCACCGGGACGTCGTCGAGGGCGAAGTGCTTCCCTCGGTAGCTCACCCGGTCCTGGGTCCACATCAGCTTCAGGATCTCGATGGTCTCGTCCAGCCGGGCACCGCGTTCGCTGAACGGGACGCCGAACATCTCGTACTCGGCGGGGAGGTAGCCCAAGCCCAGGCCGACGCAGAGGCGGCCGTCGGTGACGACGTCCAGAGTGGCCAGTTCCTCGGCCAGCATGACCGGGTGATAGAGCGGGGCGATCAGGATCTGCGTCACGAGCCGGACGTGCGGGTCGACTTCGCCCGCCAGCCGGGCCAGCACCGGCACCGGCTGCAGCCAGCGTGACCGCTCGAACATGAAGTGCTGGCCGATCAGGATGTGGTTCATCCCGGCCCGCTGCGCGGCCTGCACCTGACGCAGGATCGAGTCGAAGTGATCCTTTTCGGAGACGGTCGTGGGGATGTCGCCGAGAATGATGCCGAAGTCCACGTCAGGACGCTCCCGCCGAGCCGAAGCCCTCGACCCAGCCGGCTTCGAGCGAGGCGGCCGCGACGATGTCGTTGGCCTTGTCCTTGAACCGCCAGGCGCCTTCCTGCTTGACCACGATGTCCTCGTAGCGCCCGAAGACGATCTTGGTTTCGCCGTCGCGGCCGAGCAGCGCGATGAAGGATGCCTCGTGCCGGGCGACACCTGGCTCGAGGACGGTGATCACCTGGTTGAGGGCGTGATGGCGGGAAAACTTCACGCCGTCGGCGAAGAACGCCGTGAAGTACGCCTCGATGGCCGGGCGACCCGAATGGACCCCCGCCGGATTCCGCAGGACGGCATCTTCGGTGAACAGGTCGACGAGATCCCCGATCTTGCCGATCCGGTCGACGGTCGTGCAGTAGGCGGCGATGAAGGCGCGCACTTCCTCCTTAGTCTCGAGGTTCGCGAGCCGGGTCTCGACGTCGAGTTCAGGCATGGCACGGGTTCCAATCAGCTCGCCGGCGGGGTTCGGGGCACGCTTGAAAAGGGTGGCGGTGGTCTTCCGGCGCGCCGCGGCGGCGGCTTCACTCGTGAATCCCACGCCAGGCCAGGGTGCCGCCGTCGATGAGATAGGCCGCTCCGGTCATGAAACCGGCATCCTCCGAGGCGAGGTAGCAGGCGAGCTTGGCGACTTCCTCCGGGGTGCCTTTGCGGCGGATGAGATTGGCCGTGGTCATCTTCGCGACGCGCGGATCCGAAGTCCCAGCGGCGGCGGTATTCCGTGCCATCTCGGTATCGATCGTCCCCGGGCAGTAACAGTTCACCCGGACGGCGGGGGCCAGCGTGACGGCCATCGTCTTGGTGAGCTGGATGACGGCGGCCTTGGTCACCCCGTAGATCGCGTGGCTGTAGGCGACATAGCCGGCCACCGACGCGGCGTTGACGATCGCCGGCGTACGGTCCGAACGGCGCAGGTGCGGCGCGGCGAAGCGGGACATCAGCCAGACGGCTTTGAGGTTGATGTCCATCAGCAAGTCCCACAGCTCTTCCGGCAGGGTGTCGAAATCGACGTCGTTGGTGAAGGCCCGCTCGAGCACTCCCGCGTTGTTGAGCAGGACGTCAAGGCCGCCGAACTGCCCGACGACGGAGTCCACTGTCGCCGCGATCTCGTCCCGCCGGCGCAGGTCGCAGGGGACGAAGATGCCCTTCGCGCCCTGTTCCCGGACCAGGGCAGCGGTCTGTTCCCCGGCTTCGCGCTGGATGTCCACGACGGCGACGGCGGCCGCACCCTGGCGGGCCATCTCGATCGCCGCGGCCCGGCCGATGCCCTGGCTAGCGCCTGTGACCAGGCAGATTCGGTCGGGTAGCAACGGATGTCCATCCCCCCTGGCCCAGCCGCGAGCGATGCCGCGGTCGGGCTAGCGTGAAGCCCTGCAGTTACAGAGGGTACAGGCAATGCTCCGAAGAGCAACAGCGGAGCGTCGCTCTCATCAGCCGACGTAGAAGATGCCCAGGCCCAGGGCGACGCAGATGCCGGCGATGATCCAGAAGCGGACCACGATCGTCGTCTCGGCCCAGCCGGCGAGCTCGAAATGGTGCTGCAGCGGGGCCATCCGGAACACCCGCTTACCGGTCAGCTTGAACGAGCCGACCTGGATCACCACCGAGAGCGTGATGATCACGAACAGGCCGCCCAGCAGGAACAGCAGCAGCTCGGTGTGCGTGGTGATGGCCAGCCCGGCCAGCACGCCGCCTAGGGCCAGCGACCCGGTGTCGCCCATGAAGATCTTGGCCGGCGGCGCGTTCCACCACAGGAAGCCGATACACGCACCCATCACGGTGGCGGCCACGATGGCCAGATCCTGCGGGTCGCGCACGTCGTAACAGGCCGGGGCCATGTAGACCGTACAGTCGTTCCGCAGCTGCCAGATGCCGATGATCATGTAGGCGGCGAGCGCGAGGATGGCCGCACCGGTGGCCAGGCCGTCCAGCCCGTCGGTGAGGTTCACGGCGTTGGAGGTCCCGGACACCATGAGGATGACCCAGACCACGAACAGCACCGGCCCGATGGAGATGCCGAAATCCGCGTAGAAGGACAGGTGGGTGGACGCCGGGGTGATGTCCCATCCGTCCGGGAACCTGATCGCGAGCACGGCGAAGATCCCGCCCACGATGGCCTGGCCGGCGAGTTTGGCCCCGCTACGCAGGCCCAGGCTGCGCTGCATGTACAGCTTGATGAAGTCGTCGGCGAACCCGACCAGGCCGAGCCCGGTCATCAGGAACAGCACGAGCAGCCCGGACGCGGACGTGGGGTCGCCGGTGGCCAGGTGACCGACGAGGTAGCCGACCAGCGACGCGGTGATGATCACCGTGCCGCCCATGGTCGGCGTGCCGCGCTTGGACAGGTGCCCGGCCGGCCCGTCCGACCTGATCTCCTGGCCGTAGCCGCGCCGGGTGAACGCCTTGATGGCCAGCGGAGTGCCAAACAGCGCGCAGAACAGCGAGACGGCCGCGGACAACAGGACGGTCTTCACCGGTCCGCCTCCTCTCCGGCCAGCAGCGCCTCCGCGACGCCTTCCAGGTGGGCCGCGCGGGACGCCTTTACCAGGACAACGTCGCCGGGCTTCAGCTGGTTCGACAGCGCGTCGAGCGCGGCGGCGCCGTCGGGGACGGCGAGCGCCTCACCGGTCCAGGACCGCACCCGCCGCGCGCCGGCCAGGATCGGGGCCGCCTCGTCGCCCACCGCGATCACCCCGGCCAGGTCCGCCTGCGCGGCGAGCTCCCCGACGTCCTCATGGCTAGCCCGGGACGTGCCGCCCAGCTCGGCCATGTGGCCGAGGACGGCGAACCCGCGTCCGTCCTGCGCCAGGTGGCGGAGGGCACGCAGGGCGGCCGCCACCGATTCGGGGTTGGCGTTGTACGCGTCGTTGATGACCGTCACCCCATCCCTGCGGCGGTGGACCTCCATCCGCCACCGGCTGCGCGCCACCGCGGCGCAAAGCCCGTCCGCGATGTCGGCCAGGCCCAGGCCGAGTTCGCGCGCGAGGGCGGCGGCGGCGACGGCATCTGGCACGATATGGGCGCCGTGCAGCCGGAGGGTGATCGCGGCTGGGCCTTCGGGTGTCAGCAGGGTGAAGCTCGGCCGCCCCAGGTCGTCCAGCCGCACGTCGGTGGCCCGGATCAACGCGGCGCGGTCGTCGACGCCGACGGTGACGACGCGGGCCGCGGTGCGGGCGGCCATGGCCAGGACGCGGGGGTCGTCGGCGTTCAAGATGGCCACCCCGTCGGCCGGGAGCGCCTCGACCAGCTCGCCCTTGGCCTCGGCGACCTGGTCCAGCCCGCCGAACTCGCCGGCGTGCGCGTGGCCCACGTTCAGTACGACGCCGTAGCGGGGCGGCGCGATGCGACACAGGTACGCGATGTGGCCGGGCCCCCGCGCGGACAGCTCGAGCACCAGGTACCTGGTCGCGGCGTCCGCGCGCAGCACGGTGAGCGGGAGACCGAACTCGTTGTTGAACGACCCGGCGGGGGCGATCGTGGAGCCGAGGCGCTCGATTAGCTGAGCGGCCAGGTCCTTGGTCGTGGTCTTGCCGGACGAGCCGGTGAGGCCCGCGATCGCGGCGGCGGGCAGCGAGTCGGCCACGAACCTGGCCAGCGCGGCCAGGGCGGCCGGGACGTCCCCGACCAGGACCGAAGGGACCGGGACCGGCCGGGTCGCGAGGACCGCGACCGCGCCGGCCGCGACGGCGGCGGAGGCGAAGTCGTGCCCGTCGGCCCGCTCCCCCGCGACCGCGACGAACAGCCCGCCGGGGCCGGCTCGCCGGGAATCGATCACCACCTCGCCGGTCACCACGGCGGCCGGCTCCCCGGACAGCTGGCCGCCGGTGATCTCGGCGATCTGGGCCAGGGTCAGCGGGATCACCGGTCCACCGCCCACGGGTCCAGAGGCGGCTGGCCCTTGGCCGCCCGCTCCAGCGCCGACGCGGTGACCGCGCGGTCGTCGAAGGGCAGGACCGCGCCGGCCACGTACTGTCCGGTCTCGTGGCCCTTGCCCGCGACCACGATCACGTCGCCCGGAACGGCCAGGGCGACGGCCTGGGCGATCGCGGCGGCCCGGTCGGGCTCGATGATGACCCGGGCCCTGGTCACCGGCGGCACGCTCAGCACGCCGTCCAGCATCGCCGCGAGGATGGCCAGCGGGTCCTCGGATCGCGGATTGTCACTGGTGAGAATGGCCACATCGGCCAGCGACGCCGCGGCCGCGCCCATCATCGGGCGCTTGGCCCGGTCCCGGTCGCCGCCGCAGCCGAGCACGATGATCAGGCTGCCCTGGGTGACCGGCCGCAGCGAGCGCAGCACGGCCTCGACCGCGCCCGGCTTGTGTGAGTAGTCGACGAACGCCGTGATGTCCAGCCCCGCCGCGGGGACCCGCTCCAGCCGTCCCGGGACGCCCGGGCAGGCCGCGATCCCGGCCACCGCGTCCTCCAGCCCGACGCCCGCCTCGACCAGCGCGACCACCGCGCCGAGCGCGTTGGCCACGTTGAACACCCCGGCCAGCCCGACCGACACGTCCGCCTCGACCCCGCCGGGCCCGATGACCCGGAACGTGCTGCCGTCCGCGCCGGACCGGACGTCGATCGCCCGCCAGTCCGCCTCCGGCTTGCCCGCCGCCGAGAAGGTGGTGATCGGCACGAGCGCCGAGGACGCGAGACGGCGCCCGTACTTGTCGTCGATGTTGATGACTCCGAGCACGGGAGGCATAAACAAGGACGCCTTGGCCCGGAAGTAGTCTTCCAGGTCGGCGTGGAAGTCCAGGTGATCCTGCGACAGGTTGGTGAACACCGCCACGTCGAAGCTGGTGCCCGCGACCCGGCCCAGGGCCAGTGAGTGGCTGGACACCTCCATCGCGGCGGCGGTCACCCCGCGCTCGGCCATCACCGCGAACAGGGCCTGCAGGTCGGGCGCCTCGGGGGTAGTCAGCGTGCTGGGCAGCTGGTCCGTGCCGATCCTGGTCTGCACCCCGCCGATCAGGCCGGTCTGGTGGCCGGCGGCGCGCAGCCCGGACTCCAGCAGGTAGGTCGAGGTGGTCTTGCCGCTGGTCCCAGTCACGCCGATGAGCGTCAGCCGGCTCGACGGGTTCCCGTACACCCAGCAGGACACCTCGCCCAGCTTGCCGCGCGGATCGGCGAGCACGAAGACCGGCACCCCGGTCTGCGCGGCCCGGGCCCGGCCGTCCGGGTCGGTCAGCACCGCGACCGCTCCCGCGGCCACCGCGTCGGCGCAGAACGCGGCGCCGTGGACCCTGGTGCCGGGCAGCGCGACGTACAGGTCGCCGGGCGCCACCGCGCGCGAGTCGAGCGTGACTCCGGTGACGCACCCTAGGTCGTTCGGCGAAATTGATCTTCCTACGGGCGTATTGGGGTCCAGCCGGACACCCAGCAGCGCGCCGAGTGCGGACAGCGGCTTCGGCCGTTGACGGGCGGGTCGGATCGCCACGGGGTGAGGGTACCTCCAATCACGGCGCGTTCAGACGGATCTTCGCGGGGGTGGCACCGTCCGGCGGGATCTGCAGCGTGGCCAGCGCTTCCTTCATCACCTGGTAGAAAACCGGGCCGGCCACCACGTCGCCGTAGTAGCCGCCCCGGGTCGGGTTCTGGACGTTCACCGCGATGACCAGTTGCGGGTCGTTGCCGGGTGCCATGCCAATGTAGCTCGACCCATAGACGCACAGCGCGCAAGTTCCGTTGGTTTCCTGCGAGGTGCCGGTCTTGGCCGCGATCGCGTAGCCGGGGATGATGCCCCAGGGCTCGCCGCCCTCCTCGTCGACGCCCGGCACCTGTTCCAGGATCTGCTGCAGCTCATGCGCGGTTTTCGTCTGGATGACCCGCTTGGCCGGCGAGGGCGCGGCGGGGGTGTACTTGCCCGCGGAGTTGGTCGTGCCCTCGACCAGCGTCGGCTGCACTCGCACGCCGTTGTTGGCGATCGTCGCGTAGACCTCGGCCATCTGGATCGCGGTCACCGCCACGCCCTGGCCGTACGCGAGGGTGTACCGGGTGTCCGGCCACCACTGCGAGACCGGGGGCAGGTCGCCCGAGATTTCCCCGGGCAGCCCGAGACCGCTGGGCTGCCCGAGGCCGAACGCCCGCAGGTAGTCGTACTGGACCTGCGGGGTGATGTGGTTGGCCACCTGGGACATGCCGATGTTGGAGGAGTGCGCGATGATCCCGGCGATGGTGTACCGCTCACCGGGGCTCCACTCGGCGTCCTGGATGATCTGGCCGCCCTCTTCGATCTGGGACGGGATGTTGTAGGCGCTCATCGGCGTCTGGCCGCCGTGTTCGAACGCGGCCGCGGCCGTGATCACCTTGGCCGTGGAGCCCGGCTGGAACTCGTTCTGGACCGCGATGTCGGTCGCCTGGCTCACGTCGGTGATCGTCGACGGGTTGTAGGTGGGCCACTGGGCCATGGCCAGCACGTAGCCGGTCTTGGGCTGGATGATCACCACCGTGCAGTTGCTGGCCTTGCTCTTGGCCACCTGGGCGGCGCAGGCTTGCTCGGCGTCGTACTGCAGCGCCGGGACGATGGTCAGCCGCAGGTCGCTGCCGTTCACCACGGGGCTGTCGTTGCTGCCCGCGAGGGGGATCTGCTGGCCGTTCGTGGCGATCTGGACTTGCTCGCTGCCGGCCCGGCCGGCCAGCAGCGAGTTGTACTCCTCTTCGATGCCGGCCGCGCCGACCAGGGCGCCCTGGCTGTTGGTGCCGGTGAAGCCGACGATGTTGGCCGCAGCGTCACCGTCCGGGTAAGACCTGGCGTAGCTCGGGGTCTCCGAGATGCCGGGCAGGTTGAGGGCCTGGATCTCGCCACCCACCTGCGCCGACACGCCCTGGGCCAGCACCACGTACTGCGGTGAGGTCGGGTGCTGGATGAGGCTGAGGATCTGGTCGGCCGGCATGTTGAGGTACGTGGCGAGCTTGGTCGCGACCTGCGCCTGGTCGGCCGCGGGCATCTGCGGCGGGTCGGCGTACACCAGGTAGGTGGCCACGGTCATGGCCAGCACTTCCCCGTTCGCCCCGGTGATCGTGCCGCGCACCGCGGGCAGCGGGATCGTCTTGTCCCGCTGCTGCAGGGCCAGGACGCGGTAACGGGCGGCCTCCAGCCCCTGCAGCTGGACCAGGCGCGCGGCGAACAGCGTCAGCACGAAGGCGATCGCGAGCAGGGTGACGCCGAGCCTGCGGGACGGGTTGCCGCGCGGGATGAGACGGCGGGGCCGGGGCGGCTTGGCGGGCCGGGGCGGCTTGGCGGGCCTGGGCGGGAGTCTTTCTGACGAACGGACCGGGCCGCGTGCCCCGGGTCCTCCTGGCGGCATCCCGGGCCTTCGCCGCGGGTCACCACGAGGCGAGCCGCCCGGCGCGCGGGGTACTCCGGGGGTTCGGCCGCCCGGGCGGACGCTGCCTCCCCGTCCGCCTCCCGGTCCGCGGGGAGGTCCGGGGGGTCGCCCGCCGGGGCCGGCGCCGCCGCGGGTGGGGTCGTACGGGGTCACGGGGTGTATCCGGGGACGTTGATCCCCGCGTCAGCCTCGGGAACCTGCCCCTTGACCACCTTCCCGGTCTTGAGGTCGATGAACTGCAGCTCCGGGTTCGGCCGCATACCGAACGCCTCGGCTTCCTGGGCGATCTGGCCCGGCGAGGAGGCCTGCGCGACCTGCTGGGTGAGCAGTTGCTCCTGCTTGGCCAGGTTGGTGTCCTGCTGTTGCAGGCTGGTGATCCGGTACGACCCTTCGGCCAGGGTGGTGCTGATGACCAGCAGCGAGATCAGGGCCCCGCCGAGCAGGCCGACGAGCAGCAGGATGAACGGCGCCCGGGGGTGGCGCGGGCGGGTCCGGGCGATCGCCAGGCGGGCGGCTGACCGGGTCGTCGGCTTGGCTGGCCGGGTCGTCGGCTTGGCTGGCCGGGCGGGCTTGGGCGGCTTGGCGGGCCTGGCGGGCCTAGCGGGCCTGGCGGGCGTGGTTGCGGGGCGGGTTCCCGGGGCGGTTCCGGGGCGGATTCCCGGGGCGGTTGCGGGGCCGGTGAGCGGCCGGGTGTGGCGCGGGGCGGCGAACGGGCGGGTCCGGGGGGCGGCGTCCGGGCGCGACATGGTCCCCGCGGGAGACCGGTTGGATCGTCTCGCCGGATCGGCCCCGCTGGAGGAGGCGCCGCGGCCCAGGTCGGGCGGCGCGGCCCGACGGGACGGGGCGGCTGGGCGGGACGGGGCGGCTGGGCCGGGCGGGACGGCTGGGCCGGGCGGCTGCCGGCGGGTGCCGGGGGTGCGCGGCGTCGTGTACGTGGCCATGTCGGTGCCCCCTCGGGTCATGCGGCCTCCCGGATCCGTTCCGCGGCCCGCAGCCGGGCCGAGGCCGCGCGCGGATTAGCGGCGACTTCTTCGCTGTCCGGGCGCTCGGCGCCCCTGGTCAGCAGCTGGAACTGCGCGGTTGACGCGTTCGCGAGCACGGGCAGCCCGGGCGGCGTCTGGTCGGCCGACAGCCGGACCAGCTCGCGCTTGACGATGCGGTCCTCGAGGGAGTGGTAGGCCAGCACGACCACGCGGCCGCCCACGGCCAGCACACCCAAGGCGGCGGGCAGCGCCCGGCGCAGCGTGCCGAGCTCGTCGTTCACTTCGATCCGCAGCGCCTGGAAGGTGCGCTTGGCCGGGTTCCCGCCGGTGCGCCGGGTCGCCGCCGGGATCGCGTCCTTGACGATGGCGCTCAGCCGCAGGGTGGAGGTGATCGGCGTGCGGGACCGCTCACGAACCACCGCGTCGGCGATCCGCCGGGCGAAGCGTTCCTCGCCGTAGTCGCGGAGCACGCGGGTGAGCTCGGCGGCGGAGTAGCCGTTGACGATGTCGGCCGCGGTGCGGTCCTCGGTCAGGTCCATTCGCATGTCCAGCGGGGCGTCCCGGGCGTACGCGAAGCCCCGGTCCGGATCGTCGAGCTGCGGCGAGGACACGCCGAGGTCGAAGAGCAGGCCCATCACCTGTGCTGGCCCGGGGATAGCGGCCACCACGGCCGGGATCTCGTCATACCTGGCGTGCACCAGCGTCACCCGGTCGGCGTAGGGAGCGAGCAGGTCGCGGGCGGCTTCGATCGCGGCCAGGTCGGCGTCGATGCCGATCAGCAGCAGGCCCGGGCAGGCCTCGAGCAGCGCCCGGGCATGCCCGGCCCGGCCCAGGGTGGCATCCACCAGCACCGCGTCCGGACCGGCCAGGGCAGGCGCGAGCAGGGCCGTGACCCGGCCGGCGAGCACCGGCACGTGCCCTGACTCTGCCATGCGTCCCCTCTTTCGTGTCCGGCGGTCATGGGCGGTCTGTGTGCCCTGGCCCCTCGGCCGGCCTCCGTCTGCTGGCGTTGCCGGCTGGCACCGGGGAAGTGATGCCAGCAGGGAACGGCAGATGGAGGCCGGCCCGCGATCGCTACAGGATTCCCGGGTACACCTCCTCGGAGGCCCCGGCGAAGGTGTCCTCCTGCCTGGCCAGGTAGGTCTCCCAGGCCTGGCTGTCCCAGATCTCGAGGCGGGTATTGGCGCCGATCACCACGCAGTCCCGCGCCAGCCCGGCGTAGGCGCGCAGGGCCGCGGGGACGGTGATCCGGCCCTGCCGGTCGGGAAGCTCGTCGGAGGCACCGGAGAACAGCACGCGGCCGTAATCCCGGGACGCCTTGTCGGTCACCGGCGCGTTGCGCAGCTTCTCGGTGATGCGGGCGAACTCCTCCCGCGGCCAGACGAACAGGCAGCGGTCCTGCCCCTTGGTGATCACTACGCCCCCAGCGAGCTCTTCCCGGTACTTGGCGGGCAGGAACAGCCGGCCTTTCTCGTCCAGCCGCGGCTGGTGAGTGCCGAGGAACACGGGCCCACCTCCCGGCGCCATCCTCCACCATTGCGCTCCACTGTACCCCACATTCCTCCACCGTCAACGCTGAGAAGCTCCGGATCGTGCTCTTCGCCGCTACGAAACGGCAGGTAGAAGCCTTTAGGGGGCCGTGGAGCGAAGTGGGGGAAATACCGGAGCTCGCCGCCGCGGCCGACCCGGTGGCGGGCATGGCGGCGCGCAAGGGCGTGTGGCCTGTCGGAATAACCGCAGATAGGAAAGGTAAACCGCAGAGGGGTTCGGCGAGTCAACCGGGCCTGGGCCGCCGAAGTGGGGCGTTGTGGAGGACCTGGCGGGCCGGGGCGGAAGCAAGGCCAGCGTCGCGCATTGGCCGGAGAAAGACGTACTGTAGCGTTACAGCCGCTCGGCCGGGAGCGCTACGTGATCGGAAGCCTGGCTGGCTTCTGCCCGCCAGCGCCTTCAGGGAGGCCATGTGGTTCTTGAGGTCGGAAGGCAGACGGGGAACCCGATCGATGATCTAGTTCCGGCGGCGCGCAGGATCGGCCACGCCATCGAGGCCGTGATCGAGGGAAAACCAGAAGCGATCCGGCTCACGCTGGCGGTCCTGCTGGCTGAGGGGCATCTGCTCATCGAGGACGTGCCGGGCGTGGGCAAGACGATGCTGGCGAAGGCCCTGGCCCGGGCCATTGACGGCAGCGTCCAGCGGGTCCAGTTCACGCCGGACCTGCTGCCCAGCGACATCACCGGGGTGAGCGCCTTCAACCAGGAGCGGCGCGACTTCGAGTTCAAGCCCGGACCGGTGTTCGCGAACATCGTGCTCGGCGATGAGATCAACCGGGCCTCGCCGAAGACCCAGTCCGCGCTGCTGGAGTGCATGGAAGAGCGCCAGGTCACCGTCGACGGCACGACCTATCCGCTGCAGGCGCCGTTCATGGTCATCGCCACCCAGAACCCGGTGGAGATGGAAGGCACCTACCCGCTGCCCGAGGCGCAGCGGGACCGGTTCACGGCGCGGCTCTCGCTGGGCTACCCTTCGGCCGCGGCCGAGCGGGAGATGCTCAGCACGCACGGCTCGACGTCACCGCTGGACGAGCTCAAGCCGGTGGCGCGGGCCAGCGACATCCAGGACCTCGCGATTGCGGTACGCAAGGTCCTGGTGTCCGATCAGGTCAAGGACTACATCATCAGCCTGGTCAACGCGACCAGGACCTCGCCCGAGCTGCGCCTCGGCGCGTCCCCGCGGGCCACGCTGCACCTACTGCGGGCCAGCCGGGCCTGGGCCGCGCTCGACGGGCGGGACTACGTAATCCCGGACGACGTGCAGGCGCTGGCCGGCCCAGTGCTCGCGCACCGGCTGCTGCCCACGGCGGAAGCCATCGTGGAACGACACCTGCCCGAGCACGTAGTCAAGAGAATCATCGCCCAGCTACCCCTCCCGCGGCGCTGACCGGGCTCGGTTGAACGGGCGGGGCTGACCCGGGTTGGTTGAACGGGCGGGTCTGGCGGAAGGAGGGCCATGCCGGCGCTATTCGGCTCGCTGACCACGCGGGGCAGGTCATTCGTGGCCGCGGGCGGCGCGGCCGTGGTGTGCGGCCTGGCCATACCGGAGCCGGACCTGGTCCGGGTCGGGGGGCTGCTCATCATTCTCCCCCTGGTGTCCGCGCTGATCGCGCGCCGGTCCCGTTACCGCCTGGCGTGCAGCCGCAGGCTCGACCCGCCGCGGGTGGCGGCCGGGCAGCCGACCGGGGTCACGGCGCAGCTGGAGAACGTCTCGCGGCTGCGCAGCGCCGTCCTGCTCGCCGAGGACGTGACGCCGTACTCGCTGGGCAGCCGGCCCCGGTTCGTGCTCGACGAGATCGAGCCGGGCGGCAGCCGCGAGCTTAGCTACCAGATCCGTCCCGACACCCGCGGCAAGTTCACCATCGGCCCGCTGCGGGTGCGGGTCGCGGACGCGTTCGGGCTGGTGGAGATCAGCCGGTCGTTCAGCACGACCAGCACGCTGGTGGTCACCCCGAAGATCTACCCGCTGCCGCGGGCGACGGCGCCGAGCAGCTGGCTCGGCGAGGGCGACGGCGGGATGCGGACGATATCGGCGGTCGGCGAGGACGACGCGGCGCCGCGGGCCTACCAGAACGGCGACCCGCTGCGCCGGGTGCACTGGAGGTCGACGGCGCGCTACGGCGAGCTGATGGTCCGCCGGGAGGAACACCAGTGGCGGAACAGCGCGTCGGTGTTCCTCGACACCCGGCGCTCCGCGCACCTGGGCACCGGAGCCTCGGCCACGTTCGAGTTCGCGGTCAGCGCGGCGGCCTCGATCGGCGCGCACCTGACCGGCGAGGGCTTCCGGGCCCGGCTGATCACCGAGGCCGGCGAGATCGCCCCGCGCGGCACGTTCCAAGACACGTTGCTCGACATGCTCGCCGTCATCAGCCCGTCGCGCGATATCAGCCTGGTACCCGGCGCGGCGGCGCTGGCCCAGGCCGGGGGCCAGCTGATCGCCGTCCTCGGGCGCCTGTCCGCCGAGGACGCCAGCCATCTCGCGGCGAGCAGGCGCGGGAACGCGCCCGCGATGGCGCTGCTGCTCAAGGTGGGCGCGTGGGGCTCTGACCTGGTGCCGGAAGAGACGGCGCGAACGACCCAGATCCTGACCGCCGCGGGCTGGCGGGTCGCGCTGGTCAGCGCCAGCACGCCGCTGGCGACGGCCTGGCAGCAGTTGCACCGGCCCGCTGACCGGCCGTTGCCGGTCGGCGGCTTCGGAGGTGAGCCGAGATGACCCCGAACCGCAGGATGACCTTCACCGTCGCGTTCGCGTGCGCGCTCGCCTCCACCGTGCTCTATCCGCTGTTCACCGGCTCAGAGTGGTTCTACGTGGGCCTCGGGGCGATCATCGTGGTGGCGGCCAGCGGGGCGCTCAGCCGGCTGCGGACGCTGCCCGTCGTCGTTTGCCTGGCCATCAGCGTGGCCGGACTGCTGCTCTACCTGAACCTGGTGTTCGAGGTGCGCCATTCGTGGGCCTTGGTCATACCCACGCCGGGCTCGCTGAGCAGGCTGTGGGATCTGGCGGGCATCGGGATCGACAACGCCCGCCGGTACGCGCCCCCGGCGCCGCAGCTGTCCAGCCTGGTCCTGCTCGCGGTGGGCGGGATCGGCATCACGGCCATCTTTACCGACCTGATCGCCGTCCGGCTGCGGTCCGCCGCGCCGGCGGGATTGCCGCTCCTAGTCCTGTTCACCGTGCCCATCACCATGAACGCGCAGCATGAGACCCTCGGCACCTCGGTCGTCTTCTGCCTGGGCACGGCGGGGTACCTGGCCATGCTGAGCGCGGAC
>Ga0302326_10004336_pt1 | contig 32860 bp, 24 predicted proteins | sample Palsa_T0_3_FD_202264 | JGI IMG/M metagenome (GOLD analysis project Ga0302326, IMG submission 202264) | Peat permafrost microbial communities from Stordalen Mire near Abisko, Sweden - Palsa_T0_3 | ecosystem: Environmental > Terrestrial > Soil > Palsa > Peat permafrost | place: Sweden: Abisko...
ATGAAACCGTGCGCCCACCCGGCCTGCTGCCGGAGCCAGTGCGCCCACTTTCTCGTGTATTCGTAATCGGTCCCCTGGCTGGTCACCAGCCAGGCGTCCTGGCCGATCGAGGCGAGGTCCTCCCCGCTGATCAGGTTGATCAGGTTCAGGTCCCTGGTCAGCGTGAGGCCGGAGATCTGACGCGCGGCCAGGGCCGCCCGCGGCACCAGCCGCTTACCGCGGTCGTCTGGGTCGAGGTTGCGGAGCAGGGTCTCGGCCAGGGCGGTCTTCTCCTGCAGGGCCGCGTAGTAGAACGCGTACGGATCGTCAGCCGAGCCGTCGAACCGGGCGCCGGCCGTCGGCCCGGCCGGCGTGGGTTTGAAGGCCCGGGCGCTGTACGGCCGCGAGCTCACCCGCCACAGGCAGCTCCCGCGCCTGAGCAGATAGCGGTTCGGCTGCCCGTCGAAGCGGGTCGGGGGTTCCGCGATCGGCACGTCAGACCTCCTCGATGACGGCGCGGGCCGCGCGCAGCACGACCTCATCGGGAACGTCGCCGATGAGGTCGCTCGGCCGCCCGTCGAGCCACGGGTTGGCGCCGAGCCACCAGTCGGCCACGCCCAGCGGGTCGGTCTCGGCGCCGAGCAGGGTGTTGACGGTGCGGACGACGCTCAGCGGGCCGCCGTCGGCCGCGAATTGGAAGCTTGGCCACTGCTGGCCGCCGTCCGGGCGATCCAGTCGGAGCAGGCCCGGATCGGCCGGGTCGGCGCCGCGGAGCCGGACGTCCTGCTCGGTCAGCGCGGGCGCCCGCAGCAGCCGGGCGGTGACCTCGGCGAGGATGCCCGCGGGGGTCTCATCGACGGTGCCAGCCGGGGCGGATGCGTCGTCCTGCCCGGCGACCGGCTCGGCGTCCGGCGTCCGGGCCACGACGACCAGCAGATCCCGCAGCGCCGCCCAGTCGGTCGGCGCGCCCACGTAGAGATCGTCCTCGGCCAGCGCGCGCCGCACCGGATGTTCGGGTGGCAGTTCGCTGACCAGCAGCTGCGTGATCCGGATGACCGCGCCGGTGCCCTCGGCGCCGCCGATCTGCGTGATCAGGCCGCGCAGCTCCTGCCCGCGCGCGCCGTCGAGCCGGGCGATGACGTCGTCCCACTGCTCGGTCAGCAACACCATGGCGTCCTCGACGGCCATTCCTATCCCCTTACCCGGTAGCCCGCGACGGACCGCCGTGCCTGGTCGAACTGGGCATGGTCGAGGCCGCCGATCTGGAGGTCGAACCGCACCTCGCGACCGGACCGAGGCTCTTTCGCGTGCACCGTGAGCAGGCCCGTCTCCGACATGAAGAAGGTGACCTCGAAGGGCGTTCCGGCCGGCAGCCTGGCCGGCAGGTGGCGCAGCAGGCCCTCGCCAACCTTGCGATTGTCGGCCGGGTCCTCTGACTCATCGGGCCCGGCCTGTTCCCAGACCTCGATCCCCAGCATCCGCTGGTTCTCGATGGCGGTCTGGAAGGTGTACGGCCCGGTGTCCTCGGGCAGCGGGGTGTTCGCCGGGAGCAGGTGCAGGATGATCTGCCTGGCGTGGGTCGGGTCGGTCAGCGCGAGCGGATCGCGCCCGTCGACCGCCTTGACGCCGAAGGCGCGCGGCACCACGGCGGCCACCTTGGCGGCGGCGAGCCGTCTGATCTCCGGCGCGGGCGCGGCGGCCGACGGAGAGCCCGCGCCCGCGCGGGCGCCGCGCGCCTGCGCGAACAGCGCGGCGCCCTTGGCGACCGCGAGTTCCGGTTCATGCAGCCGGGCGTTCACCCCGAGCCGCGCCTTCAGCGCCCCGGCGACGGCCGGGAACCGGGACATGCCCCCGACCAGGAGCACCTCATCGAAACGGGGGACGCCCTTGTCCCGCGCGGTGGCGATGGCGCGGTCGATCACGGCGACCGTGCGGTCGAGCAGGCCGGCCGTGAGCTCCTCGACCGCGCTCCGGGTGAGCTCCACTGCCGTCGTCGTGCCGTCAAGCCGCATCAGATGACGCCGCGTCTGAACCGAGCTCAGCTCCTTCTTCAGCCGTTCGGCGGAGATCCGCAGATCCTGCATGAACTGCGGATTCTGCTCCGGCCGGAGCTCCGGGTGCGCGGCGGCGACCTGGCCGAGCAGGTACCCGGCGATCGCCTGGTCCCAGTCCGCGCCGCCGAGTCGGGCATCCCCGTCGGTGCAGACCACGATCGTGTCGTCGCCCGCCAGCCGGATCACGGTCGTGTCAAACGTGCCGCCGCCCAGGTCGTACACCAGGGCGTGCTTCGGCTCCCCGGCCGGGACGTGCGTCGCCTGGTAGTGCACGGCGGCCGCGACCGGCTCGTCGAGCACGTCGAGCACTTCCAGCCCGGCCAGCTCGCCCGCCCGCCGGGTGGCCTCCCGCTCGGCGATGCCGAAGTAGGCCGGAACGGTGATCACCACGTCCCTGACCTGCTGGCCGGTCTGCTCGGCGGCGAGCCGGGCGAGCTCGCGCAGGATCAGCGCGGACACCGTCTCCGGGGTGTGGCGCTGGCCGTGGAAGTCATAGGCCGCGTTCGTTCCCATCTCGCGCTTCACCAGCTGCGCGACGAGGTGCGGGGACAGCAGCGCCTCCTCGCGGGCGGCCCGGCCGACGACGACGTTCTGGCTCGACTCGAAGAACACGGCTGACGGCGTGGTGTCCTCGCCGAGCGCGCTCTTGATGATCACCGGGGTGCCGCTCTCGTCCACGTACGCGATGCAGGACTGAGTGGTGCCCAGGTCGATTCCGAATTCCAATGCTGCTCCCTTCAGCGGCCCTGGTAGGTGAAGCCCGCCCAGGCGCCGGTACTTGTCAGGTCGGGTCCAGCCGGCTGACCGTCCAGGCCAGCCTCGTCACGGAGCTCCTGCGGCCAGCTCTCGGGCACCTCTCGGTCCGGGTCCAGCATCCACCGCTGGGCCTCCCGCAGCGCCCGCGCCGGATCGGCGTACCCCTCGTTGAGGAAGCGGTGGAAGGCCGCCATGAACAGCGCCGTCGCCGCGTCGCGGACGGTCCAGCGGGCGGCGACGACGCCGGCGCTGCCCGCCGCGAGGAAGGCGGTCGCCAGCGAGAGCGCCTCGTCGTAGTCCGCCTCGGTGACGTCGGTCAGGCAGGACGCGAGGACGATGAGCCCGCCGCCGTTCGCCTGCCCCGGCCCGGTGCGCGCCTGCCGGAGGATATCGGCGACGGAGAGGCTTACCTCCGCGCCCCGTGCGTCCACCCCCAGCAGCAGGCTCGACCCGAGTACGGGCAGGCTGACCCGCCCGTGGTGGCCGAAGTGCAGGAGCGACGCCCCGGGGTCCGCGCCGTGCGGGAGCGCCGCGAGCACGTCGCCCGGGCCGGCCGCCGCCGTGCCGGCCGCCGCGGGATCCGCGAGCAGGTAGCGCGCCGATCCGAAGACGGCGCCGTTGGCGTAGTGCGCGGCGTGCGCGTGGGCCACTTGGGCCCGGGTGCAGGCCAGCGAGGGGCCCGGGTTGGAGATCAGCACCGGCGCCTGCGGCCACGGTCTGACCGGGCGCCGGGCGGCGTCGATGAACTGCCGGGCCGAGGCGGCGTAGGAGATGACCAGGTGCAGGCACGCGTAGTCATAGCGGGTGTCGCCGTCGCCCGCCGGCCCGTCGCTGACCGGGCGCCGGGCCGCGTGCCAGGGGATGAGCCCGAGTTCCCCGCCGGGCACGAGCACAATGCGAGGCGGATCTCCCGCGCCCGGCGAACCGGTCCCGTCCGCCCGCTTGGCGAGGGCCGCGAGCAGCTGGCCGACGGCCGACCGCCACGCCCAGTCGCAGGCCGCGTCGAGCGCTTCCTGCCAGTCCGCCCGGGCGGACTCGAAGGCGGCCTGAGCCGCTCGGCGAGCGGCTCGGGCGGTGACGCTCACCGCCGCCACCGCCGCGGCCGACCGCTCCACCGCCTGCCGGGTGCGCAGTAGCTCGCCGATCGGGGTTCCGCTGCCGCCGCGCAGCCGGGGCAGCGGCAGCGAGCTGACGATCCTGGCCTGGTCGACCAGGATCGCCATGCCCGGCCCGTCGTCGTCCTGCGGCAGCAGGTAGACCAGCGCGTCCGCGCCGCGGCCGGCCAGGGCCGTGGCCACGTCGGCGACGGTCGGCGGGGACAGCAGCCTGGTCTCGGCGGCGGTGCCCGCGAGCGCGAGCATGGCGCGATAGCGGAGGTCGTCGTCCTGCGGCGGCTCGTCCTGGCCGCCCGCGGCCGGCCCGCCCGGGCGCGCCGTCTGGGCGGCCCATTCCCGGGCCAGCCCGGGGTGGCCCGCCTCGGTCAGCGCGTCCGCGACGCCGGTGCCCGAGGTCGCCGTGTGCAGCACCATTCCCCGGCCGAGCTCGATCGCGCTGACCGCGGCGTCCCCCCGGCCATGGAACAGGAACCAGCGGGCCATCGCGCCGGCGTCGTTGGTCGCCTGCCGCGCCACGTCCAGAGCGTTATCGTCGTTGTCTTGCAGCAGCACGTTGGCGGCGCGCTCGCGCAGTCCCTCAAGGCCGATCGCGACGGCCCGGTCTACGTCGCCGCGGTCCCGGTTGCCCCGGGACCGGTAGGCGCCCGCGAGCGCCTGCAGCACGCTCGCCCGGCGCGGGCTGCCGGGCTCCTGGTCAACTGCTCGCCGCGCTTCCTCCAGGCGGGCGATCGCGTTGCCCAGGTCACGCGGGTCCCGGGTCATGGAGTACCGGGCGTGCAGCGCGTCTCCGTGAAACTCCAGCATGCGCGGGCGCTCGTGCAGCCCCAGGGTGGGGATCGCGCAGACGTCGGCCAGGAGCGCTATCGCCTGGTCGACCAGAGTGACGTCATGGGTCGACAGACCGCGCATCATCAGGCCCGCGGCGGCCTGGCCGGCCAGGGCAGGGTATTCGAGGCTGGCGGGCCCGACTCGCTCGGCCTCCGCCAGCTGTCGCTCGAACGCGTCATTGGCGGCCGGGCCCAGGGTCATGTCGGGCCCGATCGGACTCGTCAGCTGCTCGCGCAGAACCCGGGCCGCCCCGAGCGTGGTGATCAGTCCGAGCCGACTCGAATCGGCCGGGCCGAGCTCCGCCTCTGCCTGCTCGAGGTCGGCGATCGCCCCGTCCACGGTGGCCAGGCTCGGCTGGTAGACGGCGCGCCTGGCGCGCAGATGACCGCGGAGATGGAACAGATGGCCATGGAGCGGAGTCCCTTCCGCGAACGGCCCCCCGGGCGCGGCCTCCGCGATGGCCTGGTCGATCGCACGGCCCCCCAGCTCCAGGTTGCGCTGCTCTCCGTTGATCGCATGGCGCTCCAGGTAGGCGGTCCCGACGCCGGACAGCACGAACGGGCGCAGCGGGTGCCCGGGCGGGACCATGTCCGCCCGGGCGATCATCTCACCGAGGGCCGCGTCGGCGCGATCGGCCGCGAACTCGAGGCGTGCCCGGACGTGCCGGGCGGACCAGACCATGAACTCGGCCACCGGCACCATCGGGTCGTCCGGCGGCAGGACGGCGGCGAGCCGCTCGAACCGGGCGAACAGCTCATCTTGCTGGAGGATGGACCGGTTCGAAATGCTCGCGTTCAAGATGTGCGTGCCCACGAACATCATCGCCTGCGCGGTCTCGGGGTCGTCGCCCGGCAGCCGGTCGACCACCGCCGCCACCTGGTCAAGCCGTGCGCGCAGGTCGTCCTCGGATCCGGCCTCATCGATCTGGCCGGTGAGCAGCGCCCGCAGCGCGCCCAGCAGCGGCGAGCGCATCAGATGGCCGGGCGGCAGCCCCGACACCGCATCCCCGAGCGCGTCGCTCGCCCCCGGCCCGGCTTGACCGGCAAGGAGCGCGGCGCGGAAGCCGAGCAGCTCGCCGCGCTCGATTTCGGCGGTCTCCGACTCGGCCGCCAGCGCGCCCAGCCGCTCGGCCACCAGGCCGACGTCAGCGACCTCGTTCCCGTCGCGCATCAGCGCCAGCTGGGCGAGGCTCCAGAGCATGGGAGCGCTGGTGCGCGTGAAAGCGCTTCCGGCGTTGGCGGGAATCTGCCGCAGATGGCCGATGGCCGTCTCGGCGTCGGTGGCCGAGATCTGCGGCACGCCGTGCGCGGCCAGCAGCGCGGCGGCCCCCTCGGCGCTGAACCGCGCGACCTCAACCTCCGCCTGCCTGAGCATCATCGACCGCTGCTCCGCGGTGTACTGGCGGACCAGCGCCATCCAGGCGAGCACGAGATGGGCCGTCGCCGCGGGCTCGTCGGGCTCGTCGGCCTCGGCCGGGCGGCCTGGGTCGGCCAGCGTCTCGGCCGCGTACCCTTCGGCCGCATCGCGGTCCGCGTCCGCCCCGCCGAATCCCAGGTACCGCGTCGCGAACGCCACCGCCAGCGCGGCCCGCACCCCCCGGTGCCCCGGATGCTCCGGCGGCAGCGCCGCGAACACCGCGATGATCAGCTGCATGGCCTCATCGACGTCGGCGGCGTGCCCGTCCGCGCTGACCGCCCTGACCAGGAGCGCGTCCGCGAGCAGGGCCTCGACCTCCCCGCGGTCCGGCTCGTCGGCTGGCCAGCGCAGGAGCAGTCGGCGGAGGCACACGATCGCGTCGTCCGAGTCGGGCAGCGGGCCGTTGGCGTCGTCACGGCGCAAGCAGGCGCGGGCCAGCCAGTAGACCGCCTCGCGGTGCTCCCGGGCGTCGGCCGGAAGCAGCGCCGACGCTATCCGCAGGTATCCGATCGCCTCGTCGAGCAGGCGCCGGGCACGGGCCGCGCCGGTGCCGCCCAGGTCGTCATCACGCAGCTCGCACGCCACCTCCACCAGCACGGCGAGTGCGCGCAGGCACTCGGCGTCGGACGGCGCGGCGCGCAGCGCCCGGCGCGCGCTCGTGATCCGGCAGGCGATTAATGCGCGTGCCATGACGGCCATTCCTCCCCTCGCGGCTCACCCGTGCACTTGCGGCGGTCTCGGCATCAACCGCTCTGCCGCCGGTTGCGGCGGCGCTGCGATCCGGGCATGCTCGGCACTGTGACCGAGCGGCCAGCATGCGGTTCCGGGCAGCATGACCAACTGCCAGATGTCCCGCTGCCCGACAGCCCGATTCGGGTCGAGGATATCGTCGCGGACCTGAGGCTGCTGCGGGAACGCGGCCTCGTCCGGATCCGGCATACCGAACTGCCCGCGCTGCGGCTGGCGGCGGGCCGGGCGCCGGCCGTCCCGCCTGGGGAAACCGGCCCGCGGGCGATCGAGGCGCTGCTGCGGGCCGCGGTCGCCAGCCTGGGCGACGGCCCGCTGGCGGCCGCCGCGGCGCACACGTTCGGGCTGAACGCGGGCGCGCGCGACAGCCCGGCGGCCGATCGCCGCCGCCGGGCGGCCGACGCGTACCGGGTCAGCACTGAGCGGTTCCGCAAGCACCACGAGCGCGTGGTCGTCGAGCAGCTCGCGGAGGAGATCCTGGAGCTGTGCCAGCTCGTCGGGGGCACCGCCGGGATGACGGCGGGGACGGCCGAGCGGGCGAGCGAGATACGCCTGCGGTACCGCACCAAGGAGACCTCGTTTCCCGTCGTCGTGCACGTGGAGCCGGTCGAGCTGGTGCGCGACATCGACGTGATCGTCGCGCCGACCAACGTCTACCTGGAGCTGCCGCAGCCGTACAAGGCATCGGTCTCCGCGGCGCTGCGCCGGGCGGCCGCGCACCGGGGGGCGGACGGCACGATCGTGGACGACCCGATCGCCGCGGAGTTGCAGGAGTGGATGACGTCCAATGGCCGGCGCGGACTGCCGGTAAGCGCGGGCACGGTGGCGGCGACCTCCGCCGGAGCCCTCGCCGGGCAGGGCATCAGGCGGATCTACCACGCAGCCGTCGCCTCCCCGCGTCCCGGCACCAACGAGTACGACGTGGAGCCCACCTCGATCAGCCAGGCGGTGCACGCCACCTTCGCCGCCGCGCGGGCCGAGCGTGACCGATTCCGGCCTCGGCTGACGTCGCTTGGCTTCCCGCTGCTTGGCGCGGGTCGCGGCGGGCTGCCGCCCGCGGTGAGCTTCACCTGGATATGGGCCGCGGCCGAGCGCGAGCTGCGGGCCGACGACTCCTGGCACATTCATTTCATTACCCACCAGCGCGCCGCGGCGAATGCCATCGTCGCCGGCCTTTCCGGGGTCGCGCTGGCGGACGGGCCGGGCTAGATGTGATCTTCCATGGGTCAAGCAGAGCGCCGGCGGCGTCCGCTCAGCCGGTCACGGCGTGGTCGATATCCGGTCGTTTTCACGCCAGCGGACCCCGTAGCCGAGGCCGGGCCGCATGTCGCCGAAACTCGCCTGAACCTCGCCGAACCGGTTAGGAGTCAGCGTCTCCGCCGCCGGCTCAGGCTGGTAGATCACGGCCGTCGGGGCGTCGCGCAGCACCCACACGGTCTGGGGCAGCCGCTGCGGGTCGAACTTCACCCGAAGCTCGAAACGATCGCTGCGGCCGAACGGAACGTGCAGGTAGTGCGAGGCCATCCGCTGGCCGGGAGGCATCCGCAGCCGGAGCGAGTACTCGTGGCGCTCGTTGGCGTCCAGCGGCCTGGGCAGCACGATCACGTTCGCGAAGAAGCTGTCATGCGGCTGCTGGCGTAGTTCGAGCGACCCGCCGTAGAGCAGTTCGGACTCCAGGCCGACGGGCTGGCCGAGAGCGTCGGGGTGGCGGGGCACATTCACCGACGCGGTGATCTGGGCGACGCCGTCGGCGGTGGCGACGATCGTCTTGCGCTGGATGACCTCGACCGGGTCGATGTCGGCCCGCACCAGGGCGGTGAACGACTCCGTGAACCAGTTCTGCCGGTCGCCGGCGACCGGCGCGGCCACCTTCGGCGCGCTCCCGGCGACGGCCGCGCCGTCTAGCCACGGCGGTGAGACCGACCTGGTGACTGCTTCCGGGGCGGTCGCGTCGAGCATCCGCCTGACGCGCGTCCAGTACTCCTGCCACGCCGTCTGATCGCCGCCGCAGGCAGCCACGTACGCCAGTGTGACGCGAAGCGTCGGCAGCCGCCGCCCGGCGGCCGCCTCCTGCACCGTGCTGACCGCGTAGTGAGCCCGGCCGGCCAGTCGCTCGTACGTGAACCCGGAGCGCTTGCGCAGGTCACGGAGCCAGAAGGCGAATTCCCGTAGCGGCGAGCCGTCCCGATCCAAAGGCTCCTCAGGTCGTCCCATTATCCCCCCGCTTTCCCACTGGCCCCTTCGGCTGCTTTGCTGGGCAGTCAGCGGACGCAGTCGGGCGTTTTCCGGAAATCGCCCGGCGCGGCCAGCCTGAAGTGCGCGTTCTTATTCTAGGGCGTTTTCCGGTTTGCGGTGGTTCCGCCGGGAAACCTGGTCTGGGCCTTGCCGCCGTCGGCCCGCGGGTCTAGAAAGCAGTACCACGGGCCAGGGGTGGCGCCACGAGGGAGCGGCAGAGCGGGGGCGGTGGGCGCTCTGCCGCGGACAATGCACTGTCAGCGTCACCCTTGGCCCGCTATGCCGGATAGCGACCGATATGACCAGATATTTCGGTGATGGAAGCTTTTGAAAGATCGCTGAATTTTCTCATAGCGAAGTCCTAAGCTCGGATAGCGACTGATTCACATTGATAGGCGGGGCGATAGCAGCGTGACGTTTGAAACGAATTCAATCAATAACCTTCAACCCGCCGAGGAAATCCCGGCCGCCGAGAGCACCGTCGAAGCCGAGACCAGCGAGGAAACCGAGAGCAGCTCCGAGGCCAGCGCCGATAGCAGCGCCGAGGCCAGCGCCGAGAGCGAGCCTGCGGGCGGGAACAGCCCCCCGGATCCCGCCGCGCCGACGGCGGAGGCGCTGCTGACCGAGATCTCCGCGACCCTGCGCGAGGTCGCGGACCAGTCGGGTCGATACCACACCCGGGCCGAGCAGCGGGAGAGCGTCATCGACCTGCTGCGGACCGAGCTCGAGGTGCTTCGTCGCGGTGAACGGCGGGGCCTGCTCCGGCCGTTGCTGGCAGACCTCTGCCGGCTCCGGGGCGACCTGCTCTCCCAGTCCGCCGCACTGCCGGCCGACTTCGACGCGGGCAAGGCCGCCGACCTGCTGCGCTCCTACGCGGAGACGATCGAGCTGACCCTGGACAGCAACGGCGTCGTCACCTATGCCCCCGAGGGCGGCGAGCCGTTCGATCCGCGGCTGCACCGCCGGGTCGGCGGCGAGCCGACGGACGACCCGGCGCTGGCCGGGCACATCGCCGCCGTTCGGCGCGTGGGTTACCTGGACATCGAGGCGAAGAGCCCGATTGCCGCAGCCGAAGTCACCGTATTCGCGGCCGCGAAGGCCACCGGAGGAGATCAGTGAGCGAGCCACAGCACGGCATCTACGGCATCGACCTCGGCACCACCTACTCGGTGGTCAGCTTCATCGACGAGACGGGCAAGCCGGCCGTCAGCCGTAACAGCGACGGCCAGGACACGACGCCGTCGGTGGTGTACTTCGAGAGCGCGGACAACATCGTCGTCGGACGGGTCGCCAAGGAGACCGCGGGGGTATTCCCCGACCAGGTCGTCGCGCTGATCAAGCGGGAGATGGGCGACCGGGAGTGGCGCCGGGAATTCTTCGGCAAGGAGTACACCCCGCCGTCCGTCTCCGCGCTGTTGCTGAGCGCGCTGGCCAGGGACGCCGAGACGGACACCGGACGGCCGGTCAACGAGGTGGTGATCACCGTGCCGGCCTACTTCGGTCTGCTGGAGAAGGACGCCACCAGGTCGGCCGGGGAGATCGCGGGGCTCACGGTCATCGGGATCGTCCCCGAGCCGGTCGCGGCGGCGCTGCACTACGGCGTCTCAGGATCGGCCGACGGCACCACGTTCCTCGTGTACGACCTCGGCGGCGGCACCTTCGACATCAGCCTCATCACGATGACCGACACGTCGGTCGAGGTGGTGGCGGTCGGCGGCAACGCGCGGCTCGGCGGGGCCGACTGGGACGAGAAGCTCTTCGACTACCTCCTCGACCAGCTCACCCAGCAGTGGGGCGACGACTCAGCCCGCGACGACGAGCAGGAGCTGCAAGACCTGCGGAACATCACCGAGCAGGTCAAGAAGGACCTGTCCAAGGCCGAGAGCAAGAAGGTGATCCGGCGTTACGGCGGGACGGCCGCCAGCGTGACCGTCACCCGCCAGCAGTTCGAGGAGATGACCGCCGAGCTGCTTGAGGAGACGATCCGGATCACCCGGCAGACCCTGGACGAGGCGGAGCAGCGGCACCCCGGCATCCGCGAGCAGATCAGCGAGCTGCTGCTGGTCGGCGGGTCATCGCGGATGCTCGCGGTCGCCGAGCGGCTGCGCAAGGAGTTCCGCTGGGAGCCCCGGCTGACCGATCCCGACCTCGCGGTGGCCAAGGGCGCGGCCCTGTACGCGGCGGGGCAGACCGTCCGGTTCATCGAGCCCGACGACGCGACGGACGGCAACCGGGCCACCGCCGGGCGGGGCGCGGGCCTCGGCTACTCCGGCCCGGTGACCGACGAGGCCGTGCAGCAGGTGGCCGAGCGGACCGGGATCGACGAGGAGAAGGTCCGCGCGATCGCGGGCCGCACCGTGGTCAACGTGCTGCCCAAGGCCATCGGCGTCAAGCTGCTCGACACGACCAGGCCGGGCTGGGAGGACGACCCGGAGGGCGCGTCCTACATCGAGCACCTGATCGACGCGCAGACCCAGCTGCCGGTGGCCCCGCCGCGGACGCTGGAGGCCAACACCGTGGTCGCCAGCCAGCCGGGGGTGGAGATCGAGATCTGGGAGCAGGCCGGCTCCTCGCCGAGCAGCGAGCTGACCGCCAACCACCGGGTCGACGATGCTGGCCTGATCAAGGGGCTCGAGTCCTTCCGGCTGCCCGCTGGCTCGCCGGTCAACATCGAGATCGGCGTCGACGCGGAGGGCACTGTCCACCTGCGCGCCACCGAGCCCACCAGCGGCAAGGAGCTGGAGATGAACGTCAGGATCAGCGTGCTCTCGGCCGAGCAGGTCGAAGAGGCGAAGGTCATCCACCGCGGCCTGACCATCGGCACGTCGTAGCGGACATGCTCGAATTCGACGAGGGGGAATACCGCGAGGAGTTCCTCAAAAAGCACCGGGGTGCGCGCGGCGCCCCCGGAGACCCGATGGCCCGCTACGCGATCACGCTGCCCGCTACCGACGCGGAAGTCGCCCGGCAGGTCAAGGCGGTGCGCGCGTACTGGAACAAGGTCTACACCGGCAAGACCGGGTTCGCCCAGGTGGCGAAGCTGTGCCGGGCCGAGGACGAGCGGCTGCGGGCCGAGTTCGGCGCCAAGATGGAGACCCGCGCCTGGTGGCAGGCGCGCCAGTCCGACGCGCAGCAGAGCGCGGAGAAGTCGATCGCCGTCATGGCCGACGACCTGCGGCGGCGCTTCCAGACGCTGGGCGTCGTCACGTCGGCCATGCTCGGCCAGTTCGGCGGCAGGCTCGGTCTGACGGCGGCGCAGGCCAGCCAGGCCGCGCAGCGGGCCGGGCTGGCCGTCATCGACGGCGTGAGCCTTCCCGAGTCCGGGGGCATCGGCAACTTCGACGCGCTGGCCAAGGCCATGGCGGAGTGCGCGGCGCCGTCGGTGCCGGAGCTTGTGCACCCCGGCAGCGGCACGTTCCGCCTCGTCGAGCGGTACGAGTGCCTGGCCGACCCGCGCAAGCGGCTCGACGCGGTCTCGGTCGAGGCGCAGCGCGCGGCGGCCGAGAAGCTCGGGATCTCAGCCACCGACGACGCCCGGCGCAAGGCGCTGACCATGCTCAGCGGCGCGCTGCGAGCCGGGGTGGACCTGCGGGACGTCGCGCTGTACCAGATGGTGACGATCGCGCAGGCCTCGACCGGGGTGTCCATCGACCTCGCCGCGAAGGAACTGCGCGATTGCGGGCTCGAGGCCCGGGACGCCGCCATCGTCGCGGTCCTGGTCGCCGAGCGGGGCGGCGGCCACGGCGGCCCCGCGAACAAGGTGCCTGACCTGCTCGCGGCCGGGCGGTTGCGCGAGGCGCGGGCCGCCGCGATGTCGCTGCCGGCCGACGCGGGCGCGCACGCCGAGGCGCTGCAGCAGATCGAGGCCGCCCAGCGGCAGCTCGACCAGCTGATGGCGGCCGCGAAGGCGGCGCTCGTCGCTCGGGACGAGGCGCGCGCCGCCGCCCTGCTCAAGGACGCGGCCCTGATCAGCGCGGAGGACGCCGCGGCCGAGCTCGCCGCGGTTCCGCTGCCGCCGCCCGCCGACGTGCGCGCGGCGGTCGAGGGCAACGAGGTCCGGCTCTTCTGGCGGCCGGCCAGCGGGCACGACCCGGACACGGTGTACGCGGTCCGGCGGACTCCGGCCGCGCGCCCGATCGGCGCGCCGTCCGAAGGCGAGCCGGTCTTCCGCGACCGGGGCGACCAGTGCGCGGATCCGCATGCCCCGGTGGCGCGGTCCTTGCAGTACGCGGTTTTCGCCCTCGGCGGCGAGCGGCCCAGCTCGCGGCCCGCCACCGCGACGATCACGGCCCTGCCGGTCGTTGCCCACCTGACGGCCGAGGTCGGCACCGCGACGGTGGCGCTGCACTGGACCGCGCATCCGGACGCCGAAGTCCGGGTGACCAGGGCGACACCAGGCGGCGGGCCGGCGCCGGTGCGAGTGTCCGGCAGCGGCTGCCAGGTTTCCGGCCTGACCGAGGGGCAACCGCAGCTCTTCGAGGTGACGGCCGTCTACCGCGGGCCGGACGGCGGCGAGCTGTGCTCGGCCCCCGAGCGGATCACGGCCGTCCCCCGGGCCCAGGCCCGGCCGGTCTCCACCCTGCGGGCCCGCCCGGTCGGCGCCGACGGCGCCATCCGGGTGCGGGTCACCTGGGTTCCGGTCGACCACGCGGACGTGAAAATCGTGCGCGCCCAACGGGAACTCACGCTTCCGTTCGGGAAAATCGTCTCCGTCGACGAGATGAACGCCGTCGGCTCCGAGCTGACCGGCACCGTCGTGCCGGTGGGGAGGGAATCCGGATTCGAGGCGGAGCTGCCGCCCGGGGTGCACCGGCTGGTTCCGTTCTCGGTCGGCGGGGCCGGGATCGTCGTCGGCAAGCCCGCCACGGTCGCGGTGACCGACCCGGTGCGGCACCTCACGGTGACGTCCTTTGCCGACTACGCCACGGTGTCGTGGGAGTGGCCCGCGAACGCCCAGATCGCCGAGGTGAGCTGGCGGGTCGACGGTGACGAGGACGTCCGCCACGTCGACCAGGGGCAGTACCGCTCGACCGGCGGCTTCCGGCTCCCGCTGGGCAAGGGGCCGTGCCATGTCGAGGTCCGCGCGGTCATCGCCGTCGCGGGCCAGAAGTTCACCTCGCCGCCGGTGACGGCGGAGGTCACCAGCACCGCCGAGGCGCCGGTGCGGTACGCGGTGTCGAACATCGGGCCGTCGATCGGCCCGCTCGGCGGGCGGAAGAAGAAGGTCGTGTTCACCGCCGAGCAGTCCTGTTCCGGGGTCCGGGTGGTGATGGTCGCCCGCCCGGGGCCGGTGATGCCGATCAGCGCGTCCGACGGCGTGCCGATCCTCGACGTCCAGCTGCCGCCCCGGTCAGGCACCCCCGAAGAGTTCAAGGCGACCGTCCCCAGTTCGATCAGGAAGCCGTTCTGGGTTCGGTGCTTCGTCGTCGCCGGCCCGGCCCGTCTCATTGACCCCCCTATTAGCAGTCTTAAGGAGACCTAGTGGCCCAGACAGCGGTCTGCCCGTTCTGCTTCCACCGGATCGACGTCTCGCGCCTGTGGTACCAGTGCCTCGGCCGGGGTTCGGCGGAGTGCAAGAAAGAGGTGGACAAGACGCGGGAGCAGCTGACCAAGTCCACCTTGGAGACGTACTGCTCGTTCGCGCCGCCCGAGGGGGTGCACGGGCCCGCCAAGTGCCCGACTTGCGGCGGCCGGACGAACCTGCGCGCCTGCCCGGAGTGCCACACCGCGCTGCCCTCGGATTTCGCTGAGTCCAAGAGCCCGATGATCGGGCTGGTCGGGGCGAAGAACAGCGGCAAGACCGTGCTGATGACGGTCCTGGTCAAGCGGCTGCGCGACACCGTCGGGAAGCGCTACCAGGCCGACATCCGGCTGGCCACCGACAACCCTGACGGGCACCAGGGCGTGAGCGACTATCAGGCCAACCGCGAGACTCCGCTGTTCAAGGGGGGCACCCTGCCCCCTCCCACCAGCGCGCTCGGCACCAGCGCGCGACAGCACTCGTCGCCGGTCCTGCTGCGCTGGCGTCAGGAGAGCCCGACGATCATGGGGCGCACCTCGATCAAGTCGACGATGCTCTCGTTCGTCGACGCGGCGGGAGAGGACCTGAACGCCGTCGCGACCGCGTTCACCCTGCAGTACCTGTCGGTCTGCGACGGCCTGATCGTGGTGCTCGACCCGTTCGCGCTGCCCGGCGCGCGGGCGATGCTGAACCTGCCGGACGCGGCGATCCAGGTCGAGGAGGACGTGCCGCTCGACGTGGTCGCCAACATCACCGAAATGCTCCGGGTCGAGCACAACCTGAAGAAGAAGCAGAAGATCGCCTTCCCGATCGCGGTCGTGTTCACCAAGATCGACGCGTTCTTCCCCGCCCTCGACCGCGGCAACCCGCTGATGACCACCGCCCCCGCGGTGGCGGCCTACGACAACGCCGACGGCCAGGCCGTGCACGAGAACATGCTCGCCCTGATGCACCAGTGGAACGCGCAGGACGTCGACACGCACGTCCGGCTCAACTACTCCGACTTCCGTTACTTCGGCGTCTCCGCGCTCGGCGCCGAACCGGACTACGAGAATTTCACCGTCGCGGCCGGAGGGGTGCGGCCGCACCGGGTCGAGGACCCCGTCCTGTGGCTGCTGTCCAAGACCCGCACGGTGCGGACGGCATGACCACCGAGGCCTTCGACCGGCTGCTGTACACCGACTGCCTGCCCGGGGCCGGACGCGGCGCTGGCAGCGGTTTCCAGGTGCAGGCCCAGTCGTCCGGGGTGGACTCCGGGCAGTCGAAGCTGGCGGTCGGCTCGCTGCTGTACGAGGTGCAGGTCCCGTGGCTGAACCAGCGGCTTCCGATCGGGGAGTTCCCGCTCGGGATCGCGCACGCCCGCGGCGAAGGCTACGGGACCGGGCAGGGCCGCTACGTCGGGAAGGAGGCGGCCGGCGGGCGCGACGGCAACCACCTGACCGACTGCCTGCTGACCAGGGACGGCGACCAGTACGGTGCGGTCCGGCCGGCCCAGCTCTGGCAGTCACCGCTCTGGCGCGATTGCGCCTGGCCGGAGAAGGAATGCCCCCCGTTCGACGCGGCGGGCCTGGAGACCGGCCCGCTGACGGTGGACGCGGTGGCCGACTGGGCCCGCGCCCGGCCGGAGCGGGCAGCGGTGCTCGCCCGGCTCCTCACGGTGCTCGAGGATCCGGCCGGCCAGCGGGTGGTGATCGTTTCCGACGGTCCCGACGAGGCCGTGACCTGGGTTGCCGCCGCGACGCTGCTGTTGCCGGCCCGGCTCGCGCTCGAGGTGTCCTTCAAGGTGTTCAGCTCGATCCCGCTGCGCACCGAGCACCGGGTGGCCGCCGCCCCGGCCGCCCTGTTCCCGCAGATCGTGCCGGGACGCGATGGCGGCGCCTTCGTCCTTGACGCCAGGACGGGCGCGGCCGACGAGGGAGCGGTCAGCGAGCGGGCGGCGTTCTTCACCGGGAAGTTCACCGCCGACGGCGACCCCTACGACGTGGTCGACGCGGTCGAGCTGGCCGACGTCCTCGGCGATCCCCGGCAGCACCTCCGCGGCCACGACGCGATGCTCACCGCCTGGGCGGTAACCAGGCCCGACGACCCGCTGCCGGAGCCCGCCGCGTTGTCCCGGTGGCTGTCCGGCGCCCCGCCGGAGCTGCTCCGCGAGCACGGCCCGGCCGCCGCGGCGCTGGTCCTCGGGGCCGAGCCTGATCCGTCGGTCCTGCGCTGGATCGACGATGCGGCGGCGGCCAAGCGGCTGGCGGTCGATCAGGCGGCGGTGCGCTTGCGGCTGCTGACGGCCGAGCTGGGGGAGATTCGCGGCGCCCGCGGGAAGGTGCCGATCGCCGAGGTGCTGCCGGTGGTGCCGATGGACGCCGACGCCTACCGGGACGCGGAGAGCGAGCTGTCCTCCGCTATCCTCCTCGCCTCCGACCAGCAGACGGACCTGCTGTTCGGCCTGGGCCGCCGGCACGGTATCGCGCCTGACCTAGCCGGGCTGCGGGACCGGCTCGACCTGTTCGTGACGGCCTGGCTGAACCGCCCGGGCGCGTACCATCCCGAGCAGTGGGCGATGCGGGCGGAGATTCTCGACCGCGCGCACGACCTGCTCGGGGACCGGGCCCGGGCCGGCGGCCCGCTGTCGGTCAGGGAAACCGTCCGGCGGGTGAACCGCTACTTCGGCGACCGCAGTGACCTGACCGACCCGCTCGACTGTCATATCCAGGCGTCGCTGATCGCCGAGGGCGCCCGGGAGCGGCACCTGGAGCGGCTGCGCCTGCTCCTCGGCAAGATCGCCAACATCGCGAAATCGGCGGCGCCGGCCGACGCCGCCACGGCCGCCGCGGCTCTGCAGCGCGCGCTGATCGAGTGGAACGCCGTCGACGTCGAGGTGGCGGTCACGCTGCTGACCGAACTGCCCGACTCGGTCACGATCGAGCGGGCGATCGCCTCGCGCGCGGCCGAGCAGCTGGCGACCATGTCAGAGAAACCATCCCCGGCCCTGCTCGACCTGCTGGCCCGGCTGGACAAGCAGGGCAAGGCGGCGCCGTCGCGCAGCCTGGCCGACCTGCTTGAGGCCGACAAGTGCGTGCAGAGCTTCGCCCGCCGGGCCCGCGATGACAGGATCGCGGACGTCGGGTACCTGGACGGCACCATCGAAGTTCTCTGCCGGGCGCACCCCGTGGTCGTGCAGGCGCGGCTTGACCAGGTGCTCGCCGCCTGCCTGGGGTCCCCTCACCCGCAGCTGGGCGCGCTGGTACTGGCGGCGCTGAAATCGCCGCTTCCCAAGCAGCTGGTGGAGCGGTGGGGCCGCACGCTCGGCAGCAGGGACCTGGTCAGTGACGGCCTGTGGTGCGTGCGCTGCCTGGACGTCGAGGAGCTGTCTGACCGGCGTCAGGATCAGCTGGCGGCCGCCGTCCGCGGCTTCGCGCGGACGCTCCCCAAGGAACAGTTCGACGCCTGGTACGACGAGGTCGCCCGCCGGGCCGGCCCCGCCAAGCGGGACCTCTGGGAAGGCGTGTTCGCGCAGGAAGCGGGCCGTGCACGGATCAACCTGTGGCGGAACAAGGACGGCGGGCGGTCGTGACCGGAACCCAGGACTACTACTACACGTACCCGGTGGCGGGGGCGCTCGGCTGCGCGATCGCGGTCGGCCTCGCGGTCTTCGCCGTCGCGCTGGTGCGGGCGCTCGTCAGCGATCCCGACCTCGTGCCCCCCGCGGCCGATCAGGCCGAGCAGAAGACGGCTCACCCGGTCGGCCCGGGTGAGTTCGGGCCGGACCTCGCCTGGCCGCTCTACCCGTTCCGGCAGTCACGGGCGGACGTGGCCCGGGCCCGTCGGAACGTCGCCGCGAACAACTCCGCGATCTGGCGGCCCGTGCGCTGGTTCAACCGCGAGGCCAAGGGCCTGTGGGTGCTCTTCCCGATCCCGGTTGTCATGTTCTCCTTCCTGGCGCTGGCCTCCCTCACCAGCTGGTGCTGCTACCTGGTGTACGCGGTCGTCACCACTGTGTCCGCGGGGGCCAGCCGGGTGGCGCTGGTTCCCGCCGCGGCGCTGCTGCGCTCGGCCGAGCGCGTGCGGCGATCGCGGCTGCGCACCGACGCCGCCTGCATGCGCTGTTTCCACGTGACCTCCTGGCCGGCCTATCAGTGCCCCAGCTGCCTGCGGCCGCACCACGACGTTCAGCCCGGGCGGCTGGGGGTCTTGTTCCGGCGCTGCGCGTGCGGCACGCGGCTGCCCATGCGAGCGTCCCTGGCGGCGTGGCGGGTGACCCCGGTCTGCCAGCGGTGCGGGGCGCCGCTGGCGGTCGGCGCGGGCGCGGTCAGGGATATCCGCGTCCCGGTGTTCGGCGACATCTCGGCCGGGAAGACCCGGTTCCTGTACGCGTCGCTCAACAGCCTGACGGCCACCGCCGCGCAAGCCGGGCTCGCGGTGACGTTCCCCGACAAGGACTCCCAGGAGCAGGCGGACTTCGGCCTCGGCGTCATCAGGTCCGGGCGGGAGACGGCCAAGACCTCCACCAACGGCGAGGTCTCGCTGACGGTCCGGCTCGGCGTCGGGCGGCCGTCGGAGCTGGTGCACCTGTTCGACGCGGCCGGGGAGCACTTTCGCAGCGCCCGGCGCCCGGACGCGCTCAGGTTCCTCGACGACGGCCAGGGGCTGGTGTACATCCTTGACCCGTTCTCCATCGCGGTCGTCACCGAGCGGCTCGGCGGCAGCAGCGCGCCCGAGGTGGTCCGCGCGCACGCGGCGGCCGGCGACCCGCAGCTGACCTATGACGAGGTGGCGAATCGGCTGCGGGACGGGGGAGTGCCCGCGAGCCGGGGACGGCTCGCGGTTGTCGTCTCCAAGCACGACCTGCTGCGCCAGGCCGGGCTGGAGCTGCCGGCCGACTCCGGCCCGCTCGCGCAGTGGCTGTGGGATAACGGCCTGCACAACCTGGTCATGTCCGCCCGCCGCGATTTCGCTGAGGTCAGGTTCTTCACCGTCGCCTCGCAGGCGGTGCCGCCCGGCGGCCCGGACGACCCTGGCCGGCCGCTCCGCTGGCTGCTGACGGCGCACGGCGTCAAGCTGCCCCCGGACCCCGACCTGTCCGCAGGCGCCGACACCGCCGACACCGCCGACACCGCCGGCAGCGCCGACCCGGGCCCCAGGCAACGCCCGGCGAGAACGGCCCCGGGCAGGCACGCGGGGGCACGCTCATGAAAACGCCGCCGCTGGTGGTCAGCTACCGGTCGGTCACCGCCGTCCTCACGGCGCTGATCCTGCTCTCGATCGGCCTCGGGTTCGCGGGGTACGGCCCGCTCGTGGTCTTGCACCGGGCGGCCGAGCCGGTCTCCCATGGGCTGCACCTCGACCGGATCAGCGGATGACCGGCCCCGGTCGGCCCGTCGTCGGGATCGACCTCGGGACGACCAACTCGGTGGTGGCCACGGTGGCCGACGACGGGACGGTCGCGGTCCTGCCGAACGCCAACGGCGGTGAGCTCACCCCATCGGTCGTCTACTTCGAGCCAGACGGCACAGCGGTCATCGGCGACGAAGCCGTGCAGGCGGCCGCGGTGGATCCGGAGAACGGGGTGCAGCTGATCAAGCGGTCCATGGGGACCGAGTTCCCGCTGCTGATCCGAGGGCAGCAGCACACCCCGGAGTCGATTTCCGCGCTCATCTTGCGGCAGCTCGTGACCGCCGCCACCGCGTCGGCCACGGTCAGCGCCGTCATCACGGTCCCGGCCTACTTCGGCCTCGCCGAGCGCGAGGCCACGTATCAGGCCGGCGTCATCGCCGGGCTCGACGTGCTTGAACTGCTCGACGAACCGGTGGCGGCGGCGACGCACTACGGCCTCACCACGGGCGGAGACCGGACCGTGCTCGTCTACGACCTGGGCGGCGGCACCTTCGACACCACGGTGCTGAGCATCGCCCACGGGGCGGTCCAAGTGCTGGCCACCGACGGGCATTCGTCGCTCGGCGGAGCCGACGTCGACCAGCGGCTGTTCGACGTCATCCTCGCCCGGCTCGGTGAACAGCTCACGGACGACGAACTCGACGCGATCACCGAGGACCGCACGACGCTCGCCGAACTGGCACTGGAGACCGAGGCGGCCAAGAAGGACCTCAGCGCGCGGGTCTCCCGCCAGGTTATGGTGCGCACGCCGACCAGCCGAACCTCGGTCACCATTACCCGCGCCGACCTGGAGGCCGCCTGCGGTGACCTGTTCGACACGACGGCCGAGATCATCGACCGGGTACTGCGGGCGGCCGGGCTGGACGGCGGGGCCGGCATCGACGAGGTCATCATGGTCGGGGGATCGAGCCGCATCCCGATGCTCGCGCCCCGGCTGACGGCGCTGCTCGGCAAGACCCCCAGGCTGACCGACCCCGACCTGGCGGTCGCCAAGGGCGCCGCCCTGCGCGCCCACCACCTAGTGCAGAGCACCCAGCTGAGCGCGCTGCGGGCCCGCGCCCGGGGGAGTGCCAAGGCCGGTGCCAGCGGCGGGGCGGAGCGCGTCGGCCAGGTGGTTCCGGTGACCCCGCGCGCGGTCGGCATCCTGGTCGAGGACAGCTTCGACCCATCCGGCAAGCGGTCCTTCGTCGAGCACCTGGTGGTGGCCAACACCCCGCTTCCGGTCGAGCGGACCGAGGAACGGTTCGGCACCATCCTGGAGAACCAGGAGTCGGTCCGCGTCCAGGTCTACGAGCAGGCCGGGCCGGCCCCCTCGCCCGAGGTGGGGCACAACCGGCGGGTCCTCGACGGCGAGCTGACCGGGATCGGCACGCTGCCGGCCGGCTCGCTGATCCGGATCACCGTGCAGATCGCGGTCGACGGCCGCCTCACCGTGATCGCGCACGAGCCCCGATCCGGCCGCGAGCTGCGGCTCGAGGCCTACGTCGAGGGGGTGGTCGACGGCGCCGAGACCGCGCGGCTGACCAGGCTGGTCGGGCTCGCCAAGGTCCGAGGGTAGCGGCGTGGCGAGCTGGATCCGGCGCGCCTTCAGCGCACCCGGGCTGACCCAGATTCCGCCGGGCCCGCACCTGTCGAGCCTGCAAGGCCGGTTCGGCGGCACCGTGATGCTCTGCATCGACGTCAGCGGCTCGATGGACGGGGCCCCGATCCTCGAGGCGGTACGCGGCGCGCAGCAGTTCGTCGCCGAGGCCGTGGCCGCGCACTACCGGGTCGGCGTCCTGCTGTGGAACGACCGAGTGGAGAACGTCTGCGAGCCGACCCCGGACGGGCGGGCGGCGCTGGCGCTCCTCGCCCCGGTGAACCGCGCCCAGGGCGAGAACGACCTGTTCCTCGCCCTCAATCACTGCCACCAGATCCTGGACCGGTTCACCGGGGACCGCGTGGTCGCCCTTTTCGGCGACGGTGACCTCACCCCGAAGGCGCAGGTGCTGGTCAAGGTCGCCCAGATGAAGGCCGAGAACATTCGCTTCGTCACCCGCGGGCTCGGCCCGTACGCGGCGCGCGAGTTCGGCGCGATCTCCGACGACGAGCCCGCGAGCGCCTCGATCGACAATGTCGCGGAGCTGGCCGAGGGGATAGCCGACATGGCGACCAGCCTCAAGCACTATGGCCTGACCCGGTGACCGGCCGGCCAGCCGATCAGGAAGCGCTCGCGCCCCGCGCCATCCGGCGGCGGACCCACCACGCGCCGCCCGCGATCACGGCGACGACGGCCGCGAACGGCGCGACCGCCCCGATGAACGCGAGCAGCCAGTCGATGGTCAGCCGGAACGCCCGCCAGCCGCCCGTCAGCCCGCTCGCGAGCCCCGGCGGCGGGGTCGGCTTCTGGCTGGCCTTCGCCTTGACCACGGCCTTCGGCCCGACCAGGGTGAGCGTCACGGTCGCGTAGGCGGTCTGGTGGTTCAGCGCCTGCTGCTGCGCCAGCATCGACTCAAGATCAGACGTCTCGGTGTTGATCTGATCCTGCACGCTGAGCAGGTCGCCGACGCTTCCGGCGTCCTTCAGCAGCGCCCGCAGCTGGGTGATCGCCGCCTGGTCGGAGGCGACCAGGCTGCTCACGTCGGCGACCTGCTGGGTCACGTCCTGCGCCTGCTGCTGCAGGGAGAGCTGGGTGCCCAGCCCGGTTCCGGTCAGCCGGGCCAGCGTGCCGGTATAGACCGCGGCCGGGATCTTCAGCGTGACGGTCGCGGTGGCGCTCGAGGCGGGCTGGCCGGCCCCCTGGCCGGTGCTGTTCTCGGCCGAGACGTAGCCGCCGGCCGAGGTCACGATCGCCGTCGCGGCCGACAGCGCGGCGCCGACGTTCTTCGCCCGGACCGTGAGCTCGGCGGTGTAGACGAGCTGCTGGTCGTCGGGGAGGTAGCGGGCGGAGGTGTCTTGCCCGGCGCCGCCCTGACCACCGGCCACGCCGCCGGAACTGGCGCTGCCGGAGGCAGCGAACGCGCCGTTGGCCGGAGCGCTGGCGGCAGCGCTGGCAGCGGGCGCGGCGGCGGCGGCGTGCCCGACGCTGGCCGGGGACGACATAGCGACACTACTGCTTGAGCCGCTTGAGCAGCCGGCCAGCGCCGCCAGCGCCGCCAGCGTCGCGATGGTGATAACGGCAAGCGCCGCCGGGCGGCGAGCGCGCCACTGCATTCCGTTCAGCATGCCCCTTGGACGGTGCCGCGGGGGCGTCCGGTTTCGGGCCTAGATCACAATTCGGGATCGACCGTCGGCCGTGTCCTCGCGGTCCAGCCCCGGACGTTTCCGACAGGAAGCACCAGATTGCGCAATCCAGCCAGCGAGGCCGGCCATCCTTGATGGCATGGCCGACGATCTTCGGGTGAACAGCTGGCTGGTGATCCCGGCCGGCGAGCTGCACGAGCGGTTCTCGCGTTCCTCAGGACCGGGCGGCCAGTCGGTCAACACCACCGACAGCCGGGTCGAGCTCTCGTTCGACGTCCTGCGATCGCCGACGCTGCCCGAGCGGGACCGCGACCGCGCCGTCACCCGCTTCGGCGCCCGGCTGGCCGACGGTGTGATCACCGTCGCCGCCGAGGGCGAGCGGAGCCAGCTGATGAACCGCGAGGCGGCCCGGGCCAGGCTGGCCGTGCTGCTGCGGGAGGCGATCGCCCCGCCCCCGCCGCCCCGGGTCCCGACCAAGCCGACCAGGGGCTCGCGCGAGCGCCGCCTGGAGGGCAAGCGCCGCCGCGCGCAGACCAAGCGCAACCGCCGCTACGAAACCGGCGGCGACTAGCCCGCCAATCCGGCGACTAGCCAGCCAAGCCGGCCGCTACTCCGCCGCCGCTGCCTTCGGCTCGAGCGACAGCGAGACCGAGTTAATGCACCAGCGCTCGTCGGTCGGCGTCCCGAACCCCTCGCCGGTGAACACGTGCCCGAGGTGGGAGTCGCACCGCGCGCAGCGCGCCTCGGTGCGCACGGTGCCGAACGAGCGGTCCTCGATCAGCGTGACCGCGTCGCCCTCGACCGGCTGGTAAAACGACGGCCAGCCGCAGCCCGAGTGGAACTTCGTGTCCGACCTGAACAGCTCCGCCCCGCACGCGCGGCACTTGTAGACGCCGGTCGTCTCGGTGTCGGTGTACTCGCCGGTGAACGCCCGCTCGGTGCCGGCCTTGCGCAGCACGTCGTACTCCTGCGGTGACAGCTGCTCGCGCCACTCCGCGTCTGTCCGCTCCACTTTCTCCATAAATCGAGAATAAGTGATGGGCGTCGGTTGCCTGCGGTGCGGGCCGCCGCCCGCCGCCCCGGCCACCCGCCCCGGCCTCCCGCCGCGGCCTCCCGCCGCGGCCTCCCGCCCCGGCCCTTCGCCCGGCGGGCCGAACCTCAGCTGGCGCTGACCGAGAAGTTGCTGAAGGTGAAGGTCGCCGGGACGCCGTTGGTCGAGACGAGCTCGGCTCCGTAGCAGACCTGGCTCAGCGTCGAGCCGGCCGGCATCCAGTCCTTCCCGATGACCCACTGGAAGAAGTCGAGGAGGTTCATGGTTCCGGCGGTGAAGTTCGTGTTGGCGACGAACGCGATGTAGCTGCCGCTCTTCCAGACCGTGTAGGACCGCCCGTCGAGGGTGACGGTCCCCTGGACCGAGCCGGACGGCGTCTGGCCGTGGTTCTGGGTCCAGATCATGATCTCGGTCGACCCGGACGTCGCGAGCCCGTTGATCCAGATGTCGTAGGTGTCTTCCCAGATCCCGGTGTCCGGGCTGGTCTCGGCGAACGTGCTGGTGACCGAGTTGAGCGAGCTGATGGTGCTGGTGAAGTCGCGCTGGGAGTTCGGGTACGTCTTCACGGCGCCGTTGCCGCTGTCGTTGTTCATCGTCGCGGTGACGTACCAGTTGCTGTACGAGCAGGCGTGGATGGTCTGCGTGACGCTGTACCCGCTGGCGTTCCACATGTCGTTGGCCACCCAGTACGGGCTGAGGTTCCACATGCCGAGCGCGGCCGAGGTCGAGAACGAGGGGTTCGTGCAGCTGGCCGATCCCGCCGTCATCGGACCGGTCGACGCGGCACCCCCGGGCGACGCGGAACTCCCCGATGGCGCGGGACCGTCGGACGCGGCCGGGTGACCCGCCGCCGCCGACGCACCGCGCCCGCCGACGGCCGCCTGCGCCGACGCGGGCATGGTCGCCAGGTGCGGGCTGGAGGCGACCTGCGGCACTGGCGGCGCCGCGGCCGCGGTCGGGCGGGCGCCCGCGGCCGCCGTGGCGCGGAGGGAGAAGCCATCGTCGGCGGCTGGGCGGCCACCGGGGCCGGGTCCGCCTCCCAGCAAGGCGGCCGCGGTGAGCCCGCCGCCGGCCACCAGGGCGCCCGCGACGACCGCGCCGATGATGCCCCGGCGCGAAAGCGGGAAGAGCCGACGGCGGCGTGGCCCCGCGCCCTGGGGGGTGCCCGTGGTCCTGCCCGGCGTTCCGGCCTCGTTCTCCCGGTCGTCGGCAGCGTCGCTGGTAGCACTGTGGCGCACGCGTCGCTCCTTAGGCCGCCGCTCCTGGTAGTGGGCGATCGTATTCGCTCAGCACGCCGGCGTGTCCGGAACCTGGCGGTTAGCCGGCCCGCGTCAGTGATTCGTAATTTCTGCCACGTCACAGCACACACGCGTCACAACACGCGCCCCGAGAGTGAGCTACAGACGGGCATCCGGGGCGAGGGCCTCGAGGATCTCGCTCGCCCGCAGCACCGCCGTGTCATCGGCGACCGAAGGGTCGCCGACCTGCGGGTCGAAGTTCAGGTCGTAGAACACCTCGGTCACCCCGCACGAGTCGAGCCAGCCGACGTCCTCCCGGATCTGCTCGTAGGAGCCCGACAGCAGCAGCCGCCGGCCGGTGCGCTTCGACACGGCGGGCTTGCCCGGCCGGACGACCCCGCGGCAGACGATCCGGGCGGGCCCGCGCCCGGCCCCGGTGGCCGCGTTCTGGACCACCTTGGCGAACTCGGCGATCTTCGACAGGTCGGCGTTCGACGCGGTGATCCACCCGTCGCCGACCCGCCCGGCCCGCTCCATCGCCGCCTCGGACATGCCGCCGAGCAGGACCGGCGGCCCCGGCCGCTGCACCGGCGGCGGGTCCTGGCGGCCCGGCGGGATGTCATAGAACGAGCCGTGGTACCCGCGGTCGGTCGACCACAGCGCCCGCAGCGCGGCGACGTACTCCTCCGCCCGCGCTCCCCGCCCGGCCAGCGATGCGCCCGACCCGGTGAACTCCTCCGCCAGCCAGCCGTTCCCGATGCCGAGGTCGAGCCGCCCGCCCGAGAGTACGTCGACCGTGGCCGCCTGTTTCGCCAGCAGCAGCGGCGACGCGAACGGGTGGTTGACGACCGCCACCCCGAGCCTGATCGACGAGGTCGCGGCGGCCAGGTACCCGAGCGTGACCAGCGGGTCGAGCACCGACCGGTAGACCGGCGCCAGCGCCACCGACGCCGGCGCCAGCAGTCGCTGGAACGTCCACAGCGACCGGTAGCCGAGCCGTTCCGCCCGCCGGCCGAGCTCGGCCAGGTTCCGCGGCGTCGCCCACGCACCGGACACCGGTGCGCCGAATCCGATATCCATGGTCTAAGACCCTAGCCCGTCGCCGTATCCGGGTCTGCGCCGCGAGTCTGTGGGAGACTTCCCCGGTGACCGATTTGTATCTGCCCGGCCTTCCCTTTCCGCTCGAACCCTCCGGCACCCCGGCCTGCGAGGCGGTCGTCGCGGGCGGGACGCTGGTGCTGACCAGCGGGCCCAAGTCGGACATGTTCATCGACCCGGTGGGCGACGAGGGAGCGCGGCCGGACGCCGGCCGGCTGACCGGGCTGCCGAACGACCAGGATTTCACGTTCACGGCCCGGGTCACGGTGCAATTCGGCGAGGTCTTCGACGCCGGCGTGCTGCTCGTCTACCTGTCCGATCGCCGCTGGGCCAAGCTCTGCTACGAGTTCTCACCGCAGCGCCGCCCGACCGCGGTGACCGTGGTCACCCACGGCATCTCCGACGACAGCAACTCCTTCGCGACCGCCGGCGGCCCGCTCTGGCTGCGGGTCACCAGGTCCGGCCGGGCCTGGGCCTTCCACGCGTCCGAAGACGGCGCCTACTGGCAGCTGCTGCGCTACTTCAGCCTGGGCGAGACGTCGGGCGCCCGGGTCGGCTTCCTCGCCCAGTCGCCGACCGGCCCCGGCTGCACCGCGACGTTCGACTCGATCAGCTTCCGGGTCGGCGCCCCCGCCAACCTGCGCGACGGCAGCTAGTAGCCGCTGGCCCGCGCCCGGCGGGCCACCAACCGCGGCCACCAGACCCGCGTTGCCCGCCGGTAGACGTAGAACACGACCATGGCGCCGCCGAAGACGAAAAGCAGCCCGATGACGAGGCTGCCCGCCGCGTCCCCCTCGTTGTTGATCGGGACGTCCACCGACCAGCGCACCGCGTGCCTGGCCCCGACCAGGTACGCCGCCCCGTTGATCGCCCACGCGACCCCGAGGCCCGCGCACCCCAGAAACAGCGCCATCCCCAGCCACAAGGCCGACCAGTAGTAGACGTGGTAAAGCCGCCCCGTCCAGCCGTACCGCCACAGGACCCTGATCCGCTCCTTTTCGAGGAGGATCGCCTGCGCCCGCAGCTCGGCCGGCCGGCGACGCAGCGCCGCGCTGTAGGCGAGTGCGAGGCCGGCCGCGGCCGCGGCGGCGACAGCAGACGCGATCGTGAGGCCGATGAACCACGGCGGCGGTGGGGTGCCGTTCGAGTCGGCGCTCGAGGTGCTGCCCACGCCAAGCAGCAACAGCCCGATGAGCCAGAACATGGCCAGCGCCCAGGCATGGCGGCGCCGCTGGATCCGCACCGCCGCGGCGAGGGCCGGATCGGCGGCGGCAGCAGGCCCCGGGGGCTGCTCCGGGTGCCCGGCCGGTGGCACGCTGCTCATGCAGCTCAGCGTAGATTCGGCCGAATCGGCGGAGAAGATTTCTGGCCGAACTGGCAGAAACTGGCTAGTTCTGTTTTCCTCTAGGTCATTGGTGTGTTATCTACCGGCCAGTCACAAGCCAGCCTTAAGCCGCGTGTCGTCGTTACGCTCGGGTCGACCGTAGCCAACGGGCTGTAGGAGGTAACCAGCGTGAGCGAGCAGGACAAGCCGGCACCGACGCCGGACGGGGACGGAAACGGGACCAGCAGGCGCATGTTCATGGTCGGCGGGGCCGCCGCCGTCGGCGCCGCCGCGATCGGCCGGGCCCATTCCTCCGGCAAGATCACCGACAACCAGGCGCGGCTGCTCGACAAGCTCACCGCCGCCAGCGCGACCGGCGCCGCGTCGCTGAGCGACGTCAAGCACATCGTGATCCTGATGCAGGAGAACCGCAGCTTCGACCACTACTTCGGCACCCTGTCGGGGGTGGCCGGCTTCTCCGACCCGAACGCGATCCCTGGCGTCTTCGACCAGTACGGCTACCAGCCCGGAGTCGGCGTTGACGCGGCCGGCTACACCCAGCCGTTCAACCTGCAGAACAACCCGCCGACCGAGAACGGGTACGACACCAACGACATCGACCACAGCTGGGGCGGCCAGCACGACAGCTGGAACGGCGGGGCGATGAACTCCTTCATCACCTCGCACCTGGCCACCGACGGCGACAACAACGGCCCGATCACGATGGGCTACTTCACCCGGGCCGAGCTGCCCTTCTACCACTCCCTGGCCGACGCGTTCACGATCTGCGACGGCTACCACTGCTCGGTGCTCGGCCCGACCGACCCGAACCGGCTGATGGCGTTCTCCGCCTGGATCGACCCGGCGGGCGCGGCGGGCGGCCCGGTCATCACCACCGCCTCGGACCGGCTGGCGATGACCGGCAAGCTGAACTGGGAGACGATGCCGGAGGCGCTGCAGAAGGCCGGGGTGAGCTGGAAGGTCTACGGCGACCCGACCGGCCGGCTCGGCCTCGACGTGCTGCCGTACTTCAAGCACTTCAGCGACCCGTTCAGCCTTACCGACCTCGAGCTGATCGCCAAGGGCATCACCCCGACCTTCCCCGGCACCTTCCAGAGCGACGTGACCGGCGGCAGCCTGCCCAGCGTGTCCTGGATCATCCCGCCGCTGGCCGAGTGCGAGCACCCGGCCGCGCCGCCGGAGTGGGGCGAGTACCTGGTCCAGCAGATCCTGAACATCCTCGTCTCCAACCCCGACGTCTGGGCGCAGACCGTGTTCATCGTCGACTACGACGAGAACGGCGGCTTCTTCGACCACGTCGCGCCGCCCGTCCCGGCCGCCGGCACCGCCGGGGAGTACCTGACCGGCACGCTGCCCAGCTCGGCGGACGGCATCGCCGGCCCGATCGGTCTCGGCTTCCGGACCCCGGCCCTGGTCATCTCCCCGTTCAGCGCGGGCGGCTACAAGTACTCGGGCACTCTCGATCACACGTCAGTGCTGCGCCTGATCGAGACCAGGTTCGGCGTCACCGTGCCGAACCTGACCGCCTGGCGGCGGTCGGTCACCGGCGACTTCACCGGCGCCCTCAACCTGACCGCGGCCCCGGTGACCGCGGTCCCGGCGCTGCCGGCGACCTCGCTCGTCGGGAACGCCACCGTGATCGAGGAGGCCGTGCTCAACGCCCTCACCGGCACCCTGGACGTCGGCATCGACTACCCCGTCCCGAGCAGCAACGTCATGCCGTCCCAGGAGACCACCCCGGCCCGTCCCAACGTCCCCTAAAAAGCAAAGATCAAAATCCGTCTGATCGAACGGACCGTTGCTCCGCGTCACCGGCCGCTGATGCCTCAATCAGCGGCCGGCCGGGCCTCGGTTCAGTAGTGCCTGCCCTTGGTCGTCCCCCGGTAGGGCTGCACCTGATCCGGCCACTGGCAGGCGCCGGTGCACGGCTGGCCGAGCTGGAGCAGCGGCGAGCTCACCGTCGACAGCCAGGACCGGTCCCGGACGTGATGCCGGCCGTCGGCGTTGTGCTCGTCGCGGTGGCATCGTTCCCAGCCTCGCTCGGTGCGGGCGAGCTCGTGGCAGCGGTCCGTGGTCGACTCCCGAGCGGGCTGGCCGGGTGCCTTGGAAAGCGTGTCGCTTGTCATCTGCGTGATCCTCTCCGCTGCCGTCTGGCCGTGCGCGATGTGGCGGGGCGGGTGTGCTTGCCGTCGTGGCGGTGGTCCCGGCAGTGGGATGTGGTCGCACTGACAGCCTACGCCCGCCCTGCACCGGGGATCCCGGATCAGCTACGCCGACGTCGTGCCCGCGAGTACCGTCGCGGTGATTTCGCGGGCGCAGCCCCAGGCGAGGGTCACGCCCGCGCCGCCGTGGCCGTAGTTGTGCCACAGCACCCGTCCGCCCGGCAGCGCCTCCGCCTCCAGCCGCACCTGGGGCCGGCAGGGCCGCAGGCCGACCCGCTCGGTCACCACCCGCGCGTCCCGCAGGGCCGGGAAGGCGGCCGCGCAGTCCCGCAGGATCCGGGCCGAGACGTCTCGCCGCGGCGCCCAGTCGGACGCGCCCTCCTCGGCCGTTCCGCCGAGGATCACCACCTCGCCGTGGGGAAACGCGTACACGTAGTCGGAGCTGCCGGCCCGCCCGTGATCGATGTAGAACTCCGAGATCCCCGGGTTCTCGGCCACGACGATCTGCCCCCGCACCGGCACCAGCGACTCGTCCGGCACCAGGGCCCTGGCGCCGATCCCGGTGCAGTTCACCACGACCGGCGCGTCCACCGACGCGAGCGACGTCACGGTGGCGTAGCCGACCGTCCCGCCCAGGCTCGTGTACCGGCTGAGCAGGTACTCCAGGTAAACCGGCATGCTGACCGAGGGCGCGGTGTAGGACCAGCCGGACGAGAACCCGGCCGGCAGCTCGGCCGGGGCCAGCACCCGCAGGTCGGGCAGGAGGTCGGTCCACGGCGGCGGTGACGCCGCCGCCCGCGCCACCTCGCGCCCGTGGGACGGGTGCACCCCGGCCGACGGCTCGTCCGCCAGCGCGCCGAGCACCTCCAGGCCCGTCCGGGCCCAGTCGTGGCACCGGTCGGCGGGCCCGCAGCGGACCGGGCCCCAGATCGCCCCCGCCGCCGCCGAGGTGACCGCCGGCGGTGGTTCCGCCGCCACCACCCGAGTCGACAGCCCGGCCTCGGCCAGCGAGATGGCGGTGGTCAAACCGACCACTCCCGCGCCAACCACCACAATGTCCACAGCAGTCATGGACTCGACCGTACAAGACCCGCTCGCCGCCGACGAGGACGCCCGCCCCGGATATCGACGCCGGTCACGCGAGGCTCAACGCGACGGGCTCCTTCGAGGACGCCGCCCCGGATAGCGACGCCGGTCAGACGAGGTTCGACGCGACCGGCTCCTTCGGGTGCCACCGTCGGCCGTCGGATCGCGGCCTGACCAGGGTGACGGTGTCGAAAAGCGCGTAGTCGTCGGCCGGACCGCCGTCGCCGGGACCGGCGCCGGGGGCGGCGTCGACCGCGTGGTAGTAGCTGACGGTGATCGAGGTCTGCGCGCCGGCCTCGGCCCCGGGATTGACGTCGAAGACCGCGACGCCGTAACCGGTCGCGCTGTCGCGCCGCGCGGACCAGGCCGTGCCTCCCGTGCCGCCCTCGCCGCCTGCGCCGGCCGTGCCGCCCGTGCCGCCCGTGCCGCCCGCGCCGCCACCCTCGCCGCCGCCGCCGAGCACCAGGTAGACGGTGCCCTGGCTGGTGTCGAAGACCCCGCTGTCGACGGTGGTCACCGGGTGCGGGCGCAGCGTGTCGGCTGAGTCGAAGCCGCGGACGGGAAACGAGCGCTCGTACCCCTCGCCGTGCCCGCACAGCACCAGGTCGACCTCGTACCGGTCGAACAGGGGCAGCCACTGCTCCCGGAGGCCGAGGTCGGCGGCGGCGGCGTCAGCGGCCGGGGAGGGCGGCGTGGACGGCGCGGACGGGCAGGCGCACTGGTGGAGCTGGATCACGACCCAGTCGATCGAGGCGTCCCGCCGGGCGGCGGCGAGGGCCGCCTCCAGCCAGCGGGTCTGCGCGCCGCCCGAGTAGCCGTGCCGCACGTCGTCGCCGCTGAGGCACAGGAACGCCGCGGTGCCGATCCGGAAGTCGTACCACCGTCCCTCGAACCCCGGCATTCCGTTGCCGGGCAGTGAGTACCGGGCCAGGTAGGACCCGAGCGCCCGGTCCCGCGCGTCGGGCTCGGCCCCGTGGCCGCCAGGCACCGGCAGCCAGGGCCGGTTCGCGGCCGAGGCCTGAAGGTTGTCGGCGAAGTCCCGCGCCGCCTGCGGTCCGGCCGGCGGGTTCGGGTCGGCGTCGGCCAGGTCCCCGTTGAGCAGGTGGAACAGCGGTTGGAAGCTCTCCACCGCGCCGACCGCGTAGGCCGACGCGGCGGGGCCGGGCCAGGCCGGGCCCGGCCCGGCCGCCTCCGGCGCGGTCAGGTCGCCGAAGCTGGTGAACCGGAAGGCCGCCCGCCCCTCCGGCGCGGTCCGGAAGGTGGCGCTGAACGGGTCGGCCGCGTTGCGGTCGTTGTCGGCGGTGACCGCGTACCCGTAGGTCGCGCCCGGCCGGAGGCCGTCCACCAGCGCGTGATAGGTCCAGGCGACCTCGCCGCCGCGCGGGTCGGCGTAGCCGCGCTCGACGGCGGGGATCACCCGCTGCCCGATCCTGACCCGCGGCGCCAGCGCCCGGCCGGGGGACGTCCACGACACCACGAGAGATCTGGCCGGGTCGTCGCCCCAGGTGAGGTGGACCTGCTCCGGTGTGCCGTCGGCCGCCCCGGGCCGCCGACGGCCTGCCCCCGCAACCGGCGGCACCGCGGCGGTGCCGATCAGCCCGGTTGTGCCCGCGAGC
>Ga0302326_10004337_pt1 | contig 32852 bp, 29 predicted proteins | sample Palsa_T0_3_FD_202264 | JGI IMG/M metagenome (GOLD analysis project Ga0302326, IMG submission 202264) | Peat permafrost microbial communities from Stordalen Mire near Abisko, Sweden - Palsa_T0_3 | ecosystem: Environmental > Terrestrial > Soil > Palsa > Peat permafrost | place: Sweden: Abisko...
CGGATCACGATCACCGAAAGCCGTGAGAGCGGCAAACACCGCTTTCGGGACGAAGCCACAGTGGACTACGTACAGAACGCCAATGGTTTCGTGGCGCCTGCCGCAGTTACCCACAAAGGCTACGGTGACGATCACTTAATGGTAGAGGACGAATTCCGCTACAGCCCATTCCGGAAGTTCGGAGCCGACGCCGAAATCAAATTCACCGTCCCGCCCGATCCCGTAAAATAAGAGCTAATTTTCGCTGGTATTATGGGTCATCCGATGGCTCAAATTCAGTCCACGCGCGCTAGCTCGCCGGGTTCCAGCCGGCGGCGGCCCAGCAAACGCGCCTACCTGCTCATCACCCTGTTCGCATTGCTGCTGGTGCTGTTCCCGTTTCTTTTCTGGTACGCCACGTGGTTCGGGCGAAGACTGAGCGACACCCAAATCGACAGTTACCTGGCGGACACAGGCAAGCCGCGCCACGCGCAACACGCACTGGTGCAGATTGGCGAACGCATGAGCAGCCACGATGCGGGTGTGGTGCGCTGGTATCCGCAGGTGATGGCGCTGGCGCGAAGTCCGCTGCTCGAGCTACGGCAGACGTCGGCCTGGATCATGGGGCAGGACCATACCTATGCCCCATTCCACGAGGCGTTACTCAAGCTTCTCAGTGATCCTCAGCCGATGGTACGACGGAATGCGGCGCTGGCGCTCGCAAACTTTGAGGATGGAACAGGGCGTCCGGAGCTGCTCGGAATGTTGAAGTCCTACACGATTGTGTCGCCGGCCGCGGGCACGGTGCGGTATCGGCTGAAGCTGGGGGAGTATGTCAATCCCGGCACTCTGGTGGCCCGCGTAGGGAATGTGGAAGTGCGTGCGGCGCTGCCGGGCGAAGTACTGGATTTGACGGACAGGGAGGGCGGGGTGGCCGCCGCGGGTGATCCGCTCGCCGAGATAGCGGCGGACAAAGAGCACGCCTGGGAAGCTTTGCGCGCGCTCTGGAGAGTCGGAAAAGGCGAAGATCTGGACGTCGTTCAGCGCTACGCGCACGGGGTACCTGGGATGCCGGAACGGCTTCAGGAGCAGGCTCTGCTGACTTCACAAGCGATTCGCGAACGCGAGGCTCAGGACGGGTTTCACCCGGTTCACTGAGTAAGGTTGGAAGATGGTCAACGAATTGCCTCTGCACACGATATGAAACGACTCCTAAGCAAATTCGGCATCGCCATAATGATGATCGGCGGTCCGGCCGCTCTAACATCCTTGGGGCAAACAGCCAAGGATGACATCAAAGATGCCGGACACTCCACAAAAGAGGCCGCTAAAGACACCGGTAGCGCCACTAAGAAGGCCGCACACACTGTAAAGAAAAAGACCAAGAAGGCCGTCAACAAGGGCGCGCAGGAGACCGATAAAGGCGCGGCCAAAGTAGAACAGAAAACCGATCACTAGAGTCGCGCGACGCCTATCGCAACGCGTATGTCAGTCCGGTGGTGAATTGGAAGGAGTTCTTCTTGAACCCTGGCGGGGGATCATTCAGGAATGTATCGAGCGAAGTGATCGCCAGGCTGAAGCGCTTGTGGACAGGCAGGGCCAGCGTCGCTGTGCCGGTCGCGGAATAGGCGGCAGTATTATTCCAGGCGGGCGTAGCCGAGATTTGCTCATTAAATACGATACCGTGCGCAAACTTCCTGGTATAGATTTCCGCGAATGTAGAACCGATCAGATTCTGGTTCGCGGAAGAAAGCTCGAAGCTCTGGCGAATATAATCGATAGCGCCCTTCAAATCGAATTCCGCGTTTCCGGATTTGAAGACCGTCAACCCTAGTCCCCCGCCATAGGATTGCTGGAGGTCGAGTCCTTGCGAGAAGTTATGATCGAAGGCGGCCTGAGCGAAGGCGAAAACACGCGGTGAGAAATACTGGTCCCGTTCCGCATCACCGTGCAGGATGTCGGTCTTGATCTGGGGCGTGCCTGGCTGATTCAGAGTGCCATAAGAGCCGCTTAAATCGACAATGGTACGGCTGCTGGGATTGAGCCAGTTCACGGCCGGCTCCGCGCGCACCAGCGAGATCGCGCCAGTGAAGGTGCGGGCCTCCTGGGTCGATTCCACCAGGCTGATTCCTGCCGTGATGGCTCCGCCCCAGTCTTGCAGAAAGCCCTCCCCGTGGCTTACTTCTTTATCGAAATCGGGCTGCCCAATCACATACGCGAGGTCCGGCACGGGTATGGTGCTGGGCGGGCCCGCTGGACCTTCCAGGACGATCTTCTGGCCGGTCATGGACAGTTTGCCTTCGGGCACGTGACTGGCATCCGCCAGCTTGACTACTTTCATGCTCTTGGTGACGACGGCGAACGGATGGGACGTGCGCAGCTCCTGAACTTTGCTCCAATCCACCGTAACTTCACCGGCCATATCGCTTTTGAAAGTCAGCGAACCGCCTTTGCCGCTCTTAAGCTGGCCGATGAGCTTTTCGCCATTGGCAAAGATCAGCACGTCGGGCTCGGCTTTCGGTGCGGGAGGGGGGGCCTGCGCATAGAGCGCCGCATCCCCACCGGCCACAAATAATGCCGCCAAGCACCACACGCCCACGCGAACGAACCAGGATTCAACCTTTTGAGTTCTATGCAGAATTTCCATCTCCTGTGAGCGAAGCATTCATTGTACATCCAGGCAAGCCGCGGGTTGCCGGGTTCCTGGCATGTTGGTTCCTGGCATTGACACGTGCCAGGGCCACTGGCATACTGAGATTAGACACCACTATAGAGTGGTGCTTTAGGATAAGAATCATGGCCACACTCCTCACACCATGCTCGGTGATCTCAATTTCTCCGGAGCAGCTTTCGCTCGATGACATTATTGCGGTCGCGCGTCATGGCCAGCCGGTGGCGCTGAGCGACGACATCGATTTCCGCCGGAAGATCCTGAGCGGCCGCGAAGCACTGGAGCGCAAGCTGACCGAAGGCGAAGTGGTTTACGGGGTAAACACGGGCTTCGGCGGCAATGCCCGCTATGTGATTCCGAACGATGAGCTGGTCCATCATCAGCAAAATCTGCTCGAGTTTCTCTGCTGCGGTGTGGGCGAAGCCTTGCCGGATGAAGCCGTCCGGGCCGCCATACTGTTGCGCGCAAACGCACTCGCCCGCGGACTTTCCGGTGTGCGGCTGGTGGTAATCGAGCGCCTGTTGGACTTATTGAACCACCACATTACCCCGATCGTGCCGCGCTACGGTTCGGTGGGGGCGAGCGGCGATCTGTGCCCCTCGGCGTATATCGCGCGTGCCATGGCGGGACGTGGCGAGGTGGTATACAAAGGATGCCGCGCGCCGGCCGCGGAGGCGCTCCGGAGCCAGGGTATCGAGCGCTTGGACCTGCAGGCCAAAGAGGGCCTGGCACTGCTGAATGGCACTACCGTGATGACCGGCGTCGGCTCCATCGTGGTCGACGAAGCGGCTTATCTATTTCGTCTCTCGCTGGTCGCGGTGGCCATGGGCGCGGAGGCCCTGGGCTCCTCGCCCGATTACTACCACCCGGCGATCCACATGGCCAAGCACCATCCCGGCCAGCTTGCCGTGGCGGAGATGCTCAACTCGCTGCTGTTCGATTCGAAGCTGGCGATTCCGCTGGACGAGATACGCCATCGCGTGGAAGAAGCCGGCCGCAGGGCCAATGGCAATCACGCTGTAGCGGCAGCCGGCGAATCGATTCAGAGCCCCTACTCGCTGCGTTGCGCACCGCAAGGCCTCGGGCCGATGTACGAGACGCTCGAGCAGTGCCGCACGGTGATCGAGAGGGAGGCTAATTCGGTGAACGATAACCCCTTGATCGACCCGGTTTCGGATCGCGTGTACCATACAGGCAATTTTTACGGAGCCCATATCGCGCGGGCAATGGACGGCCTGAAGCTGGACCTGGCGAACCTGGCCAATTGGTTGCATTCGCTGATGGCGCTGCTGATGGACGACCGGTTTTCCAACGGGCTTCCGCCCTCGCTGAGTCCCCACGTAGGTGTTTATCAAGGGTTCAAGGGGATGCAACTGGTGCACACCAGCCTGGTAACCGCCATACGCCATTGGTGCGCGCCCAGTTTGATTCACACGCTTCCCACCGAACAATTCAATCAGGACATCGTCAGCCTGGGCACGCATGCAGCCCTCACCGCCATGGACATTGCGCGCTTGCTACGTAATGAGGTAGCCATCACGCTACTCTCGACGGCCCAGGCCATCGATTTGTGTGCCGGTGGCGGACGCATGGGCGCCGGTACGCGCCCTGTTTACCGGGCCATTCGCTCGGTGAGCGCATTCGTCGAAGCCGACCGGGCACTCGACGGCGACATCTCCGCTGTTGCGGGCTTGATTGAACGGCGGGCGATACCAACCCTGTCCTGGTGATCCCTGACGCCCGCCAGGCTCTCAGACTACGAAGTTCCGCGCGACTTCGCCGAAAGATTCCACCTGCCGTGCGATCCAGGCTGGGTCACGCTCGAGCTCACGGGCCATCAACCGGGCGACTACGGGCGCCATGGCCATAGCCGCTTTGGCATTCAGAAACAGGGCACGCGTGCGTCGCGCCAGAACATCCTCGACGGTGCAGGCCATCTCGCTGCGCGCAGCCCAGACAATCTCGGCGCCAGTGTAAGAAAGTGCCGGATGGAGTGGCTCGGCGAGCGAGGGGTCTTGCCGCATCAAATCCTGAATCAGCGGCGCGTCGGAGCCGTATACCCATAGCGGGCCGAATTTTTCCGCGGCCGGATGGAAGCCGTGCAGGTTCAAGTATTCGGTAACGCAGGGCTTGTCAGGTAAACGGGCAAGCATGGCAGCCTGGTTGACGCAATCTTCCGCCATACGGCGATAGGTCGTCCATTTTCCGCCGCAGATGGTGATCAGACCGGACTGCTCGATGTGGATGGTGTGATCGCGCGACAACGCCGCGGTATTGCCTCCTTGTGACGATCGCACCAGTGGCCGCACGCCCGCGAAGACGCTCAGGATGTCGGCGCGCGTGGGTTTGCGGGCAAGATAGAGCGACGCCGTGCTCAAAATGAATTCGATCTCCTCCTCCATAGCTACCGGTTCGAGCAGTGCTTCGGCAACAGGCGTGTCAGTGGTGCCGATGAGCGCGTGGTCGTGCCACGGGATGGCGAACATTACCCGTCCATCGCTGGTGTGTGGCACCATGATGGCGCTCTCACCGGGAAGGAAGGAGCGGTCGAAGACGAGATGAATTCCCTGGCTTGGCGCGATCATGGGCGCAACCGACGCGTCCGCCTGCCGCCGCAGACTATCTGCGAAAGGGCCGGTGGCGTTGACCACGACCGCGGCGCGCGCGTGCAGTTCCTCTCCGCTCTCGGCATCGCGGGCAGTCACTCCGTCGATGAAGCCCTCGGCATCCTTGGTCAACTGCGTGGCTTTCACATAGTTGAGTAAAGTAGCGCCCTTTTCGTAGGCTGTGGCAACCATATGGCTGAGCAGGCGGGTATCGTCGAACTGCCCATCGTAATAAACCACGCCACCGCGTAAGCCCTCCGTCCGGATGGTAGGCAGGCGCTCCAGAGTCTCTTCTTTCGAAAGGATGCGCGATACGCCAAAGCCGTACTTGCCGGCCAGAAGGTTGTAGACCTTCAGTCCGAGGCCGTAGAAAGGGGCTTCCCACCAGTCGTAGTTGGGCACCACGAAGGCCCGGTCGTGAACCAGATGCGGAGCGTTCCGCAAAAGCAGACCTCGCTCGCGCAGCGCCTCCATCACCAATGAGATATTGCCCTGCTCGAGGTAGCGGACGCCGCCGTGGACCAATTTCGTGCTGCGGCTCGAAGTGCCCTTGCCGAAATCGTGCTGCTCGATCAGCAGTACGTCGTAGCCGCGCGTGGCAGCGTCGATGGCCACACCCACGCCGGTCGCGCCGCCGCCCACGATGAGCATATCCCAAACTCCGGTATGCGCGTGGAAGCGGCGATACATGCCGGCGCGGTTCATGTGCGCTCATTCGCGGCCATCTCGAGCAATTGCCGTTCGTCGATCACCTTGACGCCGAATCCGCGAGCCTTGTCCAGCTTCGATCCGGCATCCTCGCCTGCCACCACATAGCTGGTCTTGCGGCTGACGGAGCCGCTTACTTTGCCTCCCGCCGCCTCGATCGTTTGCGCGGCCTGCTCACGGCTCAAGTTCGGCAGCGTTCCGGTCAACACGAAAGTCATCCCCTGGAGAGGTCCGCCCTTTTTGCGCTTGATCTGGTATTCGAAGCTGAGCCCGGCCTGGCGCAGGCGCTCTACCAGCTCCCGGTTGTGGGGCTCGCGGAAAAACTGGCAGACGCTTTCGGCCACCTTGGGACCTACCTCTTCGGCGCGCTGCAGCTCTTCCACACTGGCCTGCGCGATCCTGTCGAGGCTGCCGAAGGCTTCGGCCAGAAACACCGCCGTACGCTCGCCGACAAAGCGCATGCCCAACGCCGTAAGAACGCGCGGCAAGGGGTTCTGCTTAGACTTTTCGATGTTAGCGATCAGGTTCCCGGCCGACTTAGCGCCCATGCGCTCGAGGGACACCAACTGTTCGAGCGTCAGGCTATAGATATCCGCCACGTTCCACACCAGGCCGCGGTCGACGAGTTGGTCGACCAGCGCGTCGCCCAAGCCATCGATGTTCATCACGCCGCGTGCGGCGAAGTGCAGGATAGATTCCTTAAGGCGCGCGGGGCAGTTAGTATTGATGCACCGTGTAGCGGCTTCGCTTTCTTCACGCACCACTTTGCCGCCGCATACCGGGCAGCTTGCGGGCATGTGAAACGGCTTGCGGTAGGAGCCCTGTTCCTGCACACGGACTACCCGGGGAATCACGTCCCCGCTGCGTTCGATCACTACCACGTCGCCGATCTGCAAACCCAAACGCTCGATCTCGTCCTCGTTGTGGAGCGTCGCGCGCGCAACAGTAACACCGGACACCTCGACCGGCCTGAGGTGCGCAACCGGGGTCAAAGCGCCGGTACGGCCGACCTGCACACTTATGTTCTCCACCGTAGTCAGGGCCTGGCGCGCGGGATATTTGTAGGCGATGGCCCAACGCGGCGCCCGGGCGGTGAAGCCGAGTTGCTCCTGTTGCGCGATGGAATCCACCTTCACCACTACGCCATCGATCTCATAGGGCAGATACTCACGCTTGGCCTCCCATTCGGCGCAGAACGCCAGTACTCCATCGACATCACGGCACAGCCTGCGGTTGACGTTGACTTTGAAGCCCATGCGGCTCAGCGCATCGAGCGTTTCCCAATGGCGGCCGAAGACGGGCGCCCCTTCCACTTGCAGCGAGTAGGTGTAATAGTCAAGGCGGCGCGAAGCCGTAATGGCGGGCTCCAGCAGACGCAGTGATCCGGCCGCCGCGTTGCGCGGGTTGGCGAAGCGGGCGAGTCCGCGTTCCTCGCGCTCCGCGTTCAGGTGCTCAAACGCGCGCCGGTTCATGACCGTCTCGCCGCGCACTTCGAAGTGCGCGAGATCGGTCTTCACGCGCAGTGGAAGCGAGCGGATGGTGCGCGCATTCTCGGTTACCTCTTCCCCCACTACGCCATCTCCGCGGGTGACTGCCTGGGCAAACTGGCCGCCGCGAAAGTGCGCGGCCATGGAAAGCCCGTCAAGCTTCAATTCGGTTACGTAACAGAACTCCGCGCCGCGCAATAGTTCGCGGACGCGGCGGTCGAAGTCGCGCAACTCGCCTTCATCGAGCGCATTGTCGAGGCTCAGCATGGGCGAGCTGTGCGCAATCTTGACGAATCCTTCGCGCGCCTTGCCGCCTACCCGCTGGGTGGGCGAGTCTGGCGTCAGCAGCTCCGGATGTTGCGCCTCCAGTTCGCGCAACTCCCGCATCAGCCCATCGTATTCCGCATCGGTAAGCTCCGGCTGGTCGAGGACATAATAGAGGCGCTCATGGTGGCGCAGCGTTTCGCGCAGTTTCTCAATCCGGCCTGAAACATCTTTTTGCATCGCCATTTTCACTATAATTTAAACGAACAGGACTGGAGCGCCACCATACCCACCGGCAGCAAGACCATCATCATTTACAATCCCTTTGCAGGTAAGCTGGGCTCCAAGGGACTCAAGCGCCTGTCCCGCGCCGCTGAGATTTTACGAGAAACGGGTCACGATACCTGGCTGGTCCCCACCCAGGGACCGGGCACCGCGGGCGCCATAGCCCGGCGTCATATCGCCGAAGGCGCCGAGCTCATTCTGGCTGCCGGCGGAGATGGCACGATCAACGAAATCGCAGAGGGCGTGGTCTTCTCGACGGTGCCGCTGGGCATTTTGCCGGCGGGCACGGCCAACGTTCTCGCCAATGAGATGGGTATGGGCTCAAGTCTCGAGCGCGCGGCCCGGCACGTCACACAGTGCATCCCCAAGCGCATCTCGGTGGGGCGGCTGGACTGCAGCAACGGCAGCGAGCGCTCGCGCATTTTTCTTCTGATGGCGGGCGTCGGCCTGGATGCCAAGATTGTTTACAACCTCAATTTGCCGCTGAAGGCTCGCATCGGCAAGCTGGCCTATTGGATCGGCGGCTTCAGCCTGGTTGGCCGGAGGCTGGATGAGTTCGAGGTGGTGGTGGAGGGCCGCCGGATCACCTGCTCATTCGCGCTGATCAGCAAGGTGCGCAACTACGGCGGCGACCTCGAAATCGCTCAGAACACCAGCCTGCTCGACGACCGCTTCGAAGTGGTCTTGTTTGAAGGCCGCAGCTCGTTGCGCTACCTCAACTATCTGACACGCGTGGCCGCCGGCAAGCTGGCCGGAGTGAAGGGCGTATCGGTGATCCGGTCTACCAGAGCCTGTATGTCTGGGACGCCCGACCGCCGCATTTACATACAGGTGGATGGCGAATATGCGGGACATTTGCCGGCTCGCGTCGAGATGGTGCCGGATGCGCTGACCCTGCTGATGCCGGAAGCCTACATTCGAAAATGCGGTGTCCCCCATTGATGTTCAGCAGCAGGCCGGCTGCTCGTTATGATCCATTGCGCCCGGCACCAGGTCGAGCGCCAGCCGCAGCTCCTTCAACTTCACTTCGAGCTCTTCTGTCGCCTGGGGACTCTGTCTGGACATCTTCTCGAGTAGCGCCTTTACTCGCGAATAAACCGCAGAGGCGCGCGCGTGAAAAACGGATTGCGTGCCGCCGGCAAGGTGCGCGACCACGATCGCGCGGTCAACCTCCACGCTGACGATCCGCACCAGATCGCGATCCGTTCGGGCACGAAGCTCCGCGAGCTTTGAGAAATCAACAAGGTGTCCCATGGGACTGGTGGGCTCTACCCTTTAGACGGCCGGGCGCGGCAATTCGTTCATGGCTAACACCTAATCGTTTTCGATTATTGTGTACCTGCTCTCGATTCGGTTAGCTTAGGGGATGCGCGTACAGCCGCCTCGAAGAAGATTCATTTTTGTTTTACTGGTCTCACTGACGCTGTCGCTGATCGCGGTGGTGTATCCGGTCTACGTGATCCGGCCCTTCCGCACGCAGGGCGCGCGCGAACTGGCGGCGGCGCTGGTGGTGATGCGCTGGCGGCCTGCCATTACGGTGATCTCCGCTCTGGCGGCGCTGGCCATGCTTGCGGGCTATTGGCGGTGGGAACTGCGGCGGTGGCCTCGAATCCTGGCCGCGGCGGGAGCCGGCCTGGTGTGTCTGCTGGCGGCGTTGGCGCGTGTGAACATCTACGAGCTGATGTTCCATCCGGATACCCGTCCTGCATTTCTGGCGGCGTCTCAGGTGAGGCTCGACGGACGCGAGAAGGTGATTGCGGTCAAAATTGGCGAGAGCGCCCGCGCATACCCGATCCGAGCGATCTCCTACCACCACGTGATCAACGACGTCGTAGAGCGCGTCGCCATTGTGGCGACCTATTGAACGCTCTGTCACACCGGTCTGGTGTGGACGAGAGAGGTGGCGGGGCTGCGGCTGACATTTCATCTTGCCGGCATCAATAACCAAAACTTCCTGATGCGGGACGACCAGACCGGAAGCTATTGGCAGCAGATCAGCGGCCTGGCCGTTGCCGGCCCGTTACGAGGACACCAGTTGACCCTGGTGCCTTCCGACGAGCTGACTCTCACACTTTGGAAATCCGAAGAGCCGCGCGGCACAGTGTTAAACGATGTCCCTCAATACGTGTTCGGATATGCCAAAAGGGATTGGGACGTGCGCATGAAGCGCGCGCCGACGGTAATTGATTTTCCGGAACACGGCCTAAAGGCTCGCGACCTGATGCTGGGTGTTCAGGCATTCGGAGCCAGCCGGGCGTTCCCATACGAACAGGTGCTGCGCGAAAAGCTGATCAAGGATCGCGTCGGCGGCGAGCCGCTGTTGATACTCGTCGGACCTGACGGCGAATCCGTGAGGGCCTTCCGGGACCGTATAGCGGGGGTGAATGGCGCGCCCGATTTTTACCGCCTGGGCGTCGACCAGCCTGACGCGGTGATGATGGACGCCGCCACCGGGAGCCGCTGGAACTTTCAGGGCTGCGCCCTTTCCGGGCCGGCGAAAGGAACCTGTCTGGAGCGGCTCACGATGCTCAAGGATTACTGGTTCGACTGGCGAAATTATAATCCGAAGACCAGTATCTATGGGATCAAGCCGTGAGTTTAGCAGTACCTCTGCGATGCCACCACAGGCCGCAGCCCTCGCATACCGCCGCCCCATTCCATGGTCACGTTCAAAGTAACTTCCTTCTTGTCCCGCACCACCACCACTGGAAAGTTCTTCTTGGTGCGCGCGGAGCGCAGCGCGCTGGTAATCTCCCGCGGGCTGGTCACAGTTTCGCCATCCACCTTCACGATCACGTCTCCGGCACGGATGCCGCTCTTCTCAGCGGCTGAGTTCTTCGTCACCGAGCGCACCAACACACCTTCCTTGACGCCGAAGAACTCGGCCAGTTGCGAGCTCAAGGTTTCGCTTTCGATGCCCAGCATACCGGTGCGAGTGGAATTCAGGACTTGGGACCACTCCGGCATCGGAGCAACTTCCGGAAGCGCGGGCGCAGAGGGCATCGTCGGCATGGGGGGCATGGGAGGCATGGGTGGCATCGCCGGGACTTCCACCGTGAAGTCGTCGCCGTCATCGTTGCGCACCACAAAATGTTCCGCGGGGCGCCGTCCGATGCCCGCGGTCACGGCCTCAACGGTGCCATTGCGCGAGATAGACAGATGCACCTGCCGGTCGACCGGCGTTTCCCGCACCAGCCGCACAAACTGCTCCGTGCCTTCGATGCGCTGGCCATTGTATTCGAGCACTACGTCGCCTTCCTTCAGGCCGGCTTTGGCGGCGGGGCTATTTTCGTCGACGCTTTTCACCTCGACGCCGCGCACCTCTTTGAGGTTAAGCGCCTTGGCCCGCTCGGAGTCGATCTCCGCCACGCCGATGCCAAGATAGCTGCCGCCCGAGCTGTAGATCCGTATGGCGCGGTTGTTGGCCGCACGCGCGCGCGGAGTGGTGTCCTGGCCCAAGGAGAAACGAGCCGTCCCCATGCTCAGGGCGGCGATGCATAGCGCTCCATACATTGTGCGACTCATAAATCCTCTCAACGTTGCCGTTTGATAAATATTGTGCCGCCGGTGCCGGAAATCCGCAACACCGGGCCGCCCCCGTTGACCGGCCCTTCCGCGATCACCTGCCCGCCTTCCACGCGGACCCTGATTCCTGGAAAATCGGAAATGATCCGGCGAATACTATCGGACAACTCGTTCTGCGCCCGGATCGTCACACCGACGTTAGACGGGATGAATACCGTAATGTCACCGCTACCGGTCGAGAGAAATGAATCGGCCATCGGCTTACCCGCCAGCAGTCCGGCGATGATGCTGCCAATCGCCGTTGAAACCCGCACGCCGCCGGAAATGTTGGCCAGTTGCACGCCGCCGCCGCCGCTCTCGCAACTGACGCCCTGCGCCGATCCGACCTGCACCGGCCCCGCGGAATTCTTGGCGGTCACCCAGCCTTGGGCTTGGCCCACGTCTATAGGGCCGCCGCCGGTGCTGGCAATCACGGCCGAGCCGGCGCGGCGAATGCGAATGCTGCCCGCCATGGTCGAAGCGCGCACCAGCCCACCCACTTCCTGCGCGAAAACATCGCCGCCGCCGGTTTCGAAAGTGGCGTCGCCCCGCACCAGGTTCGCACTGATCTTGCCGCCCGCAGTGGCACAGCGCGCGCTCCCCTCCACCGTGCCGAGCGTGATATCGCCTCCCGCCGTGCGCGCCACCACATTGCCCCGAATGCGATCCGCCTTGATATTTCCGCCGCCTGTCTCAGCCGTAACCGAGCCATCCAGATCCGAGAAATCCAGCGCGCCTTCGGTGCTGGTAATGACTGTCTCCGGGGCCGTGCGAGGGATCTTCACCTGCAGATCCGCCAAGCCATTCCCGCGATGGATTATCAAGGATGTGTTGCCGCCCACCCTTGTGACACGCGCCCCGAACGCCTTGGCCAATAGCCGCGCGGCCGCCTCGGAAGGCGCCTTCACGCGCACCTTGAGCGAATACCAGAGTTCGTTTTGACCAACACCGGCAAGCGTCACGCCGCAGCGCGAAGCAATCCGGACTCGCGCTGACGGCGTCAGGGCTTCCGATCCCGCGATTACCTGCACCCAATAAGGTCCGTCGCGCGTCAGCTCCGGCTCCGCGCCTGGCGCGGCTCCCGCCAATCCCAAGGCTAAAATGGCAAATCGAAGCCCGGTCATCGGTTAGAAGGTCCCGATCGATGCATTCATATCTTTCAACGCCTTTTCACAGCGGCGCCGCACATAGGTATTGTCTTCCTTTTGCACCACACTCTGAAGAACACCAACCATGTTGTCGTCGGTATGCGCGGTCAGCGCATCCACCACCTGAATTCGTACGCCCGGATTGTCGTCGCCGAGCAGCACTTGCGCCAGCACCTTGCGCACCTCCGGGTCGCCGGTGAACGGCTTCAGTCCGTCCAGGGCTTTTAAGCGAACACCCGGATTGGGATCCTGCGCCAGGCGGTTCAGCAGCAGGCTGCGGACCTCAGAAGAATCCGTATGGCTCTTCAGGATTTCGACCGACTCAACCCGTAAGCCTGGATTGTTCTCATCGTGCGCCGCGGCCAGCATCAGCCGCTGAATGTTCGGTTCGTTCAACTGGCCGGACACTACCCGCCGCTGCGTTTCATCCAGAGTAATCCGTACCTCGCCCGAATGCCCGCCATCTGAAACAGGCATGACCGAGCGAACCGAGGAAATGATGTTATCGGGAACCATGGAAGCCGCACTGAACGAGCCGCCCGCGCCCGGCGCGGTCAAACGCGCGCTGGCAAAGCCGAGGGCCACCAGCGCCATGGCGCCCAGCGGCATGCGCCAGCGCAACAGCGGTGGAAACAAGGCGGCAAATCCATCGCGAAAGTGGGACCACGGGGTAGCGGTTGGGGAGGGCCGTGCGGCGGGCATCTCATTCCGGTAGACCGCCCGCATCAGGTCGTGACGGCATTCGGCCAGTAATGCCGCGGAGGGAAGCATCTCGCGCCGGTCGACCGCCGCGGCTACGGACCGCTGCAATTCAGCCTCGCGACGGCACGCCGCGCAGCTATCCAGATGCTGTTCCAGGGGATCTTCATCCTCCGGCGATAATTCGCCGTAGAAGTACAGGGGAATGAGCTTAGTGACCGATTCGCAATTCATTGGAAATCTCCCAGTTCAGCCCGCATCTTCTGCGTGGCCCGGAACAAACAATTCTTAGCCGCCTCTTCGCTCGTGCCTAAAATCTCGCCGATATTCCGCAAACGCAAGCCTTGATAATGCCGCAGCTCAAAAACGAGTCTCTCCCGAGGGGTCAGCAAAACCAGCGCTACTTCGATGCGGTTCCCAAGTTGCCTGTTCCACAGGCTGCGTTCGGGATCGGCGTGGGCGGCGTCTTCTTCAAAATCGTTCATGCGGTCGAGCGGTCCTTCAGGGGTGTCCACCACCGCAGGTTCTTCTTTACGCACCTTGCGCTTCCTCAGGTAATCCAGACAAATATTCGTCACTATCCGGTAAAGCCAGGTGTGGAAGCTACAATCGAACCGGAATGCATCGATGCTGCGGTAGACGCGTAAAAACGCCTCCTGGAAGACGTCACGTGCGTCTTCCTGCGAGCGCAGCAGATTCATGGCGAGCCGAAGCACACTTTGGTCGTACGCGCGGACCAGTTGCTCAAAGGCGTCCTGGTCGCCGCGCTGAACCGCCCGGATAAGGCTGGCCTCATCGAGTTTTGGGCTCAACCTGAGGCCTGCCGCGCCGGGTGCGCCGGGTGCTTCTTGGGCCATGGCTTCCGGCTCTGCCGCAGCTTTCAAACTTCCTTTCCTACAGGCTTTGACGTGTCAGTCATGAAAGCGTCACGTCCATTGTCCCGATTTCGGACACTGTCCGCTCATGAAAGAATTGGTTCGGCCGCCGCAGCCGCCTGCCCGAATGGATTTTTCCGCGGTCTGAAGCTTCCGGCCGGGCAAAAATGAGCACGGTGGTTTTTTTTCGATTTGAATGGCGTCGAATTCTCGCAACCATCGGAAGATATGACACCCAAAAGAACCCGGTCGACGGCCCCGGAAAAACAGGGAGGGGTGGCCTGCTGCGGCAGGCGGTCTCAGGGCCGGCCAGATAAAATCGTGGCTAATTCGTAATATCGCTGGTACGGCTCTCCTCGCGGATGGGCATGTAGAGCTCGTACCACTTCTTCTGCGCGGGACTGTCTGCGTACTTCTGGAGGGCATCCTCATTGGCGAATTCCATCACGATGACGTGGGCGTAGCCTTCCGGAAGCTGTTTCTTGATCGGCCTGGTCCAAACGCGTGTGATGCCGGGATATTGCGATGGCAGCGCCTCGGCGCCCTTTATCGCCTGATCGATTTGGGCCGGCGTCGCATCCGCCTTCCACTTAATGGTGATCACGTGGATCACAGTCTTGGGCTTGGTGTCGGCGGCCGGCGAGCAGGTGACTAGCAGGGATGCGGCGCATGCTGCAAGGAACAACTTTCTGGTCATGTTTTCTCCTGAGCGAATGTTAGAATATAGCAAATTTATTACGGCTATGAGATGGCACAGCCTGGGCGTGGTTTTCTTCGTCGTCATTGCACACCAGGCAAGCGCGCAGAACATTGTTGTGGATCGGACGCCGTCGCACGTCATAAATACATTCAGTCCCTTCAGGGCGCTCGGCGGGGCGATTGACCGGCTGCGGGGCGGAGCTACCCAAGAGGATAACGAAAAACATACCGAGCGCCTGCTCACCGATCCCGTCCTTAAGGAACTCCTTGGCGCGGGATGGCAAACAGTGACCTATCGCCAGAATACGGAGTTAATGATCGAGGCCTGGCACTGGAATCCGCGCGGGGTGTGGAGCAATGCGGCCCGGCAGGAGGGCTACTTCACCGGCAGTGCGGTGCCCACCGGCGAAAAGATACTCCATTCCTGGGCTTACCCGCTTCCCCATCGCGGCGCCACTTTGGGAGACGGCAACGGCTGGTCCCGTTTGACCGACGGAAATGTGAACTCCTACTGGAAGAGTAATCCCTACCTGACCAAAGCCTACACCGGCGAGGACGACTTCCTGCATCCGCAGTGGGTGATGATCGATCTGGGCGCAAAGATGGACGTCAATGCCGTCCGGATCGCCTGGGCCAACCCCTACGCCAGGCGTTACTACGTGCAGTTCTGGACCGGCGAGCAAGAGCCCTTCTACGAAGGGATCAACAAAGGCGCCTGGCAGACCTTCCCCATGGGCACCATCGCAAATGGACAGGGTGGGACTCCGCTGCTGACGCTGATGAACTGGAAGATCCCTGCGCGCTACCTCCGCATTTGGATGACCGAGTCGTCCAATACTTGCGACACACATGGCGCGCAGGACAAGCGCAACTGCGTGGGGTACGCGATCAATGAACTCTACATCGGGACGGTGTCGGCAGACGGCCAGTTCACCGATGTCGTCAAACATCTGCCGAGCCGGGAGCAGACCATCACCTGGCCTTCGTCGGTCGATCCATGGCACGCCGCTTCTGATCTCGATTACGGCCGGGGAGACCAGATCGGCTTCGACTTCTTTTTTAATTGCGGGGTGACCCGCGGTTTGCCCGCCATGATCCCGATCGCGATTCTCTATTCGATACCAGAGGATGCCGCCAATGAAATCGCGTACCTCTACAAAAGGAAGTATCCGATCTCGTGGATCGAGATGGGTGAGGAGGCGGATGGGCAGCGCGTCCTGCCGGAGGATTACGCCACCCTCTATATTCAATTCGCCAACGCTATCCACAGGCTGACGCCTCAAGCGCGGTTGGGTGGTCCGGCTTTCGAAGGGACGCCCGGCGACGTCGATTCCTGGGCCAACGCCAACGGGCGCGCCTCTTTCCTCGGCCGCTTCGTGGACTATCTCAAGGCTCGCGGCGATCTCCATGACTTCACGTTCTTCTCTTTTGAACACTATCCTTGTATGGGCGGGCGGCGGTGCGCCGACTGGAATTCGCTCTACTGGGAACCGGCCTACGTCAACCACGTGATCCAGGCTTGGAAGGACAACGGGCTGCCGCCGAATGTGCCCTTTTTTATGACCGAGGGTAACGACCTCGACGAGGGGAACACAGGCACCGTCAAGAGCGCCTTGTGGTTGGCTGATTACGTCGGCTCGATGCTGACCGCCGGCGCGGGCGCCACTTACTACTTCCATTACGTTGCATCGGAAGGAGGACATGGCGGAGGCGGCTTCCTGCCGATCGATGAGAATAACCATGTGCGCTACTATCCTCCCCAGTATCTGGCAACGCAGGTGATTACCAAAGAGTGGGTGCAGCCTGTCGACGCCATGCACAAGCTCTTCAAAGTTGCGACTGACATTCATGATGCGGACGGAAATGCCCTGGTGACGGCCTACGCCGTCGAGCGGCCCGACGCGCGATGGTCAGTCATGGTGGTGAACAAGGATCAGGACCATGACCACTCTGCGAAAGTGACCTTCGCCGATCCGCTGACAGGACGGAATCAGTTCTTCTCCGGCACAGTTGACCGCGTGGTCTTCGGCTCCGCGGAGTATGAGTGGCACCCGGATCCGGCGCCCGGTGTGGCTTTTCCGGACGGCCCGCCCTCCAAGTCGACTGTCACCGCCGGCGGTCCCGATACGCTCTTCGAGCTTCCCAAAGCATCGGTCATCGTCCTTCGCGGCCAGCTTGGCAATGAGTAGTTTGCTTTACACGGCTGCACACATGCCCTAAGATGAGTAAAAAGCACACTCGGAGGTGCGGATGGCCGTTCGATCTTTCCTGCTGGGTATCTGCGCGTCAGCTTTGGCGATAGCCGCGAACCCTGCTCCACCCACGTTCTACAAAAATGTTCTGCCGGTGATGCAAAATCGCTGCCAGGAATGCCATCGGCCCGGTGAAGCGGCGCCTATGTCCTTTATGACTTATCAAGAGGTCAGGCCGTGGGCCAAGGCCATACGCGAAGCCCTAATCACCAATAAGATGCCGCCATGGCCGGCCGATCCACACTACGGCAAATTCAGCAACGACCGTTCCCTGTCTCGCGCGGAGATCGATACGGTGGTGGCATGGGTAGACAGTGGCGCGCGCGAGGGGGATCCTTCAGAAGCGCCCAAACCCGCCCGGTTCGTGGCTGGCTGGGACATACACCAGCCCGACGCCGTCTTTGAGATGCCCAATGCATTCGACGTACCCGCTGCTGGAACCCTGGAGTATCAGTACATCGTGATCCCATCTGGTTTCACGGAAGACAAATGGGTCCAGGAATCGGAGGCTCGTCCTGGAAATCGGAAGGTGGTGCATCATATGATCGCCTTCATACGTCCTCCCGGATCGAAGTGGATGCAGGATGCCAAACCCGGCATTCCGTTCGTACCGGTAAAGGACGACAAAGAAAAGCCCAAACACAAGAAAGACGACGACAGCGGTCCGCCGCCGGAATTACTGGTAGGATTTGCTCCTGGACTGCCTCCCGGCATTCTGCGCCCCGGCCAGGCCAAGTTGGTGAAGGCGGGATCCGATTTCGTTTTCCAGATGCACTACACCGCCAATGGAAAGGCAGGTACCGATCGCAGCCGCATCGGCCTGGTATTCGCCAAAGATCCGCCCCAAGAGCGCGTCTATACGGCAGCCGCTACCAACGATAAATTTGCTATTCCCGCCGGCGATGCGAACTTCGAGGTCGAGTCCGACGTTACTTTGCAGGAGCAGGCTTTGCTGGTCGATATGATGCCCCACATGCATCTGCGCGGCAAGGATTTCGTCTACACGGCTTTTTATCCGACCGGCGAATCCGAAGTGCTGTTGCGCGTTCCGAAGTACGATTTCAGTTGGCAGCTTTTCTACTATCTGAGTGACCAGAAGGTGCTGCCGGCCGGCACCCGCATACACTGCGTTGCCCACTTCGACAACTCGCCGAATAATCCCGCTAACCCGGACGCCACCCAGGAAGTCCACTGGGGCGACCAGAGTTGGGAAGAAATGATGATTGGCTGGTTCGACGTGGCGATCCCGCCTGGCAAGGACCCCATGGACCTGTTCAAGGAAAAGAAGCACGCCAAGAACGCCGCGGACTAGGCTGTTTTCCGCCGCCTATCTGGAGCGTATCGGCTATCAGGGGTCACTCGCTCCATCGCTCGAAACACTGCGCAGCCTGCATCTGGCGCATCTTTACACGGTTCCCTTCGAGAACTTCGATATTATGCGTGGCCGGCCGATTGCGCTAGGCAATGCGCAATTGTTCGATAAGATTGTGACCCGCCGCCGGGGTGGCTTCTGCTACGAATTGAACGGCGCGTTCGGCTCGCTCTTGGGCGATCTGGGATTCCGCGTTACTATGCTCTCGGCCGAAGTGGCGCGCGAGGCGGGCGGATTCAGCCCGGAGTTCGACCACTTGGCGCTCCAGATCGATCTGGACGAACCCTGGCTGGCCGACGTGGGCTTTGGCGACGGATTTCGCGTGCCGCTGGCGCTGAACGACGACACCCAACAGGAGGGGGAGTTCCAGCAATATCGAATCGTAGTGGATAGCGGGTACCGGGTACTGCTGCGCCGCGACCCGGAAGGCTGGACGCCGCAATACCGCTTCACGCTACAGCCGCACGGCCTCGAAGATTTTGCCGAACGCTGCCGGTTTCACCAGACCTCGCCGGAGTCTCATTTCACGCGCGGCCCGATGTGCACGCTGGCCACTCCCACAGGTCGCGTCACGCTGAGCGGGATGCGGCTGATCGTCACCACAGGCAAGCAACGGACGGAACGGTGGCTGTCCGGGGAAGCTGAATACGCCGCCGTCCTGCGGCAAACGTTTGGAGTGATAGAATAGCGATACAAGGGTGCCAACTTGATCCAAAACCAGTTCGACAGAAATTTTATTACCACATCGGTGGATTACGTCTTCAACTGGGCGCGTAAATCCGCGCTATGGCCACTCACTTTCGGGCTGGCCTGTTGTGCCATAGAAATGATCGCCTCGAGCACTTCACGCTTCGATATCGCCCGTTTCGGAGCGGAAGTATTTCGCCCTAGCCCGCGGCAATCGGACCTGATGATTGTGGCAGGCACGGTGACGCTCAAGATGGCGCCGGTGCTGAAGCGCATATGGGATCAGATGCCCGACCCGAAATGGTGCATCTCGATGGGCGCCTGCTCGAGCGTGGGCGGCCCCTTCAATACCTATGCGGTTTTACAGGGTGTGGATAAAATCGTGCCTGTGGACGTTTACGTGACGGGTTGTCCACCGCGTCCGGAAAATCTGTTTTACGCCTTGCTTAAGCTGCAAGATAAGATCGACCAGATGACCACCCTGGTAAAGCGGCCGACAGAGGTTCGTCTCGATGAATCGATGCTCGCGCAGTTCCAGGAGCAGGTCATGATCGCCCAGATCCAGCATCCCGCATAGCGTGTTTTACAAAGACCCACAAAACTTCTACCGCACAAGCGAATTTGACCGATTCCCGTGGCTGGAGCACGGTTTCGGCACGCGTCATGCGCCCGATCTCACCGGGGATGCACGGCTAGCCTCCGTCCGACAGTTGCATTCCGCTATATGCGTGGCGGCGCACGGCCGCACGGGCGTGATAGGCGAAGGCGACGCACTGCTCGAGAACACGCCCGGACATCTGGGGGGAATCAAAACCGCGGACTGCCTGCCCATTCTGCTGGTGGATGAAGAGCACAAGGCCGTAGCCGCGATACACGCCGGATGGCGCGGCACGGTGAGTAAAATCGTACAGGCAGCTCTAACAAAGATGAAGGACGAATTCGCAACCCGGCCCGCGCATGTACACGCTGCCATAGGACCCGGCATAGGAAAATGTTGCTACGAAGTGGGTCCCGAGGTAGCGGCTCAGTTCGACCTCCGGGGCCGCGCCAAGATCGATTTGGCAGAAACCAATAAGCGCCTGCTGATGGAAGCGGGAGTACCTGGTACGCAGATTTATCTCGCCGGACTATGCACCATGTGCGGCGGTGACGACTTCCATTCTTACCGCCGCGACAAGGAGCGGGCTGGGCGGATGCTCTCGGTGGTGGGCGTCAGGTAAACGCGGGTCAGGCCGCGCTCCGGCCTGTGACGAAATGGATGATCAAACAAATCACGGCCACTACCAGCAGCAGGTGGATCATACCGCCCGCCACATGGAAGGCAGCCCAGGAAACCAGCCATACTACCAACAGCACAAAGAAAAAAATCAGAAACAGGAAACGCATCAAGCTACCTCCGGCACGTTGACCAGCACTTAGGTGACCAATGAAAGAAGGGAGCTATTGATGGACCATTGGAATGCTGAACTGTATCAATCCAGCCATTCCTTTGTCTGGAAGTTTGGCAAGGATTTATTGGCCCAGCTCGGTCCGCGGCCGGGTGAGCGCATCCTGGACGTAGGCTGCGGAACGGGGCAGCTCACCGCCGAAATCAGTAGCGCGGGCGCCGAGGTAGTAGGGATCGATAGCTCCGCGTCGATGGTCGAGCGGGCCCGGCAGAACTTCCCCGATTTGCGCTTTGAACAGTGCAGCGTGACGGCCATGCCCTTCCATGAGGAGTTCGACGCGGTGTTTTCAAACGCCACGTTGCATTGGGTGCGGGATGCGGAGGCAGCCGTGGACGCCATCAGCCGCGCGCTGAAGCCGGGCGGCCGGTTCATCGCCGAATTTGGCGGGCGCGGCAACACCGGCGCGCTGCTCGAAGCTCTGTACCAGGAACTGGCGGCGTCCGGGGTGGACGAGCCGAAGCGCTTGAATCCGTGGTATTACCCAAGCATCGCTGAGTACGCGGCGGTGCTCGAGCGGGCCGGCCTCGAGGTCACCTTTGCGGCGCTGTTCGAGAGGCCGACGCCACTCGAAGGCGGCGACGAAGCATTGGCGAACTGGCTGGCGATGTTCGGCGCATCCTTCACCAATGCGCTATCTCCGGAACTGCGGGGGCCATTCGTGCGGCGGATAGAGCAGCGCGCGGCGCACCGCCTGCGGCGGCCGGACGGCGTGTGGACGATCGATTACCGGCGACTGCGCATTCGGGCGGCTAAGCTCCGTTAGGCTCGCCCACCTCCTCGAACACGCCTGTCTTACGATTTTTCCGCACGCGGTTCCACGCGAAATGGCGGCCATTCATGGCCACATAGACTCCCGGCGGGAGCGTTTGAGCGAAGGCCAGCGCGCTGCCCAGGTTGAAGAGGCCGTCGGAGCTGCCGAACTTATAGGGAACCATGGCGCCCGTCAGGATGATGGTCTTATCGGCGATTCCCTGCCCCAGCACTTCAGCGGTCCGCACCATTGTGTCGGTTCCGTGGGTGATGACGATGCGGCTCTCCGGAACGTGGAGGCATTGCTGAAGAACGATCTGCCGGTCGTCGTCGGTCATTTGCAGGCTGTCGATCATCATCAAAGTGCGGATCGCGAGGTCCAGCTTACACCTGCCCAGGTTGAGCATTTCCGGAAGGTGGGAATCCTCGAAGTATAGTTCGCCGGTCAGCTCGTTGTAGGCCTTGTCGAAGGTACCGCCGGTGATGAAGATTCGGATGCGTTGCATTTCCCGCACCTGCCACTTTAGCATCGGTCTATGGACACCGTGCGCCGGTATACCTGGAGAGTGCTGCCCCCTCTGCTGCTCCTGGTGCTGTACTGGCCGGGACTCACGAACTGGTTTTATCAGGACGATTTTGGGTGGTTGAATCTCCGGCGGGGGGTCCATACGGTGCGCGACCTGGGGCCGGCGCTCTTCGCTCCGAAGGCGCACGGAAATATGCGGCCGCTGGGCGAAAACGCTTATTTTCTGATCCTCTCGTCCCTGTTTGGCGTCCATGCGCTTCCCTTTCGCATTTGGGCTTTCCTCACGCAAATCGCCAGCCTGGTGTTGCTGGGGAGCGCGGTTTCGCGCATGACCTCGTCGCGCGCGGCGGGATTCTGGGCGCAGATTCTGTGGATCGCCAACACTGGCCTTTCCCCGGCCATGTGCTGGACCTCCATCTACAACCAACTCCTGAGCGGCTTCTTTTTTCTGCTGGCCTTTTACTTTTTGCTGCGGTATACCGCCACCGGCGAGCCGCGCTACTACATCATGCAGTGGTCGGCATTTCTGCTCGGTCTCGGCGCACTGGAAACCAACGTGATGTACCCGGCTATCGCGCTTGTTTACACGCTGCTGTTCGCCAGAGCGTATTGCCGGAAGATCCTCCCGATGCTGATCGCGTCCTTGGTTGCCGTCTTGGCCCACTTCCGGCTCGCACCGCCGCAGCGCGACGGAGTGTATGCATTACATTTCGACCGCCACATCTTCGGTACGCTGGCGAACTACTGGATGCAGGCTCTGGGGCCGTCCCGGCCGGCGGCGGTGCTGCTCACCCTGGCCACTGTGGCGCTGCTCCTGTGGAAAGCGCGCAAACGCGAATGGATAGGCCTGTTCGGCGTGGCGTGGTTCGTTATAGTCGTGTGTCCCTATCTGCCATTGAGCGCGCATCAGGAAGATTATTACCTGGCGGTTCCTGCCATCGGGCTCGCGATCCTGGGCGCCTGGGCGATCGTATGCGCGTGGCGATCGCCGGCACGCTGGAAAGTTGCCGGAGCGCTGTGTGTGGCGATTTACCTGGGAACCTCAGTGCCTGCCACATGGGCCATCGCACGGTGGCATCACCAGCGCGCTATAAGGGTCGAGGACCTGGTATTGGGTGTTGCTGAAATACATGCGAAGGACCCCGGCAAAACGATACTGCTATCTGGAATCGATACCGACCTGTTCTGGTCTGGAATCGCGGATGCGCCATTCCGCGTGATGGAGATCCCGCATGTATATCTGGTTCCGGGATCGGATTCGCATATTCAGGGTCCGCCGGGCTTGGTGGCTCGGTATGAACTGCCGCAAGGGCTGGCCCTGCGCGCATTGCGGGACGGCCGCGCCGTCGTCTATCAGGAGGGTGGCGGGATGCTGCGGAATACCACGGGTCGCTATCGTACCCTGTCCGGGACGCTTTGGAGCGACGAAGTGCCGCGGTTCATCAACCTGGGCGATACGGTATACGCGGAGTATCTTGGACACGGCTGGAGCGCGGCCTCTGACGGATACCGGCGCCTGCTCGGGACAGGTACGCTGCGCGTAGGTGGACCGCGGCAACCGTCCGATCATCTTTACGTGGACGTTTTCGGGGACGTCGTGCGATTAGGCGTCCGCGTGGCTGGTGCTGATGTCGCGCCACAGTTGATCGAGCGTAGCAATGGTGTGGCGGAATTCGCCGGCAGTCTGCCTGCGATGCTGATCGGCCAAAAGGAAATCGAAGTAACGCTATCCAATCAGGGCGCCCTGCCGCTAACGTTCGGGTTTGTGGAAATTCGCTAGGTAATTTCCAGCCGAGATCTGTACTAAGCTAAGAGGTCGGGACGCGGGCTAATCAACCTATGAAACTGCACAGTTACACCATCACGCAGGGACGCGATCGCGCGCCTGCGCGCGCCATGCTTAAGGCCATAGGATTCACCGACGAGGATTTGGCCAAACCCATCATCGGGGTGGCCAACACGTGGATCGAGACCATGCCTTGCAACTATAAGCTGCGGGAACTGGCAGTGAAGGTGAAGGAAGGTATTCGTGCCGCGGGCGGCACGCCCATGGAATTCAATACCATTGCGATCAGCGATGGCGTGACCATGGGAACCGAAGGGATGAAGTCTTCGCTGGTAAGCCGCGAGGTCATCGCGGATTCGATCGAACTGGTCGCGCGCGGTCACATGTTCGACGGCATCGTGGCGCTGGTGGCTTGCGATAAGACCATCCCGGGCGCGGCGATGGCTCTACTGCGCCTCAACGTGCCGGGCATTGTGCTTTATGGAGGATCGATCCTGCCGGGCCGGTACGAGGGCCGCGACATCACCATACAGGACGTCTTCGAGGCGGTGGGAGCCAATGCCGCCGGGAAGATCACCGATGGGGAATTGCTGGAGATCGAGAATCACGCCTGTCCGGGCGCGGGTGCATGCGGCGGCCAGTTTACTGCCAACACGATGGCCACTGTTATGGAACTGATAGGGCTCTCGCCCATGGGAACGGCGGCGGTTCCGCAAGTGGATGCGCGTAAGAGCGATGTCAGTTTCCGCTGCGGGCAGATCGTCATGGACGCGGTGCGGAACGACCGCAGGCCGAGGCAGATCGCCACGCGCAAAGCTTTTGAGAACGCCATTGCGGGCGTGGCTGCCACTGGCGGATCCACCAACGCGGTGTTGCACCTGCTGGCCATGGCCCGCGAAGCAGGCGTGCCGCTCGAGATCGATGAATTCGGGGAAGTCTGCAGGCGCACTCCGGTGTTGGTGGATTTGAAGCCGGGCGGGAGGTTCGTGGCCGTGGACGTGGATAAGGCCGGCGGTATAGGCGTAATTGCGCAGCGCCTGCTCGAGGGTGGATACGTCGACGGGTCCACTCTGACATGCACCGGCCGCACCTTTGCCGAGGAAGCCGGGGACGCGCGGGAGACGCCGGGACAGGAGGTGGTACGGCCGCTCGCAAAGCCCCTCAAGCCGCGCGGCGGACTGGCCATACTGCGGGGGTCGCTGGCACCCCAAGGCTGCGTAATCAAGCTCGCCGGCCAGGATCGGACGCTGCATCGCGGCCCGGCGCGCGTGTTCGATTGCGAGGAAGATGCCATGACGGCAGTCACACACGGGAAGATCAAGCCAGGCGACGTGGTGGTGATTCGTTATGAAGGGCCCCGCGGCGGCCCGGGAATGCGGGAGATGCTGGGCGTTACCGGAGCAATCGTCGGCGAGGGACTCTCGGAGAGCGTGGCGTTGGTGACGGACGGGCGCTTCAGCGGTGCAACGCATGGGTTCATGATCGCGCACGTAGTACCCGAGGCGGCCAATGGCGGACCCATCGCGGCGGCGCGCGAAGGTGATTCAATTCTGATCGACGCGGAGGCCGGGACCATCGACCTGGAAGTAGCGCCGCACGAGATTCGCGAGAGACTGGCCGCGTGGACTCCGCCCGCGCCCCGATATACGACAGGCGTCTTTGCGAAATACTGCGCGTTGGTCGGGTCGGCTTCGGAAGGAGCAGTCACGGCGGCGAAATGAACGCATGAATATATTGTTCATTGGTGACATTTTCGCCTCTGCGGGGCGAAACATCGTTGCCGATCACCTGCAGGACATCAAAAAAACCAACCGCATCGACCTGGCTATCGCCAACGCGGAAAATGCCGCCGGCGGATTTGGACTTACCCCCGCAATCGCCGAGGAGTTGCTGGCCCTGGGTCTGGACGTGCTCACCTCGGGGAACCACATCTGGGATAAGCGGGAGATTCTGGAGTACCTTCCGCGCCAGCCGAGGCTCTTGCGGCCCGCCAACTATCCAGCCGAAACTCCCGGTTCCGGCACGCTGCTGGGGTGTAGCCAGCAAGGTGTCCCGTATGCCGTGATCAATCTGCAAGGCAGGACTTACATGCCGTCTACAGATTGTCCCTTTCACAAAGCCGATCAGATTTTGGGGGATATGGAGCCATCGGTGAAAGTGCGCTTTGTGGATTTCCACGCGGAGGTGACCAGTGAAAAAATGGCTCTGGGCTGGTATCTGGACGGTCGTGTATCGGCGGTGATCGGGACGCACACCCACATTCCGACGGCGGATACGCGCATATTGGCGGGCGGCACCGCCTATCAAACCGACGTGGGCATGACGGGCCCCTACGAGTCGGTAATTGGCGTAAAGAAGGACCTGATCTTCCAGCGCTTTTTGACGGCCTTGCCGATCCGCATGGAAGCCGCCAAGGGAGGCCCGGAGTTGCACTCCGTAATCCTCGAAGTAGATAACCAGACCGGCAAAGCGCTTGCGGTACGGCGCCATACGATCCGCGGAGATTAGGCGATGGAACTGGGCAACATCGCGGCGGACGGGAATGCCATCTTCTTCCACATCGCCGCGGTGCTTCTGTTCGGTCTCGTTTTTCTGTTTCTTTGGCGGCAATCGAAAATCGTCTATTTCGGTCTTTGGAGTATAGCTTGGGCCGCCAAGGGCGTCGCTCTGCTGTTAGCCCATGTATATCGAACAGCGCCGTCGCCCCTATGGGTCGTGCCGTTCGCGCTGATAGAATTCGCGTTCACGGTACTATTGTTTGCGGCAGGGGCTGCGGGCTTTTCGGGACCCATCCGCAACTGGCGGTCGCCGCTCAAGATTGGGCTGGGACTTCCGATTCTACTGGCGGTCGCGTATGCGATTGGCTGGCACACGCACCCGCGCAACTGGCAGGCGCTAAACACTGCGGCATTGTCTGTAGCTTACCTGTATAACTCTACCGGCATCCGCAGCATTGGAATAGGCGGGCATGTTTTCCGAATGGCGCTGCTGGGGTTGTCGGCCGTGTTTCTGTATGATGCCGCGGTGCTCGCGTATCTTTCGGTCGACGCCAATTCCGCAACGGCCGGCTGGACGCACCTGCTGCGGTATAGCCGGCTGGGAGGGCTGACGCTGCAGTCCGCCCTGGCCTTTGCGGCGCTGGCGATGTGGATTGAAAATCAGCAACGGCGCTTGAAAGAATTGAGCGGCGAGATTGGCCGCATTCGTCCCGGCGAGGTTCAGCGCCCGGACCTGGATGATCTCACCGGCCTGCTCAATCATGCGGCGCTCGACCGGCGCATCCGGGAGACACCGGATTTTGAAGGGGTCATGGTGGTGTGTGACATCGACAACTTCAAAGAAGTCAACGATCGCTATGGGCACCTGGCAGGGGACGAGATCTTACGCAGCATCGGCCACCTCTTCCATGCCTCTATCCGGCGGGAAGACGAAGCCTTCCGATGGGGAGGTGATGAATTCGTGATCCTTTTTCATGATCAGGGCGCCGAATTGGTCAATCAGCGCATGCAGGAATTATGGCGGCGTCTGCGACTCTTCCGTGTGCGGGGTTATGGCCTGCTGCCGATTTCTTTCAGTTGGGGCATTGCCCAGTTGAACGGCCGGCCCCTGCGCGAGGTGCTCGATGAGGCCGACCGCAATATGTACAAGCACAAGGCCAGCCACCGGTGAGTTGCCGCGTTATTTCACGGCTATGGTAGTGATGTGCGCCGGATTCCAAAAGCTGTTGTAGTTCTCGTACGTCACCAAAAGGGAAACCGCAGCGCCGGGCGCCGTACTCTCTGGAATCAGGACGTTGATCTGCCACAGGCCCACGCAGCAGGGCGCGAGCCCGGAGAATTCGATGTTGGCGCTCGGCACCGGGAACCCACCGATAACGACCTGGGGAGTGGAGGGAGTACTGACCGTGCCCTTAGGGAGTTCGCCATCGGGCGGACCTCCCGGCACAGCCCCCTGTCCGGTTCCATAGAGCTCGATATACTGGCCCCGCGCCACTGGGTTGGTAGAGCTATTCACGGAGCCGTCGATGTGGTTGAGAGCGGCGATCTGTCCGATGCCTGTCTGGCTGAGGGTGAACATTGCCGGGGCCACCGTATTCATTGAGATGGATCCGCTCCCCAGGATCAACCCTGTGGACGATTCGACTACCTGCACCTGCGCGGTTCCGACCGTGGGGACGTTGGACGAAGGCACCACAAAGTTGATTTGGCTGGGACCCACGTAGAATATGGGCGACGGCTCACCATTCATCAGCACTTGCACCCCGCCTACGGTCGTAGGCACGGGCAGAACATTATTAAATGTCGCGGCATTCTGGATGAACTGGGTGCCCGCGAAGGCAAACAGTGATCCGATAGCGCCGGGCGCCAGATAGTATGTGGGTTCATTTAATCCGCCCAGCGTACATTCGCCGGCGCAGAGAAAGCTTGCCGCGTTTCTGGATGCTGCGGCCTGATAATGGATCGCGACCCGATTCGAGGAGTCGGCCACGTAGAGGTTGCCGAAGCTGTCCTGAGTGATGGCCAGGGTTTCCATGGCGAAGCACTGCTGCTGGGATTGTTCGCAACTGGCCGTGCCCTCCAGAGTGGGTTGTATCTGGAACGAGGGCGCCACCGGCGAAGGCAAGAGGGCAAAGCGCGGATAGCGATAGACGCCGTGGACCGCGTCGCCTACCCAGATATCGTCCGGGTACCCGGCGACAGTGTTGGAGTTGACCCAGACTGCCTGGGGATTGTTTAGGCCGGCCAGAGCATTGATGTAAACGGTCGTGGCAGTGGAGAGATCCGTCAGGCTACCAAAGATGGCGACCTGTCCATGTCCGGAATCAGCCACGTAGACGCGCGCGTTCGAATCTTCTCCGATGTGGCACGGCCCTGAAAGCGTGGTAGAGCCTGTGGAGGAAAAGTCCGGCTGTCCGATCACTTTGGTGGCAGGCGCGCCGTTAGTCAAGTTATCGCTGGGAAAAAGGAGTACCCGGTTGGAGGCGCGGTCGGAGACGAGCAAGCCGTTATTGGGATCGAAGACCAGGCCGTACGGAAAATTCATGAAGCTCTGGCTCACCGTGGGGTTCTTCAGGCCTGTGAAAGCGCTTTGCCCCAGCACCAGGGTGGCCTGCTCCATGGCCGTATTGCCGCTCTTGAAAGGCGCGGGGAATTCCAGAACGCGGCCATTCAGCGAATCGGCCACGTAGAGGTTACCGCTGCTGTCGACGGCCAGTCCGGTAGGGTAGCAAAGACTGCTTTGAGTGGGCTGCTGGGTGAGCTGGCCGGAGGCCGGAGTCTGAACCCGCACACCGCCATAATTGCAAACGGCCGTGCCCAGGTCAGGCTGGCCGATGACCAGGTCCGCGACCGACCCCGCCTTTACACTACGGGCATCGGCAAATCCGAGCACGCGGTTGTTCCCGGGATCGGAAATATACAGATGCGGGGTACCCGAACTGGAGTCCACCACTATGCCGCTGTCCCAGAGATTTTCGCCTGAACCGCTACCGGCGACAAAAACGTTTGGACCAAAGAAGAATTCCCGGCCTTCAATGTAGTTCGGACTATTGTAGGGAAAGTTGCTTTGGCCCAGCACTTTGACCGCGCTGTTGGCCTGCCCTAAGTTCGGGTAGACCAGGACGCGATTGTTGGCGGAGTCCGCGACGAACAGATCGGTGCCGGCTACTGCCCCGGCGGAGGGGCTGGCCAGAGTGCTCGCGGATGACTGGGCGTTGCCGGCATTGATGGAACTGCTGGTGTAGTTGGGCTGCCCGATCAGTCCGACGGCAACGGGCGGCGGCGCAGCGAAGGTGGACCCGGTGGTCCTCCAATCCGCACTGGCGAACGGATCGAAGATCAAGACACGGTTATCGCCGGTGTCCATGACCCCGGGACCGTTGTTGATCATGACGATGCCTTCAGGTCCGCTGAGGGTGCTCTGCGTGGCCGTGGTTGGAGTTGGCGACACGATGCCCGCAATGCGCGCCGATGCCATACCAGCCGAAAACGGCGGAGAAAATACCAGCAGACGGCTTGCTCCGAAATCCGTAACAAAAAGGTTTCCGCTCGAATCGAAGGCCAGTCCCGCGGGAGAATAAAAATGATTCCTGTCGAGTTGTCCCGTCGGCGAAGTTACGGATACGAAGTCTCCCTGTCCGATCACCACATCCGCGGCAGGACCATAGGAACCGGAAGTGAGGGACGCGGCAGGATAACGGAGCACCCGGCGATTGCCGATGTCGGTGACGTAGAGATTGCCGGAACTGTCCATGGCCAGGGCGGCGGGAACGCTGGTCGGTAGAGCAAGCGACGTGGCGGAAGGAGTTCCACTTTGCGACGACGCCGTGAAGGGACTCAGCTGACCTATGACCACATCGGGAGTCGTGCTGCTGCTCGCGGTGAACGGCGCCGGGTAGCGCACGACCCGATCATTCCCGGAGTCCACGATATACAGGTTGCCCTTGGAATCGACCAGCATGCCCGTCGGTGTCGACAGACCCCCATTGACACCTGGAAGAGTGGACTGGGAATTGGTTTGACCGATAATCTTGTCGGGAGTCTGCAGGTTGGTCAAGGTCGCGCTCGTAGCGTTTTTCCAGGCCAGCACGCGGTTGTTGAATGTGTCGGCGACATAAAGAATAGGCGATGAGCCGCTGGTATCGACCGCAATGCCTTGGGGGGAGTACAACTCGACGCCTAACACCAGGTTAGGATTTACGTCCGCGACAAACAGTTGTTCGCCAGGTGTGGAAAGCGGATGACCGAGGGCGCGGGCTGGCATCGGGTCGAGCACAATTTGCGGCCATGCTGCGATGGCCGGCAAGAGAGACAGAACGAGTAATCGAGGAAAATCAAGGTTGCGCATGGCTTTCACGGGGGCGCACGCGGAACGCGCTTACCCCGAGAATAACAGATTGGGTCTGGGATGGGCGGATAGCGGGTACTAGGGATTATGGACCACAGCGACGTCTGGTACACTTGGGATTGGGCCCCACTAGTTCTGTTCCCCGGTTGAGAGTCTGCGCGGTCAGCTTTCTGAATACGGTGCCGCTGGTATGGGGTATGCGGCATGGCGCGCAGAAGGGCCTGTTCGAGCTGTTGTTCAGGGTGCCTGCGGTGTGCGCCGATATAGTGGCGGCGGGCCAGGCGGACATCGGCATCATTCCCTCCTTCGAATTGCTCTTGCAGGATCTGGCGATCGTCCCCGGCGTGGGGATCGCGTCACGGGGTGCGGTGCGCAGCATTCTGCTGATCTCGAAACGGCCTGCCGCCCAGATCCGCACGCTAGCGGCGGATTCAAGCTCACGGACGTCGGTCGCGCTGGCGCGCATCATTCTTTCGCGCCGTTTTGGCGTCGAGCCCGCGATAATCACGCGGCCCCCTGACTTGCCCAGCATGCTGGGAGAAGCCGACAGCGCTTTAATCATCGGCGACCCGGCCCTGCGGATTAACCCCGAGGCATTGCCCTTCCACGTGTACGATCTGGGGCGCGAATGGACGGAAATGACTGGGCTTCCAATGGTATTCGCGGTATGGGCGGGGCGCCGGGAATGCATGACAGCGGAGGTAGCGGCGGCCTTTCAGGACTCCTGCGCGGGAGGGCTTCGGAATCTGGGGCAGATCGCCGTCGAGGAGGCTGCCGCGCGGAGGTTGCCGCCCGGCCTGGTGCGGGACTATCTGAACTCTCACATCGTATATGAACTCCGGGCCGAAGAGCGCCAAGGCATGCAATTGTTCCTGAGCTACGCGCGCGAATTACCGCAGGTGGGACAGGCTCCGGAGAGTAGCACGTCGTTGCCGGTTTGACACCCCAACCCTGCTCTGATTTAATAAGATGTCAGTGATTCCCATTGCTCCTCAGTAGCTCAATGGTAGAGCATTCGGCTGTTAACCGAAGGGTTGTAGGTTCGAATCCTACCTGAGGAGCCAAATAAAATCAACAACTTACAAAATCAGAGAGAGTCGAAAATAGACCGACTGTAGCGGAAAATGTAGCGACCCCCCTTCAAAAATTGGTCATACTGTAGCGGCATCCGTAGCGAGCATGCTGGTGAAGAAGTGGCTTCTGGCAACCACCAGATTCCCGTGCCAGACTGGTACCGTAACGAAACGAAACATGGTTATCCTTTCGGTAGGTGTTTTGTAACGAAAGGATTTTGGAACAGTATGAGTGCGTCTGCCAACCGGCGGCTGGGAAGATACCTCGTAAAGACATACGACGGCGAACAGGTGCGGGCGTTCGTGCCACCCGCACTGCCGCCGGACCCGCCGGTGCGCCTGGATGGATTGCAGCTTTTGCTTGAGCGGGCGAACCAGGCCCTCGGGAGGCTTGACGGGGTGGCCTCAATTTTGCCGGATCTCTCGTTGTTTATGTATACCTACGTGCGCAAGGAGGCTGTGCTCTCGTCTCAGATTGAAGGCACTCAGTCGTCGCTATCGGACCTGCTATTGTTCGAGAACGACGAGGTTCCGGGGGTGCCAATCCCGGACGTCCAGGAAGTCTCGAATTACGTTGCCGCGATGAATCATGGCTTGGCGCGAATGCGCTCCGGATTCCCGCTCTCGCTCCGGCTAATTCGCGAGATCCACGAAATACTGCTGTCGAAGGGACGCGGTAGCGAAAAGCAGCCGGGCGAATTCCGACGGAGCCAGAATTGGATTGGAGGCAGCAGACCCGGCAACGCTGTCTTCGTCCCGCCTCCCCCAGAACTGGTTCTGGACTGTATGAGCAACTTGGAGATGTTTATGCACGAGGAGCACGGGGACCTGCCGATGCTGATTAAGGCCGGCCTGGTGCATGTCCAATTCGAAACGATCCACCCATTCCTGGATGGAAATGGCAGGCTTGGCCGGCTACTGATAACGTTCCTGCTTTGCGCCCAGCAAGTGATCCGCGAACCCATACTATACTTGAGCCTCTACTTCAAGACGCACCGAACCGCTTACTACGACTTGCTGGATCGGGTACGCTCGAAGGGCGCTTGGGAGGCGTGGCTCGACTTCTTTCTTACGGGGGTGAAAGAGACTGCGGATCAGGCGGCAGACTCGGCGCGCCGCATCATTGC
>Ga0302326_10004338_pt1 | contig 32844 bp, 30 predicted proteins | sample Palsa_T0_3_FD_202264 | JGI IMG/M metagenome (GOLD analysis project Ga0302326, IMG submission 202264) | Peat permafrost microbial communities from Stordalen Mire near Abisko, Sweden - Palsa_T0_3 | ecosystem: Environmental > Terrestrial > Soil > Palsa > Peat permafrost | place: Sweden: Abisko...
ACCGAGGGCAAGATCTACCAGCGCGCCTTCGGCGGCATGACCCGCAACTTCGGCGAGGCGCCAATCCAACGCACCTGCGCAGCCGCCGACCGCACCGGCCACGCCATGCTCCACACGATGTACGGCCAGGCCCTCTCCAAGAGCGTCGACTTCTTCATCGAGTACTTCGCCATCGACCTGATCATGGACGAGGGGACGTGCCGGGGCGTGCTCGCCTGGCGACTCGACGACGGGACCCTGCACCGCTTCTCGGCCCAGACCGTAATCCTCGCCACCGGCGGCTATGGCCGGGCCTATTTCTCGTGCACCTCGGCGCATACGTGCACCGGCGACGGCAACGGCATGGTCCTGCGGGCGGGACTGCCGCTGCAGGACATGGAGTTCGTGCAGTTCCACCCGACCGGGATCTACGGCGCGGGGTGTTTGATCACCGAGGGCGCGCGCGGCGAAGGCGGCTATCTCACCAATTCCGAGGGCGAGCGGTTCATGGATCGCTACGCTCCAACGGTGAAGGACCTCGCACCCCGCGACATGGTGAGCCGGGCCATGATCATGGAGATCCGCGAGGGTCGCGGCGTTGGGCCGAAGAAGGACCACCTGTATCTCCATCTCGACCACCTGGATCCCAAGGTGCTGCACGAGCGCCTGCCTGGAATCTCGGAGACCGCCCGGATCTTCGCCGGAGTCGACGTGACCCGGCAGCCGATCCCGGTCCTGCCGACGGTGCACTACAACATGGGCGGCATCCCCACGAACTATCACGGCGAGATGGTGATCATGGAGGCGGGCGATCCGGATCGCTCCGTCGGCGGCCTGATGGCGGTGGGCGAGGCGGCGTGCGTCAGCGTCCATGGGGCCAACCGGCTCGGCTCCAACTCCCTCGTCGACCTGGTCGTGTTCGGCCGCGCGGCCGCCCTGCGGTGCGCCGAGACCCTCACGGCGGGCGCAACACGCCCCGAACCCAAGCCGGCCTGGACCGAGGCCGCCATCGCCAGGTTCGACCGTCTGCGTCACGCCGACGGCTCGCGACCCACCGCCGAGCTGAGGCTCGAGATGCAGATGGCGACCCAGGAGGAGGCGGCGGTGTTCCGCACCGGCGAGACCCTGGCCGCCGGAATGGAGCGCCTGGCCAGAGTTCAGGCGGAGCGCGCCGATATCCGGGTGACGGACCGGGGGATGATCTGGAACACCGACCTCGTCGAGACCCTGGAGTTCGAGAATCTGATCGGCCAGGCGATCGTGACCGTGGCCGGGGCCGCGAACCGCACCGAAAGCCGCGGCGCCCACGCCCGCGAGGATTTCCCGGACCGCGACGACGCCCACTGGATGAAGCACACCCTGGCCTGGTTCGACGACGCCACGGGCTCGGTGCGGATCGACTATCGGCCGGTCCATTCCTACACCATGAGCAACGACGTGGCCTACATGCCGCCTAAGGCGCGGGTGTACTAGGTCGATGAACACCCGGGGAGTCCGGTCCGAGGCCAGCGCCGAGAGGCTCGAGCTGGTGTTTCGCCGCCGCGCCTTTCAGCTCGATCGATGAGCGAACCAGGATCTCCCGCCGAGCGGGCGAACGCCAGGTTCAGCGCGTCTCTCGGATTCGCTGGGGGCGCCGACTGGGGCGGTAAGGCCGTCCTGGTTCTCTTTCTCGCCGTTCTAATGGCGATCCCCGGACTGCTCATTTATGGCCTCGTGGCCGAGCGCACGCATCGGGCCCAGGCGGCGGTGATTGAGGTCTCGAATCTCCAGGGCGGCGTCCAGGCCGTGCTGGGTCCCCAGCTAATTGCGCCGCTTCTGGCGCCGGACGACAAGGGTGTTCTTCGCAGCGCCGGATGGTGGGTGGTCTCTCCTGACTTGGGCCACGCGGACGTCAAGGTGCGGACGACGACCCTTCACCGCGGCATCTTCGATGTACCGGTGTACCGCGCCAGCGTCGATCTCTCGGCAACCTTCATGCCTCGACCGCCGTCACCAGAACTCCTGGGGGGCGGACAGATAGACTGGAGCCGGCCCTTGATCGTAATGGGCTTCTCCGATCTCCGCGGCGCCAAGTCCGATGTCGTAGCCACCTACACTGAAAACGGCAGGAGCACGGCGCTGAGTCTGTCTCCGGCGCCTGCGGTGAATCTGGGGCAGCCCGGAACCCAAGGTGCGGCACAGGACACGGCGAATGGGTTCGGGCTCGTGGGCGCGCCCGGCGCCTTGCTGGCAGCGACAACGGGAGGGGTCCTGAGGGCTCACCTCGAGTTCACGGGCGCTGAACGGATCAGTGTCATGCCGTACGCGAAGTCCACCAGCGTCTCCATGACTGGAGACTGGCCTTCACCTTCCTTTGACGGAGGCTTTCTGCCGACGGCGCGCCACGTAGACAGCCGCGGTTTCACTGCGCAGTGGGCCGTGCCGTTCATGGCGCGCGGACTGTCGCAGGCCGGCCCGTCCCCCGTCGTCTCCCTGACGGCTCTAGGCCCCAAAAACCTCGGAGTGTCCTTTGTCCGCAGCGACAACCCCTACGAAAACGTGACCCGCGCCTTGAAGTATGGCGTCCTCTTCATCGGCTTGGTTTTTCTCACTTATTTCGTGTTCGAGGCGCTTTCGGGAAGGCGGTTGCATCCAGCTCAATACCTGATGATCGGCGTGGCCCAGATGGTGTTCTACCTCTTGCTCCTTAGCCTGGCGGAATACATCGGGTTCGACTTCGCCTTCGTGATAGCCGCTATCGCCACTGTGGCCTTAATCGGACTTTATGCGGGCGCGGCGTTCAAGAGCCGCGCCTATGGATTGCGCGCCCTGGTTGTCTTCAGCGGCGTCTATGGGTTGATCTATCTTCTTATGCGGCTCGAGGACTTCGCGTTGTTGGCAGGGTCGATGGCGAGTTTCGCTGGATTGGCGACAGCGATGTACCTCACGCGAAATCTTGATTGGTATGGGGGCAGGGCCACGAACGCGAGGCTAGGCCAGACCCCAATTCAGGGTGAGTAGACAATGTCGCTGATGGCGAATTAGGACTGAGTCCATGGTCGAGATGAGGCTGCCCAAGAATTCGAAGATCGGCAAAGGAAAGCGCCACGCCGCGCCGGTGGGAGCGGGGCGCGTCAGGACGTTCAAAATCTACCGCTACGATCCGGAAGCGGAGGAAAATCCGCGCTGGGACCTCTACGAGGTCGATGTCGACGCCTGCGGACCGATGGTCCTGGACGTGCTGATCCACATCAAGAACACAATGGATTCGACCCTGGTGTTCCGCCGGTCATGCCGCGAGGGCGTTTGCGGCTCCTGCGCGATGAACATCGGCGGGCGTAACACCCTGGCCTGCACCCATGGTTGGGCCGAGACTCCCGGCAAGGAGGTTCAGATCGCGCCGCTGCCCAGCCAGCCGGTGATCAAGGATCTGGCGCCCGATCTCTCGCTCTTCTACGCCCAGTACGCCTCGATCGAGCCGTGGCTGCACACGGTGACACCGCAGCCGGAGGCGGAATGGCTCCAGTCGGAGGCCGACAGGGCCAAGCTCGACGGCCTCTACGAGTGCATTCTCTGCGCCTGCTGCACGACCTCGTGTCCGAGCTATTGGTGGAACGGCGAGCGTTACCTCGGTCCGGCCACCCTGCTCCAGGCGCGGCGCTGGCTGGTCGACAGCCGCGACGAAGCGACGGGGGAGCGGCTCGACGCCCTGGAGGATCCGTTCAAGCTCTACCGCTGCCACACGATCATGAACTGCGCCCAGGTCTGCCCGAAGGGCCTCAACCCCGCCGAGGCGATCGCCGGGATCAAGTCGATGCTCGTCGAGCGCGTGGTCTAGGTCACCGACTCATAAACCGCATCCAGATGCGTGAAGCTGCGAGCTTGACGAGGGCGAGGTAGTTGGCGGCGTGCTTTTCGAAGCGGGTGGCGACGGCTCGGAAGTGTTTGAGCTTGCTGAAGAAGCGCTCGACGAGATTTCGGTAACGGTAGAGGAAGGGGCTGAAGGCCGGAACATTCACGCGCGTAGACATCGGCCGGATGTTGGCCCAGGCGCCCTGGTCGGCGACGGACTGGCGCAACGCGTCGCTGTCGTAGGCGCGGTCGGCCAAGAGGATGTCCCCTGGCCCGAGACCGCCGAGCATGTCCTTGGCGCTTTTACCGTCGTGAGCTTGGCCCTCGGTGAGCTTCAGGGCGATGGGCAGGCCGTTGGCGTCCACCATGGCGTGGATCTTGGTCGTCAACCCGCCCCGCGAGCGCCCCATGCATCGGGTTCCAGCCTTGTCCCCAGCGGCGGTCGCGGAACTTTTCTCCAGACCCCCTTTTTTGCGTTGGCCCCGTGCTGGTGGACCCGGATCGAGGATGAGTCGATCATCTGCAGGTCCCCCTCGTAAGCAGCGGACACCGCATCGAAAATCCGATCCCAAACGCCGAGCGCTCGCCACCGGACGAACCGATTGTAGCAGGTCGTCGGCGGCCCGTAGCGCTCGGGGATGTCCGCCCACGGCGAGCCGGTCCGCAGCCGCCAGTAGATGCCGTTCAGCACCTTCCGGTCGTCCGCCCGCGCCACCCCCCGAGGCTTGTTAGGCAAGAGCGGTCCAATGATCGACCACTCAAAGTCGGCGAGTTCGTACCGGCGCGGCTGCATCTTGGCTCCTCCTCGGAACCTTGAATCACCGTTCGTCGCCAAGCGGAATCCCATTTATGAGTTTGTGACCTAGGCGGCCTCGCCGATCGAGCGTTGACCCGGCCGGGGTTTCCAAGGCATCGCTTCAATGATGATCGACGACGGCGCGGGAGTGGTGATCGTCGGGGCCGGCCACGCCGGGGGTACGGCGGCGGCCCTGCTGCGGCAGTACGGCTGGGAGGGAACGATCACCCTGGTCGGCGAGGAGCCGATCCCGCCGTATCAGCGCCCGCCGCTATCCAAGGCCTGGCTGAAGGGCGAAACCGACGCCGATAGCCTGATGCTCAAGCCCGAGAGCTTCTACGCCGGCGCCGGGATCGATCTCATCCTCGGCGTCAGGGCGCTGAGCATCGCGCGCTCGGCGCGGACGGTCAGCCTGGACGACGGTCGCACCCTTTCCTACGAGACACTGATCCTGGCGACCGGGGCGCGGGCGCGAACCCTGCCGATTCCGGGCGCCGACCTTCTGGGCGTGATGTCCCTTCGCTCGGCGGCGGACGCCGAGACCCTCAAGGCGAGCCTGGGCCCCGGACGTCGCCTGGCGGTGATCGGCGGCGGCTACATCGGTCTGGAAGCCGCTGCGTCGGGGCGCGCGCTCGGCGCCGACGTGGTGGTGATCGAACGCGAGGCCAGCATCCTGGCGCGGGTCGCCAGGGAGCCGCTCTGTTCGTTCCTCACCAGCTACCATCGCGCCCGGGGGGTCGCCTTCGAGGTGGGCGCCACGGTGGAGGCGTTCGAGGGGGAAGGCGGGCATGTGACGGGGGTGCGCCTGGGCGATGGTCGGGTCATCGGCTGCGACGCCGTGCTCGTCGGCGTCGGCCTGGTGCGCAACGACGAACTGGCGCGCGAGGCCGGCCTCGAATGCGTCAACGGCGTCGTGGTCGACGGCCACGCGCGCACCGGCGATGCCCACGTCTTCGCCATCGGCGATGTCACCCATCGGCCGATGCCGCTCTATGACCGGATGTTCTGGCTGGAAAGCGTCGCCAACGCCCTGGAGCAGGCCAAGCAGGCGGCGGCGGCGATCGTCGGGCGCCCCAGCCCGCCGCATGAGGTCACCTGGAACTGGTCGGACCAGTATGATCTCAAGCTGCAGTTCGCCGGTCTGCCCTTCGACGCCGAGGACATTCTGGTGCGCGGCGATCCGGCCGCGGCCAAGTTCGCTGTCTTTCACCTGAAGGGCGACGTCATCCGCTCGCTAGAAGCGGTGAACGCCCCGGCCGAATTCATGGCCGGGCGGTTGCTGATCGGCGCGGAGCGGCCCATCTCGCGGGCAAGGCTTGCGGATTCCTCCGTTTCCATGAAAGAGGTCGCCGCCTGAGAGCGTCGAGGCGTGCACGGGGAGTCGATGGCGAAGATCACTTACATCGAGCACAACGGCGCCGAGCACGTCATCGAGGTCAAGAACGGCCTTTCGGTGATGGAGGGGGCTGTTAAGAACAATATCCCCGGGATCGACGCCGACTGCGGCGGCGCCTGCGCCTGTGCGACCTGCCACGTGTATGTCGCCGAAGCTTGGCGCGACAAGACGGGCACCCCCTCGGCGATGGAGGAGTCGATGCTCGATTTCGCCGAGAACGTCGAGCCGAACTCGCGGCTCTCCTGCCAGATTAAAGTCAGCGACGCGCTTGACGGCCTCGTGGTTACGATGCCGGAGAGCCAGCACTAGGACTGTTTCGGTCCCACCGCCAAAAAAGCCCGAGGGCCAATCGCCAGAGAGCGGCCGATGCGCCGTCGCGTCGGGTGTCAGAACAGCTCGGGGCGAGCCGCCGAGATCTGGGCGGCTTCGGGAAGATGACAGGTGAAGGCCGCGCCGGCCCCGGGCTCGCTCTCGAGCGCCACCCATCCGCCGTGCAGCTCGACGATGGCCTTGACCAGGGCCAGGCTGAGGCCGGGGCCGCCGCGATCCTGGCCGCCGAAGCGATCGAAGATGTGGGCCTGGACGTGGAAGGGAATCCCGCGGCCGGTGTCGGCCACCTGAATCCGGACCTCGCCGACCGCGCGCCGCGCCGACAGGGTCACCGTACCGCCGGCCGGCGTATGACGGATGGCGTTGGCCGCGAGGTGGTCGAGCACCTGGCCCAGGCGTCGGACATCGCCGCGGATCAGCCCGGAGCCTTCGGCGGCGACGATCAGCTCGACCTGGGCGTCCTCGGCCTGCTTCGCCCAGCGCTGGGCGGCGTCGGCGAGCAGAACGGCGACATCGACGTCATCGACGTCCAGCGCCATTTCCCCGGCCCCGATCTCGGCCATGTCCAGGACATTGTCGATGGATCTGGCGAGCTGGGTGGCGGCGGCGCGCACTGCGGCGATGTAACCCCGCGCCCGCTCCCCCAGACCCTCCGCGCCTCGCTCCAGGAGCTCGGAATAGCCGATGATGGTGGTGAGCGGCGTCCTTAGCTCATAGGAAACGCTGCCGACGAACTCCCGTTTGAGCCTCTCGGTTTCGGCCAGCGCCGCCTCGCGGTCGCGCAGGGCCCCCTCCAGCTGGCGCGTGTCGGTGACATCGGCGAAGCTGATCAGGGTCGCTCCGTCCGGCAGGGGCCGCGACTGCCAGGCGACGATGCGACGATCGGCGGTCACCACCTCGTCGGAAAGCGGGGCTCGGGCTTCCGGATCCGGATCGGTGATCCGCGCCTTGAGGTCGCGCCAGAACTGCAGGTCGTGCAGACGCCGGACGCACAGCTGGACCACGCCGTCGAAGTCGGTGGCGGCGGCCAGCTGCTCGGCGCCGACGCCCCAGAAGCTTTCGAAGGCCTCGTTGTGGAGCTTGAGCCTGCCGTCGGAGCCGAACACGGCGACCGCGTCGGTGAGCTTGTCGAGGGTCGCCTGCTGGACCTGAATCTGCTGGTTGAACTGGGTCTTGAGGCGAAGCTCCGGGGTGATGTCGGAGAACACCATCACCAGGCCGCCCTGGGGATGCGGCTGGCTGATGACCTTGAGCGTGCGCTCGCCGGGTAGGCGCCACAGGTCCTCGGGAGCGGCGGAGAGCTGCTCGTAACGGGAAAGCTCCTGGGCCTTGAACTTGGCGTAGTCGACGGCCTCGGGCAGGCGCCGGCGCTGGCGCAGGCGGTCCAGAAACTCGGCGTGGGTGGGGTGCTCGGCGAGCCACGCGGGCTCCAGTCCCCAGAGGGCGACGAAGGCGGCGTTGTGGAAGGCGAGGCGCCGGTCGCGGCCGAACATCGCCACCGCGTCGCCGACGTGACTCAAGGTGAGATCGTGGGCCGCCGTGAGGCGCTGGAGGCTCTCGCCGAGCTCCCGCGCCTCGGTGATGTCCTGCGTCCACACCCCGACGCCGCCGCCTTCCAGGGGATGGGCGAGGAACCGCAAGGCCCGCCGGCCCCGGGGCAGGGCGACCCAGCGGGCGGTCTCGCGCGGCTCGCCTGCCGCGGCGGCCTCGCGCACCACCGCCTCGATCCCACGGTCGAGGGCGAGCCCCCTGGCGGCGGCCTCCTCGAGGCTGGAGGCGCCGACGGCGGAGAACCAAGCCTGGTTGGCCCACACGGGGGCGCCGTCGGCGGCCGCGATCCACGCCGGCTCCGACCGCGCCTCGACGAAGGCGGCCAGCAGGGCGGCGGTCGGCAGCCCGGCGCGCAGCGGCGCGATGGCGGTCAGGCGCAACCACGCCAGGGCCCCCGCGGCGCGGCCCTCCACCGAGACCCCGCCTCGAAGGCCGCCGACGTCGAAGTCGCAGGGAGCGCCGCGCGCGAACAGGGCCTCCAGGCGGCGGGCGTGATCGGGGTGAACCCTGGCCATGGCCTCGATGACTGCCTGCGGCTCGGCGCTCTTCAGGCCCAGAACCTGGGCGCAGGCCGCGAGGCTCTCCTCCCCTGCGGCCAGGCGCGGCCGGCCCGCCTCGATGGCGATGAGGGCGGTGTCGAAGGCCTCGGCGCCGGCCTGGGCGGCGTCGGCCCGGGCGCGGGCCTCCTCGTACCGGCGGCGCACAGCAACGAGCCGCGCTTCCCCTCGACGGCGGCCGACCAGGGCGAAAAGCGTCGCGCAGATCGCCAGGCACACCGCCCCGGCGGCGGCGGCAAGGGTGAGATCCTGCGCGGTCATCTAGGCCCTGAAGATCCCGAATCAGACGCGGCCCAAGATAGGCCCCGCCCACCGTCCTTGGCGACCGCTCGCGTCGCTTCGGGCGACGGCGAGCGCAACGGCCTACCAGGTGACGCGGAGTTCCTTGACGCCGTTGATGAAGTTGGAGCGCAGGCGGCGCGGCGGGGCGACCGAGCGCAGGGTCGGCAGGCGCGAGAGCAGCTCCTCGAAGGCGACGCGCAGCTGGAGTTCCGCCAGGCGCTGGCCGAGGCAGACGTGCTGGCCGGTTCCAAAGCCGACGTGCCTGGGCGCCCCGGGCCTCGACGAGCGGGCGACATCGAAGACGAACGGGTCGGCGAACACCGCCTCGTCGCGATTGCCCGACGCGTACCACATCACCACCTTGTCGCCGGCCTTGATCGGAACGCCCGAGAGGCTCGTGTCCCTGGTTGCGGTCCGCCGCATGTGCTGCACCGGCGAGACCCAGCGGACGATCTCCTGGGCGGCGTGGCCGAGCATCGAGGGATCGGCGGCGAGCTTCTCCCGCTCGCGCGGATGCTCCTCCAGGGCTAGCAGGCCGCCCGAGATCGAATTGCGGGTGGTCTCGTTGCCGGCGACGACGAGCAGGATGAAGGTCCCCAGATACCTCGAAACGCCCATCTCGGCGCCGTTGCGCGCGCCTTCGACCAGCATCGAGATCAGGTCGTCGCCCGGCCTCTCGCCGCGCCGCGCCCAGAGGTCCAGAGAGTAGCCGGCCATCTGGCCGACACAGGCGGCCATGTGCTCGGGGCTGGAGCGGAGCTCGGGATCATCCTCGCCGACGACAGCGTTCGACCATTCGAAGAGCTTGTCGCCGTCCTCGCTCGGCACGCCGAAGAGCTCGGCCAGGGTCTGGATCGCGTAGGGCGCGGCGAAGGCGGAGACGAAATCCACCGGTCCGGCGACGCGCGCCGCCGTGGCCCGCATCGCCTCGATGAGGTCGACCGCCCGCTTCCGTATGCCGGCCTCCATTTCGCGCAGGCGCGCCGGCGTGAAGCCGCCCATGACCATCCGCCGATAGGGGATGTGGCCGGGCGGATCCATCGAGATCATCGAGGCTTCGATGTCGGCGTCGCTGGCGATCCGCTCATCGAAGATGCGGTGGCCGCCGTTGACCTTGGCCGAGGAGAAGGATTCCGGATCGGTCGAGACCGCGAGGATGTCGGCGTGGCGGGTGACGGCCCAAAATCCCGGCCCGTCGGCTTCCGGGTTCCAGTGGATCGGGTCGTTGGCCCGAAGCCAGGTGAAGACGTCATGCGGGGTCCCGGCGACATAAATGTCGGGATCCTTTAGATCGATCGCGCCCGGCGGCCTGGAGATTTCGGCGTCCATCCATTCCTCCCTGGCCCACCATGATAGGCTTGCCGAGCCCGCTGCAAAACGATCGATTCATGGAGACCATGACCGACTGGAGTAAAGCCGAGGCCCCGTCGCTGGACGATTTCGCGGCCCTCGCGGAGGCGGCTTTCGCGGCCCTGCCGGCGCCGATCCGCCGGGCCGCCGGCGAGATCGTCTTCAGGATCGACGATTTCGCCTCGGTGGAATTGCTTGGCCAGCTGGGGATAGAGGACGCCTTCGAACTCTCCGGCCTCTACGAGGGCGCGGACCTGATGGGCCGATCTGTGATCGGTCCGGCACCGCCGCCTTCGCGCGTCTTCCTCTACCGTCGTCCGATCCTCGACGAGTGGGCCGAGCGCGGCGATGTCACCCTCGGCGAACTCATCGGCCACGTGCTGGTGCACGAGATCGGTCACCACATGGGCCTCTCCGACGACGATATCGAGGCGATCGAGGCTGACGAGGCCTGAGAACAGGCGGCGCTTCCACAGGCGCGGCAAATCGTGGCAGGCTTGGGCGCGCGCAGAGGCGGAGCCCGTCTGCCCGCGGGGAGCGAAAAGATGTCGAACTATACGCTGGTGGCGATCGTCACCCTGCTGTCGCTGCTGCTCTACTTCATGATGGGACTACGCGTGGGTCAGGGCCGTACGGAATTCGGCGTCGCTGCGCCGGCGATGACTGGCCACCCAGAGTTCGAGCGGAGGGTCCGCGTGCAGGCCAACACCCTGGAGTGGCTGCCGATCTTCCTGGTCTCCCTGTGGCTGTTCGCCATCTACTGGAGCGACGACCGCATCGCCGCGGTGATCGGAGTGATCTGGATCATCGGCCGCATCCTCTACATGACCGGTTATTCGAAAGCGGCGTCCAGTCGGGGTCCAGGCTTCGGCATCCAGGCCCTGGCGACCGGGGTTCTGTTGTTCGGAGCGTTGGGGCGGGTCATCTGGGTCGCCCTCCACAGCGGGATCTGACCGCTCGGCGGATCTAGCGAACCAACGAGGGCGCCGCTCTTCTCAGCGCGGCGCCATGCGGATGGCGCCGTCCAGTCGAACATCCTCGCCGTTGAAATAGCCGTTGGTGATCATCTGCAGGGCGAGCGAGGCGTACTCGTCCGCCATCCCCAGGCGCTTCGGGAACGGCACGGAAGCCGCCAGGGCCTCGCGGACGTTGGGCGGAGCGGCGTTCATCAGGGGTGTGTCGAAGATGCCGGGCAGGATGGTGTTGACCCGGATCCCCTCGCTCATCAGGTCGCGGGCGATGGGCAGGGTCATGCCCACCACGCCGCCCTTGGAGGCCGAATAGGCCGCCTGGCCCATCTGCCCGTCCTCGGCGGCGACCGAGGCGGTGTTGACGATGGCGCCGCGGTCTCCGTCTTCCAGGGGCTCCAGGGTGAGCATGCCCGCGGCGCTCTTGGCGATGCAGCGGAAGGTGCCCACGAGGTTGATCTGGATGATCATGTTGAAGGCGGCCAGGGGAAAGTGCCGGATCTCGCCGGTGTTGCGGTCGCGGCCGGCGGTCTTGGCGGCATTGCCGGTGCCGGCGCAATTGACCAGGATCCGCTCCTGGCCGATGGCCGCGCGGGCCTTGGCGAAGGCCGCGTCGACCTCCTCGTCGGAGGTGACGTTGCACTTGCAGAAGATGCCGCCGGCCTCGCCGGCGACCGCCTCGCCTTTGGCCTCGTTCATGTCGAAGATGGCGACCTTGACGCCGTGGGCGGCCAGGGCCCGCGTCGTCGCCTCGCCGAGGCCGGAGGCGCCGCCAGTGACCACCGCGGCGATGGAAGAGTCGAGCTTCATGGATCTTTTTCCCGGTTGATCGGCCCTGGATGGGGCGGCGGCGGAGCGGATCGCTTTAGCGCCACCGCCGCGGCGGCAAAAGCATCACCCAGCGTCAAGGGGCCTCGGCGACGGACCTCTCACGCCCGCCAGTGGCCGGCGACGATCGCGGCAAAGAGCAGCAGGCCCGCCAGGGTGTTTGACTTGAAGAGAGCCAGCGCCCGCAAAGGATCGTCCGGGCGAAGGCGCAGGCCTTGCCAGGCGAGCAGGCCGGCGAGGAGAACGGCCGGCGGCAGGGACAGCATCCCGAGGCCGGCCGCCTTCCAGGCGAGGAAGTCCAGAGCAAGGCTGACCAGGTAGAAACCAAGCACGGCGGCGGGCGCCGCGGCGCCCAGGCGGCGGGCCGAGGACTTCACTCCGGCCAGGGCGTCGTCCTCCATATCCTGGACCGCGTAGATCGTGTCGTAGCCGAGGGTCCAGAAAACGCCGGCGGCGTAGAGAAGGAGGGCCGGCGCGGAAAGATCGAGCGGGCCGCTCGGCGCCCCACCCGCAGCGGCGAAGCCGATGAGGACGCCCCAGTTGAAGGTGAGGCCGAGCCACGCCTGCGGCCACCAGGTGATCCGCTTCATGAACGGATAGACCGCCACCAACGCCAGGGAGGCGATGCCGAGGACGATGCTCGGCCGGTTGAGGCTGACGAGGACGAGGAGGCTCGCCAGGCAACAGACGATGACGAAGGCCGACGCGGCGGGCACTCCGATCTCGCCGGAGGCGACCGGCCGGCCGGCGGTGCGCGCCACCGAAGCGTCGAGGTCGCGGTCGACGATGTCGTTGTAGGCACAGCCGGCGGCCCGCATCAGGCCGGCCCCGAGAAACAAGAGGACCAGGAGCCGGGGGTTCGGCCAGGCCCCGCGCGCCGCGGCGGCGAGGGCGACGCCTTGCCACCCGGGGAGCATCAGGAGCCAGATCCCGGTCGGCCGGTCGAACCGTCCGAGCTTCAGCCACGGCTTCAGCGCGCCCGGCGCGTATCTATCGACCCAGTTGGCGGGCGCGGCGTCGGGAAGGGGCGCGCTCACCTCGCGGTGGAAGGCTAGAAGCCGACCCGCTGGGTTATGGCGCCGTCGCAGACGAAGTTCGAGCCGGTGATGAAGCTGGCCCGGGGGCTTGCCAGGAAGACCGCCGCGCTGGCGACTTCCTCGGGCTTGCCCATCCGTCCCATCGGGTTTCGGCCGAGCGCTCTATTGAAGAAGTCGGGCGCGTTCTTCTCGACCATGTTCCACACCCCACCCTCGAAATAGATCGTGCCGGGCGAGACGAGATTGGCGCGGACATTCTTCGGCGCGAGGTCGCGGGCGAGGTTCTTCACATAGGGGATGAGGGCCGCCTTCACGGCGCTGTATGGACGCCGGGGCCCGCTGACCTCGACCGCCGAGACCGTGCCGACCACGACCACGGCGCCGGCGTCCGATTTCTCGAGGTGCGGAACGGCGGTCTCGCAGCCCCGGACCGTTGCAAGGATGTCGACCTCCACCGCCGCGCGCCAGCTCGCCGGATCGTTGCCGCCGCCCATGGCGGCGGAGATGTTGGCGACGAAGATGTCGAGGCCACCCAGGCGCGCGGCCATCCGGTCAACGAACGCGGCAAGCGCGTCGGCCTGGCCGGGGTCAAAGGCCTCGCCGGCGGCCTTGACCCCGCGGGCCTCGAAGGCGGCCACCGCGGCGTCGACCTGGCCGGCGTTGCGGGCGCAGATTGCGACATCGCAGCCCTCTTCGACCAGGAGGTCGGCGATGGCCCGGCCGATGCCGCGCGTGCCGCCGGTGACGATCGCCTTCTTGCCCTTCAGCCCCAGATCCATCGCTTGTCCTCTTCGCCTCGGCGGGCGCCAGCAAGCCCGATGCGGAGGTCCGAGGCAAGCGGTTGTGGCTTTGGCGCCAGCCCGCGGGCGAATGTCGGCGCGGCCCTCGCGCGGTCGGGCGAACACGACTATGTGAACCGCTCCGCCGAGCCCCGCCATGGAACAGTATGACGACGACGAGAGCACCCGCGCGCGCGTGCTCAGCAACGGCCAGGTCCTGGCCTTCATCGCCTCGTACTGGGTGCGCAGGCGCGGACCCCTTGCGGCCACGATAGCCCTTACCTTCGTCGCGCTCGTCTTCGAGATCCTGCTGCCGACCGCCGCGAAACGACTGGTAGATGCCGTGACGCTGGGGCTCGCCAACATCTCGGCCGTCTGGTGGGCCTGGGCGGCGTTCGTCGGCGTCTACATGGCCTTCGCGGTCTTGAGGAACACCGCCTTCAGGTTCTGGAACCCTCTCGCGGCCCAGAACATGGAGGAGATAACCAACGAGGGCTTCCGGCGGGTCCAGGCCTTCTCGGCCGACTGGCACGGCGACACCTTCGGCGGGGCCACGGTGCGGCGGCTGTCGCGCGCCATGTGGGGTTATGACGTGGTCTCGGACGCCGTCATCCTTTGGATCGCCCCGGCGCTCATCGTGCTTCTGGGCCTCTCGATCCAGATGATGCTGCGCTGGCAGCTGATCGGCGGCTTCTCGCTGGCGATGGTCGGCATCTACATCACGTCCAACATCCTCTTTTCCAACTTTTACGTGCGCAAGGCCAACATGCGCTCGGTGGCCTTGGATTCGCGGATCGGCGGGGCGCTGGCCGACTCCATTTCCTCCAATCCGACCGTCAAGGCGTTCGGCGCCGAAGCGCGCGAGGAGGAGCGGATCGCGCTGGTCACCCGCACCTGGCGCGCCGCGACGATGATCACCTGGAACCGCTATCTGGATGTCTGGATGATCCACAACCTGCTTCTGGTCGTGATGCAGGCGGGAATGAGCGGCCTCCTTGTCCTGAGGTGGGCGCAGGGCAGGGCCTCGCCCGGCGATGTCACCTTCGTCATCACCTCTTTCATGGTCATGAGCAGCTACCTGCGCAACGTCGGCGAGTTCATCCGCATGCTGCAAAGGGGCCTGGCAGACGTCGAGGACGTGGCTCGCTACGCCAAGATGGATATCCAGGTCGCCGACGTTGCCGGCGCCCCCGACTTCCTGGGCCAGGTCGGCGAGATCGTCTTCGACGACGTCACCTTCGTCTATAAGAGCGCCGGGCGGCCGATCTTCGACCGATTCAATCTGCGAATCGCGCCAGGAGAGCGCCTGGCCCTGGTCGGGCCGACCGGCTCGGGCAAGTCGACTTTCGTCAAGCTGGTGCAGCGCCTTTACGATGTCCAGAATGGGCGGATCCTGATCGACGGGCAGGACATCGCCAAGGTGACGCAGGGCAGCCTTCGCCGGTCGATCGCCGTCGTGCCGCAGGATCCGGCCCTCTTTCACCGGACGATCGCCGAGAACATCGCCTACGCCAGGCCCGACGCGACGAGCGCCGAGATCGCCCTGGCGGCCGAGCGCGCCCGCGCCCACGATTTCATCACCGCCCTCCCCAAGGGCTACGACACCCTGGTGGGCGAGCGGGGGGTGAAGCTCTCCGGCGGCGAACGCCAGCGAGTTGCGATCGCCCGCGCGTTCCTCGCCGATGCGCCGATCCTGGTCCTCGACGAGGCGACCTCGTCGCTCGACGTCGAGACCGAGGCCAAGGTCCAGGCCGCGACCGAGGAGTTGATGGCGGGGCGGACCACGATCGTCATCGCCCACCGGCTCTCGACCATCCGCGGCGCCGATCGCATCCTCGTCTTCCAGGATGGCCAGGTGGTCGAAGAAGGCAGGCACCTGGACCTGGTCGCCAGGGGCGGGGCCTATGCGCGCCTGCATGAGGTGACCCAAGGCGTTCACTGAGCAGAACCACCGGATCGCACTGCAATATGATCGATGTTCCTATCGGCGCGTCGAGACGCCGAGGGCTACCAGAAAACCTTGACCCGATCGGGCTGCCTTCCTATCTAGGCACTATTGCTGCAGTGCACCCAAGAGGTTCGTCATGTTCCGTTTCCTGATGCGCTGGCTCGAACGCGCCTACGCGCCCGCCTTCGAAATACTTAGGAACGTGCCGCCGAGCGCCGCGACCCGGATCTTCACGCCCTTCTAGAAATCCGAAGGGGTCAGCGAATTCGAAAGGGCGATCGAAAGGTCGCCCTTATTGGTTGTGCGCACGCCGTCGAGGCCTAGCCACACCGCCATGGTCTCGAGTTCGGCGGCGAGGGCTGGGGCGACGATCGCGGCGTGGGCGCCGGGCTCCAGATGCGCGGCCTGGACGAGCAGGACTCCGGTCTTGCGGTCGGCCTTCAGGTCGACGCGGGCGACGATCGCCTCGCCCAGCAGGAATGGCAGCACATAGTAGCCGTGCTCGCGTTTCTCCGCCGGTGTGTAGATCTCGAGCCGGATCCTCGCGCCGAAGAGCCGCAGGGTGCGCTCCCTGGCCCAGATGAGATTGTCGAAGGGGGAGAGCAGGGCGCTGGCGGCGATGCGTCGGGGAACGCGCGCGCCCGGCGTCAGATAGGCCCTCTTTTGCCAGCCCTCGACCTCTACCGGGATCAGATCTCCGTCCTCGACCATCTCCGCGATCCGGGCTCGGGTCTCGATGACCGGCATGCGGAAATAGTCACGAAGATCGGTCTCGGTGGCGATGCCCATGGCCGCCGCGGCGATCTTCAGAAGCGCGCGATGGGCCTCGGGTTCGTCGGGCGTGGCGGCCTCGATGACTGCGCGAGGCAGGACCCGCTCGGTGAGATCGTAGACCCGCTCGAAACTGTTCCTGGTGCGGGTGGTGACGAAGCCGGCCCAGAATAGCCATTCCAGCGCCCGCTTGCCGTTGCTCCAGCTCCACCATCCGGCCCCGCGCGGACCGTCGGCAAAGTCGCCGCCGGTCATCGGGCCCTCTCGCTCGATACGAGCCAGGACGGCCTCGATGTAGTCCCGGCGCTCCCTGGCGAACCGCGCCAGGCCGCCCCAGGTCTCACCCGAACGCGCCCGCTCCATTCGCCATCGGAACAGCGGCTGCGTTTCCACCGGCAGCAGCGACGCCTCGTGGCCCCAGTATTCGAAGAGCGAACGCTTTCGTCCCCACGCTTCGGCTTCGAGAAGCTCGCGCCGGTATGGCCCCAGGCGCGAGAAGCCCGGCAGATAGTGGGTGCGGACGACGACATTCACCGAATCGATCTGGATCACGCCCAGGCGACGGACGAGGCGTCGCAGGCCTCGCCCACCGGCCTCGACCGGCCGCGCCTCGGCGAATCCCTGCGCGGCGAGGGCGATGCGTCGGGCCTGGGCCGCCGAAAGATCGCGAGTCATGAAGATCAAGGTAGACTGAGGCGGCGGCCGGCCGCCACAGTTCGGACCCGCCGGCGCTACCGCGCGCGAACTCGGGAGGCGACCAGATGACCGATGTTCCCCCCGATCGCCCGGATGTTCCCCCCGACCGCCTGGCCGTCGACCCCGACAGCCCTTTCCATGACGCCGCGGCGCTCGAGCGTGGCGTTGGCGTTCGGTTCAAGGGCGTCGAGAAGACCAACGTCGAGGAATATTGCGTCAGCGAAGGCTGGGTGAGGCTCGCGGTCGGTTCGACGGTCGACCGCCACGGCAAGCCGATGACGATCAAGCTTCAGGGTGGGGTCGAACCCTATTTCCGCGATTCGGCCTGACCGGCGACCGCCCCACCGAGGGCGGCGGCATGAACTGCTCGGGGTTTTTCACGTAACGATCGAGGTCCGCGAGCAGTCTGCGCCAGGAGGCGTCCGCGCTCGCCGACCACTCGTCGCCGAGGATCTCGCGAATGGCTAGGGCCACGGTCTCGAAAAAGATGCCGAACACCTCCGGCGGAACGCCATAGCCTTCGTGGGTCACGACCTCGCACTGGATGAGCTGAGGGGCGTAGGCCCGCCGGTCGATGAAATCGAGGATCGTCTCGAAGACCCGGGCCAGCATCTCGGCCTTCACCAGGCCTTCGGTGTCGCGGACAAAGAGGGCCTCCATCTCCGGATGATCGGCGAACAGGCGGGCGTAGACCAGGACCGTGAGGTCTCTCTGGCGCCCGGCTGCCAGTTCGAGGATGCGGGTGATCTCCGCCGCATGCCGCGCCGTTATCGCGCTCATGCGTGATCCAGGACCCGTTTGGGCCGATAGGGCGCTTCCAGCGCCTCGACCTCGTCATCGGTGAGATCGATCGAAAGGGCTCCCACCGCGTCGTCCAGGTGGTGTGGCTTCGAGGTACCGATGATCGGGGCGGTGATCGCCGGGTTGCGCAACACCCACGCCAAGCCGATCTGCATGTTCGAGACCCCGCGCGCCTTGGCGATCTCGCCCAGCGCCGTGACCACGGCATGGTCGGGTTCTCGGTAATAAAGCCGTGGCGCGAACTCGTCGGTGCGCGCCCGCTCGGTGTTTCCCTCCCCTGGGTTCGCGCGTCCCCCGGCAAGGAAGCCGCGCGCCAGCGGCGACCACGGGATTACGCCTACGCCCTGGTCGCGGCAGAGCGGCAGCATCTCCCGCTCCTCCTCGCGGTAGACGAGATTGTATTGTGGCTGCATGGAGACGAACGGCGTCCAGCCGTTGGCCCGGGAGGTCGCGAGCATCTTCATGAACTGCCAGGCGTACATCGACGAGGCGCCGATATATCGGGCCTTGCCGGCGCGCACGACATCGTCGAGGGCTTCGAGCGTCTCCGCGATGGGGGTCTCGTAGTCGAAGCGATGGATCTGGTAGAGGTCGACATAGTCGACGCCCAGCCGCGCCAGGCTGCGGTCGATGGCGTCCATGACGTGCTTGCGCGACAAGCCCCGATTGTTGGGATCGGCGCCCATCGGCCCGTTGACCTTGGTGGCGATGACCACTTCGTGGCGCTTGGCGTATTCCTTCAGGGCCTTGCCGGTGACCCGTTCGCTCTCGCCGGCGGAATAGACATCGGCGGTATCGAAGAAGTTGATCCCGGATTCGAGGGCCCGCTTGAAGAAGGGCAGGCTCGCTTCCTCGTCCAGCACCCAGGGCCGCCACTTGGGGCTGCCATAGGTCATGCACCCGAGGCAGAGGCGGGAGACCTTGAGGCCGGTTTGACCCAGACGGACGTATTCCATCGGCGCTATCGTGTCCCTTGGCGGCGGCCGGAGCCTGAACTCTCCATGGACGACAAGTCTAGCGCCCCCAGCGCCCGCGGCGCCAGCGTCCGGCAAGCGCAATGGCGATGATCCGGCTCTTCGTCGAGGCCGACCTCGAGGCAGGGCGGGCGGCGCCGCTCGACCAGGCCCAGGCCCACTACCTCGCAGGCGTGATGCGCCTCGGCGTCGGGGCCGAAATCCTGGTCTTCAATGGTCGGCACGGCGAATGGCGGGCGAGTCTGCAGCGCCCGTCGAAGGCGGTTTGGGCGCTAGCCCCGACGGTCCTGTCGCGGGCGCAGACGCCGACGCCCGATCTCGAGCTCCTGGCGACGCTGATCCGGCGTCCGCGCCTGGAAACCGTCGTCGAAAAGGCCGCCGAGCTCGGCGCGCGGCGCGTGCGCCTGCTGGTCACCGAGCGCGCCAGGCCCGGCGGCGCCAACCTCCAGCGGCTCAGGGCGATCGCCATCGAGGCCGCCGAACAGACCGGCCGGACCGAAGTTCCCGAGATCATCGCGCCGCAGCGGCTGGAGGGGCTGCTCGACGCCTGGAGCGGCGAGCGCCGGCTGATGTTCTGCGACGAAGCCGGCGATGCGCCGCCGGTTCTCGCCGCTCTGAGGGACTTCGCTCCCGCGGAGAGCTGGGCGATCCTCATCGGTCCGGAGGGCGGCTTCTCTGCGGCCGAGCGCGCGAGGCTTCGGGCGACGCCGGGCGCCGTCGCGGTGGGCCTGGGACCCCGCGTCCTGCGCGCCGATACCGCCGCGATCGCGGCCATGACCCTGTGGCAGGCGCAGCTCGGCGACTGGCGTGGCTCTTGAGCTTGTCCGCGCCTTGCCCCAATTGAGGCCGACGGCGTTGGCGGGATCGGGGATTGGATGGACGGGACGCCGCACGAGAAAAAGCCTCTGACGTTTTCCGACCTTGTCGCCTGGTTCGAGCAAGGGGGAAAGGCGCCCGCCGATTTCCGCGTCGGCTCTGAGCACGAGAAGTTCGTCTTTCGCCTCGGGAGCCATGCTCCGGTCTCCTACGAAGGGCCTGCGGGAATCCGCGCCCTGATGGAAGGGATGATGCGGTTCGGCTGGACGGGGGTCTTCGAGCACGGCGACGCAGGCGGCGAGACGCTGATCGGCCTCTCTCGCGGCGCGGCGAACATCAGCCTCGAGCCCGGAGGCCAGTTCGAGCTTTCCGGCGCGCCGCTGCACAGCACCCACGACATCTGCGAGGAGACGAGCCAGCATCTCGAGGAGGCCAAGAGCGTGGCTGGCGAACTCGGCCTCGGGTTCCTCGGTCTCGGCTTCACGCCGACCTGGCGGCGCGCCGAAATCCCGATCATGCCCAAGGGCCGCTACGCGATCATGCGCGCCTACATGCCCAAGGTCGGGGGTCTGGGCCTCGACATGATGCTCCGGACCTGCACCGTGCAGGCCAATCTCGACTTCGCCGACGAAGCCGACATGGTCGCCAAGTTCCGGGTCAGCCTGGCGCTGCAGCCGATCGTCACCGCGCTCTTCGCCAACTCGCCGTTCACCGAGGGCCGCCCGAACGGTCATCTCTCGGCCAGGGCCCACGTGTGGACCGACACCGATCCCGACCGCACCGGCATGCTCGATTTCGTCTTCGATCCGGGCTTCGGCTTCGAAGCCTACGCCCGCTACGCGCTCGCCGTGCCGATGTATTTCGTCAAGCGGGACGGTCGCTATATCGACGTCGCCGGCCGCTCGTTCGCCGATTTCATGCAAGGCAAGCTGGTCGAGGTCCCGGGCGAAACGGCGACGATCAAGGACTGGGTCGACCACACCAGCACGATCTTCCCCGAGGTCCGCCTGAAGCAATATCTGGAGATGCGCGGGGCTGACGCCGGATCCTGGAGCCGGCTCTGCGCGCTGCCGGCGCTGTGGGCGGGTCTGCTCTACGACCCCGCCGCACTGGCCGCGGCCTGGGACCTCTGCAAGGGCTGGACGTCCGAAGACCGCGCGGCCCTGCGCGAGGATGTCGCGCGCGTGGCGCTGAAGGCGAGGATCGGCGGCCGCTCGGTCCAGGAGGTCGCGATCGACCTGCTGGCTATCGCCAGGGAGGGGCTGAAGCGCCGTCATCGGCTCTCGGCCGGCATGGTCGACGAGACGGGTTATCTCGAAGAACTCGAGGACATCGCCGGGACCGGCGTCACCGCCGCCGAACGCCTGCTCGAACTCTATCATGGCCCCTGGCGGGAAGACGTGGGCGAGGTCTTCGAAGACTTCGCCTACTGACGCGCGCCGCCCTCAGCCGGGATCCTCGACGTTCGGTGGCCAGTGCTCGCGCTGCGAGGCCCCATCGCCGGCGTCGGTGTGCAGGACCACCGCGTCGGTCGAGACGCCCGTATCGCGCTCATCCGGCTCGTAGACCTCGACCGGGTGGGGGAAGAAGGCGATCCGCTCACCGATGAGTTCCATCGCCGGATACGGCGTCTCGTAGGTCCAGGCCGCGTTCTCGGCCAGCTCGCCGTCCATCATGATGCTGAAATAGCTAGCATGGCCCTTGTAGGGGCAATGGGTGCGCCGATCGGTGCGCGAGAGATACTCCATCGAGACGTCCTGGCGCGGGAAGTAGGCGACCGGGTGGTAGCCGGCCTCGCGCAGCATCAGGACACCGTCGCTGTCGGCGATCACGTGGCCCTTGTAGCGGGCGCGGACGCGGCGGGCCGCGGCCTCCAGGTGGATGGGATGATCGGGTCCTGCGACCTTCATGGTTTCCATGGCGCTTGGGCCTCCTGCCTCAGAGAAACGCTCGAAACGCCACCCCGGGTCCGCGCCTTGTCGTGATTGCGGCGTTGCTTGCGGACCACAATCGGCCGTGTTTGTCTTGGTCTCCAGGCGAGGGCTCGAGGCGCGCTCCGCCGGTCGAGGGCCAAGGCGAGGGGCGGATGAACAGCATCGTCGTCATCGCGGGCCTCATCATCACCATCCTGACCGGAATCCCGGTTCTCATCCAGCTTCTTCGCGACCACCCGCGCGGCCTCTTCATCCTCTTCTTCGCCGAGATGTGGGAGCGGTTCTCCTACTACGGAATGCGCGGTCTGCTGGTCTTCTACCTAACTCAGCAGTTCCTGTTCGACGACAAGTTCGCCAACGGCCAGTACGGCTCCTACGCGACGCTCGTCTATCTGATGCCTCTGGTCGGCGGCATCCTCGCCGATCGTTATCTCGGGGCGCGCAAGGCGGTGGCCTTCGGGGCCCTGCTCCTGGTGGCCGGCCATCTGACCATGGCCATCGAGGGCCCGCCGGCCGTTCAATCGCTCGAGTATCACGGTGCGCGATATCCCTTCGTGGTGGCCGGCCGGGGCGACGAGAGGATCGCCAAGCTGGTCGTGGCCGGACGCGGCTACGATTTCTCCACCGACAAGGACGGCGCCTTCAGGATCCAGGGCCTGCCGCCCGGCGGGCCCATCCCCAACGTCTTGCCCCAAGGGTCCTACGAACTTCCGGTGACCGGCAGGAGCCCGGTCTTCGTCGATGTCCTCTACCTGGCTCTGTCGCTGATCATCATGGGAGTCGGATTCCTCAAGGCGAACATCTCCTCGATCGTCGGCCAACTCTACGCCCAGGGCGATCCGCGCCGCGATCCAGGGTTCACGCTCTATTACTACGGGATCAATCTCGGCGCATTCTGGGCCGCGATCCTCTGTGGCTACCTCGGTCAGAACTACGGCTGGAAATACGGATTCGGCCTTGCGGGCGTCGGCATGATGGCAGGCTATGTCACCTTCATGCTTGGCCGGCGATTGCTGAAGGGCAGGGGAGAGCCGCCCGACCCCGTTCGTCTCGCCCGCCCGTTGATTGGACCGATCAATCTGGAATGGATGATCTACGGCGGCGGGATCCTCGGCCTGGCGGCCATCTGGCTCCTCGTGCAGCACAACGGCGTCGTCGGGCTGGCGCTCGGGCTCGGGTCCCTCGCCGTCCTCGCCTATGTCGGCCTCTTCATGGCCAGGCGGTGCGGGAAGGTCGAGCGGGAGAGGCTTTTCCTCGCCTTCGTGCTGATCGCCGGATCGATCGTCTTCTTCACCCTCTTCGAGCAGGCCGCAACGTCCCTGAACCTCTTCGCCGAGCGGAACACCCAACTGAGCCTGATCCGAAGGCCGGCGGTGATCAGCGTCCTTGGCCAGCCGCTGTTCTTCGGCGCCAAGGCGATGCTCGGCGCCGCGCCGCCGAGGGCCTGGTGGATCGACATGGGCTTCGATGCGGCCCAGACCCAGTCGTTCAACGCCGGGTTCATTCTGATTCTGGCCCCGTTTTTCGCGGCCCTGTGGGGATGGCTCGGGCGCCGCGGGCGGGATCCCAACCCGGTGACCAAGTTCGGCCTCGGGCTTGCGCAGGTCGGCCTGGGCTTCCTCGTCATCGTCTGGAGCCAGGGCTTCGCCGACATCCACTTCCGGTTGCCGCTGATCGTCCTCGTCTTCACCTATCTGCTTCATACGACAGGAGAGCTTTGCCTGAGCCCGGTCGGCCTGTCGCAGATCACCAAGCTGTCGCCGCCAATCCTCGTCTCGACCCTGATGGCGGTCTGGTTCCTCGCGGTCTCGGCCGCCGAATACATCGGGGCGATCATCGCCGCCCTTTCCGGCTCGAAGACCGCCGGAGGCCAGGTGCTCGACCCGTCGGCGGCCCTGCGCACCTCGCTCCATATGTTCGGCGTCATAGGCTGGGTTGGGATCGCCTTCGGCGTCGCCTTCCTTGTCCTGGCGCCTTTCATCAGGGGTTGGGCCCACGGGGTGAACGATACCGGCGGCCACGCTTATCCCGAACCGATCGCGCCGGTGGTCGACGGCGATCGGCAGGCCGCGAACCCGGCGATCATCAGGGCCGATAGAGGCGCCTGAGGGGGTGTTCACCCGAAGGTCTTTCGAGCCCGAAGAAAGACGCTGCGTCCGGAATGAAGCTCGCGCAGGTCGCGGAGGACTTGCGAGGCCGGGTCCGCTGGAGGACCTGATTCAGGGGATCGCCCTTGCTGGGCGGGCGCGCGCCATCGATGAGGACGTTGCCCGCGGCGCGCCGAAGCCGCGGACGCTGTCGCCGGTGTCGAGGGTGAAGGCCGGCAGGAGTTTGACCATGTTCAGGGCCGTGGTCGGCCGCGAGGCGGAGAAGAGGCGGCCGGATAACTGGTCGAGCCCTGGGAGGCGCTTGGCGGCGCCGGAGGCGCGCTGGGGCCGGACGTCGCCCGCGCGAGAGTGGCGAGGACGGCCATGCCCAGACTCAACGCGCCATCTCCCTGCTAGCAGTCTCTGCTCGCAGGCACTGGACCGGGCCGCCAATTAAATCGCGGCAAGGGGAAGCGGCCTCTAGAGGCTGGTGCCGCCGACAGTGAGGCCGGTGATCTTCAGGGAGGGTTGGCCGACGCCGACCGGGACACCCTGGCCGGCCTTGCCGCAGACGCCAATGCCGGGATCGAAACAGAAGTCATCGCCGATCATCGCGACCCGGGTCAGCGCCGAGGGTCCATCGCCGATCAGCGTCGCGCCCTTGACCGGGCTCGTGACCTTGCCGTTCTCGATCAGGTAGGCCTCGGTGCACTGGAAGACGAACTTGCCGTTGGTGATGTCCACCTGGCCGCCGCCGAAGTTGGCGCAGTAGAGGCCTCGCGTCGTGGAGGCGATCATCTCCTCTCGCGAGGACTCGCCGGCCAGCATGCCGGTGTTGGTCATTCTGGGCATTGGAACGTGCGCATATGACTGCCTGCGGCCATTGCCGGTCGGCGCCATTTTCATCAGCCTGGCGCTTTGCCGGTCATGCATGTAACCCACGAGGACGCCGTCCTCGATGAGGATCGTGCGCGAGGTGGGCGTGCCCTCGTCGTCGACGGTCAGGGAGCCGCGGCGGTCCAGAATCGCGCCGTCGTCGAATACGGTGACCCCAGGGGCGGCGACACGCTCGCCGATGCGCCCGGAAAAGGCCGATGTTCCCTTCCGGTTGAAATCGCCCTCCAGCCCGTGGCCTACCGCCTCGTGGAGAAGGACGCCATTCCAACCCGGGCCCAACACGACGTCCATTTCCCCGGCCGGGCAGGGGACCGACTCGAGATTGACCAGGGCCTGGCGCAACGCCTCTTCGACCTGGTCCTTCCACTGGTCAGGGCCGATCCACACTTCGAAGGCTGTTCTTCCCCCGGCGCCCGACATGCCGTTCTCGCGCCGACCGCCGTTCTCGACAGTGACCTGGACATTCAGCCTCGTGAGCGGACGAATGTCGCGGATCAATCGGCCGTCGGCGCGCACGATCTCGACCACCCGCCGCTCGCCGGCCAGGGACGCCATGACCTGGACGACCCGCGAATCGCGGGCTCTGGCGAAGGCGTCGATGTCGGCGAGCAGCGCCGCCTTGTCGGCGAATTGCGGTGAAGCCAGCGGATCGTGTTCTCCGTAGAGCTTCCGGTTCGTAGGCCTCGGCGGCTCGGCCTCGACGCCCGCATAGCCGCGTTTGGCCAGGGACGCGGCCGCCGCCGCCCTCTGGATCGCGTCTTCGGAGACATCGCTGGCGTGGCCGTAGCCCGTCGTCTCGCCGGCCACGACCCTCAGGCCAAATCCCTGGGTGGAATCATAGGTCGCGGACTTCAGCCGGCCGTCGTCGAAGACGAAGAACTCACTTTCGGACCGTTCGACGAATATCTCTCCGTCATCGGCGCCGCACGCCGCATCGGAAAGTATCGCGCGCGCCCTCGCGGCGTCGACACCGAAGGACTCGAGGACTGAGGGAGCCAACGCGGGCGCGTTCATGGGAGGTAGGTCTCACAGTGTGTGCGGTCGGCCGACAGATAGGGACTTCCAGGCGCGTGCGAAACCGCCAATCGACCCGCCATCTCCAAGGCGCCCTATCGCCTTGGCAACCGGGATCGATCCGCGTATGGACCGGCCCGGAGGCGATCGCCGGGCGTGCGGCGACTCGAGCCGGCGGCGGCCCCTGTTGAAGTCGAGTCGAGGTCTCGTCGACGAGCGAAGCGAGCCGTGGGAAATATGAAGTCGACGTTCTCGAGTATCCGGTGGTTCGGCACCTCTGTGTCGGTGATCGGCGTGGCCTTGGCGACCAGCGCCTTGGCCGACGTGGTCGGCCAGCCCACCGACCGCGCCATCGACTTCCAGCCTGCCGCCTCGGTGATCCGCGAGCACCAGATCTTCTTCCACAACGCCATCCTGTTGCCTATCACCGGATTGATCACCGCCCTGGTGCTGGGCCTGCTGTTGGTCTGCATCGTCAGGTTCAATCACCGCGCCAATCCGACGCCGGCGCGGTGGAGTCACAACACTCCGGTCGAGATCCTCTGGACCGTCGTCCCAGTGCTGATCCTGATGTTCATCGCCATCTTCTCGTTCAAACTCCTCTTCGAGGAGCACGACATGCCCCGTCCCTACATGACCGTGAAGGTCACTGGGCGGCAGTGGAACTGGGACTACGAATATCCGGATCAGAAGATACCGGCCGCGACCTCGACCTTGATGAGCGAGGCCGACGCGAACGCCCACGACCTCCCGTACAAGCTGGCAGCGAACGCGCCGATGATTGCTCCGGTGGGTAAGGTGGTGCGCGTCCAGGTGACGGCCGAAGACGTCATCCATTCCTTCTCGGTCCCGGCTTTCGGGATCAAGATCGACGCCATTCCAGGTCGCCTCAATGAGACCTGGTTCAAGGCCAACCGCACCGGAACCTTCTACGGCCAGTGCTCGCAGCTGTGCGGAATTGATCATGCCTTCATGCCGATCGAGGTTCAGGTGGTGACCCAGCCACAGTTCGACGCCTGGGTGGCGAGCAAGACGCCGAAAGCGTCCCCGGTCACGGTGGCTCCTTCGGCGGCGGCGACGGGTCCAGCCGCCCCCGCTCCGGTGGTGGCCCAGCGTTGAGTCCGTTGCGAGGAAGCTGAATCGATGTCCACAGCCACCGACGCCCACGCCAGGGATGTTCTAGGCGCTCACGAGGGCGCTCCGACCGGCTATGGCCACGGCGGCGCGCCCGGCTTCTTCACCCGCTGGCTGATGTCCACCAACCACAAGGACATCGGCACGCTCTACATCATCTTCGCGATCCAGGCGGGAATCGTCGGAGCGCTCCTCTCCGGTCTGATCCGGTGGGAGCTTGCAGACCCAGGCATCCAGATCTTCACGCACGGCTCCTGGCTCGACAAGCTGGGCGTCATCGAGGCCTCGAAGCACGGCTACACGGTCGTCGCGACCGCCCATGGCCTGATCATGATCTTCTTCATGGTGATGCCGGCGATGATCGGCGGTTTTGGCAACTGGTTCGTGCCGCTGATGATCGGGGCGCCGGACATGGCCTTCCCGCGGATGAACAACATCAGCTTCTGGATGCTCGTGGCCTCATGGGTGATGCTGCTGACCTCGATGCAGGTCGATGGGGGCCCGGGACGGGGATTTGGCGGCGGCTGGACGCTCTATCCGCCTCTCTCGACCTCCGGTCACACAGGTCCGGCCATGGACTGCGTTATCCTCTCTATCCACCTGGCCGGCGCCAGCTCGATCCTGGGCGCGATCAACTTCATCACCACGATCTTCAACATGCGTGCGCCGGGCATGACCCTGCACCGGATGCCGCTCTTCGTCTGGTCGATCCTGGTGACGACGTTCCTGCTGCTGCTGGCGCTACCGGTTCTGGCCGGGGCGATCACCATGCTTCTCACCGACCGCAATTTCGGCACCCACTTCTTCGACCCGGCCGGCGGCGGCGATCCGGTGATGTTTCAGCACCTCTTCTGGTTCTTCGGCCATCCGGAGGTCTACATCCTTATCGTCCCAGGTTTCGGCATGATCAGCCACATCGTCGCCACCTTCTCCAAGAAACCCGTCTTCGGCTACCTGGCCATGGCCTACGCCATGGTGGCGATCGGCTTCCTGGGCTTCATCGTCTGGGCCCACCACATGTTCACGACTGGGATGCCGGTGAACCTGCAAGCCTATTTCATCGCCGCGACGATGGTGATCGCCGTACCGACCGGTGTGAAGGTCTTCTCGTGGATCGCGACGATGTGGGGAGGCTCGATCGAGTTCAAGACGCCCATGCTCTGGGCGATCGGCTTCATCTTCCTGTTCACTATCGGCGGCGTCACGGGCGTCGTGCTGGCCAACGCCGGCATCGACTACGCCCTGCATGATTCCTACTACGTGATCGCCCACTTCCACTATGTGCTGAGCCTCGGGGCGGTCTTCGCGATCTTCGGCGGCTTCTACTACTGGTTCGAGAAGATGTGGGGCGTCCGATACAATGAATTCCTTGGGACACTGCACTTCTGGATCACCTTCATCGGCGTCAACATCGTATTTTTCCCGCAACATTTCCTTGGCCTCCAAGGCATGCCGCGGCGGACCGTGGACTACCCGGTGGCATTCACGTTCTGGAACCACATCTCGTCGATCGGATATGCGATCACCTTCGTGGGCCTGCTGGTATTCCTCGCGGTCCTCGTCGAGGCGGCGGTGCGCCGCCGGCCGGCGAGAGCCAATCCGTGGGGGGTGGGCGCCACGACCCTGGAATGGACCCTCCCCTCGCCGCCGCCTTTCCACCAGTTCAACGAACTGCCGGTGATCCACGCCGACGGTCACTAGAGACGATGATCGCTCGCGCCTCATGAGTGCTCCAGGGCCCCTCCTTCCCCCTTCGCCTTCGATCGAGGCCGGCGCGGTGGCGCTCGGGGCGCCGCTTTCCGCCCGCTGGCAGGACTACATCACCCTGACGAAACCCAGGGTGATGTCCTTGGTGGTGTTTACCGCCTTGACCGGTCTGGTGTGCGCCGGCGCGCCGATGAATCCGGTTCTGGCCGCGACGGCCGTCCTCTGCATCGCCGTCGGCGCCGGGGGCGCCGGCGCCCTCAACATGGGATTCGAAGGCGAACTGGACGCCAGGATGCGGCGCACGCGATCGAGGCCCGTGGCGGCCGGAAGAGTGCAGCGCGCCGACGCCCTGGGGTTCGGGGTCGTCCTGTCGTTGTTTTCGGTCGGCCTGATGGCCATCGCCTGCAACACACTAGCCGCCGCCTTGCTGGCGTTCACGATCTTCTTCTACGCCGTGATCTACACCCTGTGGCTCAAGCTCCGCACGCCCCAGAACATCGTCATCGGGGGCCTCGCCGGCGCGCTCCCGCCGGCGGTGGGCTGGGCGGCGGCGGCGGGGACGGCGCCGGCCAACGCCTGGCTCCTGGTCGCGATCATCTTTCTCTGGACGCCGCCTCACTTCTGGGCCCTGTCCCTGACGACGACCGATGACTACGCGCGGGGCGGCGTGCCGATGCTGCCGGTCGTCAAGGGCGAGGCGTTCACGCGCCGGCGGATCTTGGCCTACAGCCTCGCTCTGGCGCCGCTCGGCGTCCTCCCGGCTTTTACCGGGCTCGGAGGAGCGGCGTATCTGGCGGCCGCATGCGCCGGCGGGCTGGTCTTCGTGTCTCTGGCGGTCAGGCTGGCCGCCGTTGGCGCCGGCGAGAGGGCGGCGATGACCACCTGGGCCAGACGCCTCTTCACTTTTTCGATCTTCTACCTCTTCATCCTGTTCGCCGCCCTGCTGGTCGAGCATCTGACAGGCCTCGCGCCGCTCCGGCTCAGCCTGTGAGCGACCCGAAAAACGAATCCCCCACGGCGGCGAGGGCAAGACGTGGGCGCAACATCGCTCTTGCGATCGCCCTCTTCGCTTTCGTCGCGATCGTTTTCGTGGTCACCATCGTGAGACTAGGTAGCCATGGTCTCGCGCCGCCCAGCTGATCCGGCGCGCCGCAACGCCCGCCTGGCGATCGTTTGCGGCGGCGTGTTCTTCGCCATGGTCGGGGCGGCGTTCGCCTCGGCGCCCCTCTACCGCGCGTTTTGCAGCGCCACGGGCTTCAACGGCGCGGTCCGGACCGGCGCGAGCCTTCCGGCGAAGATTTCCAGGAACACTGTAATCGTGCGCTTCGACACGAACGTGCACGGGCTTTCATGGCGCTTCGAGCCGGCCCAGGGCGAGCAGACCGCGAGGCTTGGTGAATCCACGTTGGCTTTCTTCCGGGCGACCAACACCGGGCCGGTCGCCGTCACGGGCCGGGCTCTCTACAATGTCCTGCCCGAATGGGCCGGGGCCTACTTTTCCAAGCTGGAGTGTTTTTGTTTCAAGGATCAGACCATCGCCCCGGGCGAGACGGTGGAATTTCCCGTGGTGTATTTCGTAGACCCAAGATACGCCGCCGATCCCGATCGAAGAGAAAAGGGCGAGATCACGCTCTCCTACACGTTCTTTCCGGCCGCGGATGCGAAGGCTCCGACGAGCGGGCCGGCCTCGCCTTCGGCTCTTGGCGGAGAACGGCGAGCAGGGCTATAGCACCGACGGCTTCCCAAGGATGAAGCGAGCGATGGCCGCGGCCATTGCCCGCCGCTCCACCAGTGCCAGAGGGCTCTAGATCGCGACATGGCTCATGAAGGCGTCAAGCACGACTATCATCTGGTGAGCCCCAGCTCCTGGCCGTTGATCGGTTCCATCGCCGCGGTCGCCCTGGCGTTGGGCCTAGTGACCTGGATGAAGGGGCTCTTCGGCCTGCCCAAGGGAACTTGGTGGCTGCTGGCTGTGGGCGGGGCGGGCGTGCTCGTCACCATGGCCGGCTGGTGGGTCCAGGTGGTCAAGGAAGCCAATGAGGGAGATCACACTCCGGTCGTTTCGATCGGTCTGCGCTACGGGATGATCCTCTTCATCGTCTCGGAGGTGATGTTCTTCGTCGCCTGGTTCTGGATCTTCTTCGAAATGGCGCTCTTCCATCATGTGCGCACGCTCTCGCCCATCGACGATGTCCGCACCGCCTGGGCCACCTGGCCGCCGAAGGGAATCGAGGTGGTGCCGCCGTTCGAACTGCCGCTGGTCAACACCCTTACCTTGCTGACCTCGGGAACAACGGTGACCTGGGCCCACCACGCCCTTCAGGTGGGCAATCGGCGCGAGGCAAAGATCGGCCTCCTGCTGACGATCCTCCTTGGCATCCTCTTCACCTCGATCCAGGCCTACGAGTACAATCACATTCTGACCCACCACCTCTTCTATTCGCCCGAGGCCGCGAACTCGGGCCTCTATGGTTCGGCCTTCTTCATGGCCACCGGCTTTCACGGCTTCCATGTGATCGTCGGCACCATATTCCTCACTGTCTGCCTGATTCGGCTGATGGCAGGAGGCTTCACGCCGCAGCGACACTTCGGGTTCGAAGCCGCCGCCTGGTACTGGCACTTCGTCGACGTCGTCTGGCTGTTCCTCTTCACCTTCCTCTATGTGACCTTCGGCGCCGGCTGGGGCCACTGAAGGACGAGGACCGATTCCAGTTTCCGCATCGGCGCAGGCGCGCTTTCCGGTCCTGCTGGCGTTCTGCGCCTGCATCGGTTTCGCCGTGCTCGTCGGGTTGGGAGCGTGGCAACTCCAACGGCTGAGGTGGAAGGAGGGTATTCTGGCCAGGATCGCAGCGCTTCAAGGCGTCCCGGCCCGGCCTCTTGCGGACGTACTCCGTGCGGCCGCCGGTTCCGCGGAATTCCGGCGAGTGAGCGTGACCTGCCTGCCGCGATCGCAAACATCCCAACCGATCTATCGGTACGCCCTGCGCCAAGGCGAGGTCGCGTGGAGACTGATGGCGTTTTGCGACGCCGCCATCCCGCCTTTTGACGGCGTCCTCCTGGACCGGGGTGTCGTCGAGGCGTTCACCGGCCTGATGGCGCCGCGGCCGAAGCTGTTTTCCGATCCGGCCGAAGCAATCGGTATTCTGAGGGCGCCGGGCGCCACGACTCTTCTGGATAGCGCCGCCCTTCAGCGCCAAGACGGGGCGATCGTGGTTCGCATCGTCGACGCGAAGGCCATCGTGGCGCTCGCACATCTGAATGGCGTGGCTCATCCCGCGCCCTATCTAGTCGCGGTGGAATCAGAACAACCGGCGCCTCCCGGCGTCGCGCCGGCGGCGCTCCCGCAGGACATCCCGAACAACCATCTCGGCTACGCCTTGACCTGGTTCGGCCTGGCGGCGGCTCTTGTCGGCGTCACGGTCGGGATGATCCGCCGCAGGCTGGTCGACTCGTGATCTGCGTCTCCACCCGCGGCGGGGCGCCGGACGTCGGCTTCATCGACGCGATGCTCGGCGGACTCGCCCCGGACGGGGGTCTCTACGTCCCTAAGGGCTGGCCCAGGATCCCACGCCATGACATCGCGGGCTTCGCCGGCCGCCCTTACGCCGAAGTCGCGACCGCCATCTTGAAGCTCTTCACCGACGGCGATCTGGCCTCCGGTGTCGTCGAGCGCCTGTGCGAGGAAGCCTACGCCGGCTTTGACCATCCGGCGGTGGCGCCGCTCGTCCAGCTGGCCCCGGGCTTGTTCCTCCTCGAACTGTTCCACGGCCCGAGCCTGGCGTTCAAAGACATCGCCATGCAGCTGCTGGCCCGTCTTTACGATCATGTCCTGGTCGCCAACGGCAGCACCGCGACAATCGTCTGCGCGACCTCGGGTGACACCGGGGGAGCGGCGGTGGAGGCTTTTCGCGGCTTGGATTCGATCCGCCTGGTGATCCTCTTTCCGGAGAACCGGATCTCCGAGCGCCAGCGACGGTTCATGACGACGTCCGGTGACGCCAACATCCACGTCGCCGCCGTCGATGGCGACTTCGACGACTGTCAGGCGCTCCTGAAGTCGATCCTCGCCGACCGGACCTTCGCCAATGCCGGTCTCGCCGCCGTCAACTCGATCAACCTGGCGCGGATCGTCGCCCAGACGGTCTACTATTTCACCGCCGCCGCCGCCCTCGGCTCGCCCGAAAGACCGGTGACCTTCGCCGTCCCCACCGGCAATTTCGGGGATGCCTACGCCGGCTACGCCGCCACCGCCATGGGCTTGCCAGTGGAGCGGCTGGTGGTCGCCACCAACAGCAATGACATCGTCGCCAGGGCCCTGGAAGCAGGCCGCTATCAACGCGGGTCGACCAAGGCCACGTTGAGTCCGGCGATGGACATCCAG
>Ga0302326_10004340_pt1 | contig 32828 bp, 32 predicted proteins | sample Palsa_T0_3_FD_202264 | JGI IMG/M metagenome (GOLD analysis project Ga0302326, IMG submission 202264) | Peat permafrost microbial communities from Stordalen Mire near Abisko, Sweden - Palsa_T0_3 | ecosystem: Environmental > Terrestrial > Soil > Palsa > Peat permafrost | place: Sweden: Abisko...
CCTTTTGCATCAAGGGCTTCAACGGGTCGATCGCTCTTCCGCGTTGCCTCGACTGCTTCCGGCTGGAACGTAAGTTGCCGGGCGGGATATCTTCCTCCCACTGGATATAGGCGCCCTTTCACGGCGCCCCGGAGCTTCGCCCTACCGCGCCGGGGCATCTTGCGTCAACCTGCACGTTATCTTAACGCCTATGAGGGTAAACCCTGGGCTATGCTTTCCTGGCTACTTCGGGCCACGGACTGGAAACGTCCAAACTCCTTCGGGCCGCAGGACGCTAAACACATACGGACGCTTCGCGTACGCTGGCGAGCGCCGATCTCAGAATTGCGGCAGCTGCACGGGTCTTTATTCGGGTCGATTCTTCGGGCTTACCGGAAAAAATTCAATGAAATCAACTCCTGGTTCCGGCCGAACGGCCGAGACAGGTTTTCGCTGGTTTGGAGTTCGATTCACGGTTACGGTCTCACGCGTGCATCGATACCTATGCGATTGTGACAGACAAACAGGGAGGGTGAGGCTACGGAGTACCGTCGTTGTCTTTTTGTGCGCGATCAGCGCGCTTTCCGCCCGCGGGGAGGACCTGACCACGACAGCAGGTAGAACTTTCCATGATATCCAGGTACTGAGTCGCAGTTCTTCTGCGCTGTTAATCCAGAGCAGAGAAGGTGAATTCCAGTTTTCCCTGTCCGAACTTAACCCAGCCGATCGTGAAAAATTTTCGAAAGACCTGACGAAGGCGATTGAACTTCCGGCGGTGACTGTCATTGGCGAACAAAAGGTGGACTTCAGCACTTCGCCCGACAGCGCTAGGGCCGAAACGTTCGTTCAGAAAGAAATGCAGCGGCAGGAGGAGCAAAAACAGGAGGCCCACAAAAAGCGGATCGAGTCGTATCAACCTGTCCGGATCTTCCGGGGCGTTTCATTCAGCCTCGGGACCACCGATCCGAAGAACGACCTTGCGATCCTTCCAGATTATCTGAGCCCAGACTACGGACGCCAATCTCCCGACATCGTTGAGAAAGATCTTAAAATTTTCCGCACATCACTAAATAATTCGTCGCCGTGATTTGCTAAGGGTTTTTCGAGATTTAAAATTCCCCGGGATGACCGCTGAGCTGGATAGTCTGGTCGAATTCTTGCGAAGAGCGCACCGGATAATGATCTTTACCGGCGCTGGGATTTCGACCGGAAGCGGAATCCCCGATTTCAGGGGACCGAATGGCGTTTGGACACGTCGCAAGCCCGTGTATTACCAGGACTTCATGACGTCCGAAGCGGCGCGAATCGCGCACTGGGACTACAAGCTCGAGGCGTGGCCGGCATTTCGCGCCGCGCGTCCAAATCCGGTGCACCACGCGATCGTAAAACTGGAAAATGCCGGCAAAGTCGGCGCGGTGCTCACCCAGAATATCGATGGATTGCACGCTCTTGCCGGCTCCGATCCCGAACACCTGGTTGAACTGCACGGCACGAACCTGGCGGTGGAATGTCAAACCTGTCATTGGCGCGGAAATCCCGAGCCCTGTTTTGAAAAATTCCGAATTCAAGGAAAGCCACCGCTCTGCGACTGCGGCGGGTACCTCAAGCCGGCAACCATTAGTTTCGGACAAAACCTTGATTCGCTTGCCCTTGAGCGCGCCAGTGAAGCAGCGCGGACCACAGACCTTGTGGTTGCGCTTGGATCCACGCTCTCGGTTCATCCTGCGGCCTCGTTTCCTCTGCTGGCTGCGAACCGCGGCGTGCCGTATGTCGTCATCAATCGCGGAGCAACGGACCACGACGACCAGCCGCGCGTCTCGCTGCGGTTGGAGGGCGAGGTCACCGAGCTCTTTCCATGCGCCGTTGAAGCGGCGTTGGCTAGTGCATCGTCTCATAAGTAGGAGACGATGCACTAATCTTCTTTCCCCGGAATAGCGTTGAAACGAGTCGATCCGCATATTTGGGGTTGACGCTGTGCACCAATTTTCGGACTCGCTCGACAACAGAGAAGGGATCTGTAGTTTCGATCATGGCAAAAATCAGTTCGACCGATCTCGATGTTTATCCTGTCGCGCTTGGAGGAAACGTTTTCGGATGGACCGCAAACGAGCAAGAGTCATTCGCGGTCCTGGACGGGTATGCAGCAGCAGGCGGGAATTTTATCGATACAGCTGACGTTTACTCCGCATGGGCGCCCGGCAATTCAGGTGGAGAATCGGAGACCATTCTTGGCCGCTGGATTGCGAACCGAGGAAGGCGCGACCAAACAATCATCGCGACCAAAGTCGGAAAACATCCTCAATTTGAAGGGCTCTCGGCTAAGACGATTCGGGCCGCCGCAGAAAACTCGCTGGAACGACTCGGCACCGAGTATATCGACCTGTACTACGCGCATGCTGACGACGAAAAGACGCCACTTGAAGAGACTCTTGGGGCTTTCGATGCCTTGGTCCGCGAAGGAAAAGTACGGTACATCGCTGCCTCCAATTACTCGGCGCCAAGACTGGCCAAAGCGTTGGAGGTCTCTGATCGCGAAGGATTCACCCGATACGTTGCTCTCCAACAACATTACAACCTGATGGAACGCCACCGCTACGAGGGCGAACTCGCTGACCTCGTGGCGAAAGAGCGCCTTTCGTCGATACCTTACTTCGCGCTTGCCTCCGGCTTTCTGACAGGCAAGTACCGGCGGGGCGCGAAAGTTCAGAGCCAGCGAGCGCAAACCGCTGGGGCTTACCTGAACGAGAAAGGGATCAAGGTCCTGGCAGCGTTGGATGAAGTCGCGACCGCGCACAACGCGGCCATCGCCACGATCGCACTTGCCTGGCTCGCGGCCCAACCGACTGTCGCTGCGCCAATTGCCAGCGCACGGACTACCGACCAGCTTCCCGATCTCTTGAGCGTTTCCGATGTACGGTTGAGCGACGCCGAAATACAAAAATTGAACGTCGCTAGCTCCCCTTCGGGAGGCAACGGGACCAGTTCTTGACACCGAAATTGTAGCGTATGCCGCAGGAACCAGGGGAGCCGGCTTGGATTTTTGGTTCGCATGAAGGTTATTAAATTGCAGAAAGGCTCAGATGAATCCCGCGGCCCATGGGTGGATCCGGAGTACGTAAATGCCTGGGCCTCTTATCGCCGGCGTCGGCTTGTGGTGTTTTGCCTGTTCTTCGCCGCAATTTTCGAACTCCGATTCGCCTTTTTCGTTCCGGGTTTTTTCTTTGCATTAACCTTTGTCGCTTACTTCTTCATTGCCGCGTGGCTAGCAAACTGGAAATGCCCTCGATGCGGGCAGGCGTTTTTCCGGGCGGCATTTTACCGCAGCGTCCTGTTTGGCGGACGCTGTTTCCATTGCGAGCTTCCCAAATGGTGCGTGTCGGAGACCGGAGATATTATTTCTCGACCGAGGTTTCCCTTTGGGCGGATGGTACGTGATCAGCGAAGTCATTTACGGTGTTGCCAAGGCCAATGGAAGAAACTGTGGCGTCGATGCCGCGCGCGGCGGCGGTAATGGTGGCGATCGATGCGGGACTGATGATTGTGGCTGGAGCTTTGGACCGAGCGTCCTACGGGTGGTGAATGGGGCCGCTGAGAATCCTTTGGTTGTGAATGACTCTCTCGAACAACGCGCGAAGATTGATCGGCGCGAGTCTCACTATTATGATGAGACGCCGGCGGCGGAGGATCGTACGGAGGAAGCGGAACGTCCACGTGCTCCTGCGCCGCGATCGGGAACCATGGTAAAATGAAGGCGCAAAAAAGCGCGGTCAGCGTCAAAGCATGCTTCATCTTTTTAGACTAAATTAAGGAAGTCTAGCCAGCGGCGGGTCGAGTGATCCTCTCTTCCAGAAGTGCAGCTGCGTCAACTTCCGCAAAGAAACAGCGACGAATGAACTACAGAACACTCGGTAAGACAGGCTTGAAAGTGTCAGAAATCGGCTACGGCGCGTGGGGGATCGGGAAAAGCAGCTGGATTGGTGCTACGGACGACGAGTCACTCAAGGCTTTGCAAAGGTCCGTCGATCTGGGCCTGAACTTCATCGACACCGCATTGGTTTATGGGAACGGTCATAGTGAAGTACTCGTCGGACGGCTCCTCAGAGAACGTTCCGAAAGAATTTACGTAGCCACAAAGATTCCACCGAAGAACGGTGTATGGCCTGCGGAAGCCGGTGTGCCAGTGGCACAGGCGTTCTCCGCTGAGCATGTCATTGCGAGTACGGAAGAAAGCCTGAGAAATCTCGGGCTTGAAACAATCGACGTGCAGCAGTTTCACGTCTGGTCGGATGACTGGGCCAACGCGGGAGATTGGCTGAAGGCCATCCAAAAGCTCAAGGAACAGGGCAAACTTCGGTATTTTGGCGTCTCCATAAACGACTACCAACCGGAGAACTCGATTAAACTGATCGAAACTGGGGTCGTCGATACGGTTCAAGTCATCTATAACATTTTCGAACAAAGTCCGGAAGATAAGCTGCTTCCCACGTGCGAACGTCACAATGTTGGCGTCATCGTCCGGGTGGCATTAGATGAAGGAGGGTTGACCGGACAGATCACACCGGACTCGACATTCGAAAAAAGCGATTTCCGCCGCAATTACTTCCGGGGCGACCGGAAGCAGCAGGTCTATGAACGGGTGAAGCAAATTGCTTCCGATCTGAAGATCACTACGGATCAGATGGCTGAAACGGCACTGCGATTTGTGCTAAGTCACAAGGGAGTGTCCACCGTCATTCCGGGGATGCGCTCAGTGCGGAACGTGGTTCGGAATTGTGCGTTAGGCGACGGACGCGGCCTTCCTGCCGACCAAGTCGAGAAATTGAAGTCTCATCGGTGGATTCGTAACTTTTACAAATGAGGGCACCTAGCCCGCAAAAATCACCCGAATCCCGGAGCGACGAGCTCATTGCGGGCTAGAAAGACGTTTTGGAGAATGAACCGGAGATTCCGGAGGAACTTTTCCAGTTGGAGAATGTCATCGTCACACCCCACGCCGCATGGTACTCGGTCGAGGCGAGCAACAAGCTCCGACGCACCCCGATCACCGATATCATGCGAGTCTTGTCTGGGCAAAATCCCCTCTACCCTGTGCCGGGCTAAAAGCCTTCTCTCTTCTTCCTTAGTGCTTGTCTGAAGCCTTTGACATAGGAGCATAAAGTTCTGGGACCGGCGCAATACCAGTGTCGCCCAGTTTTTCCTCTTCCAAAATCCCTTGGGCGATGCCATGAGCAATCCGCTGCCTGTAACGATCGGTGGCGACTTTTTGCGCTTCCGCCGGGTTTGTGACATAGGCGCACTCGCAGAGGACACATGGAATATCCGGGTTACGGGTGAGCCTCAATCGGCGTCGCATCACCCCCTGATCCGTTTCGTCCGTTGCCGCAACGAGTTGCTGTTGAATCCGGGTGGCCAAGCCGTGACTGTCCGCCCTCCAGAAAAAAGTCTTCGCTCCGTGCATCGCGTGATTCGACACCGCATCGTAGTGGATACTGACGAGAACGGCGCCGGGACCTTGTCGGTTTGCAAAACGAACGCGATCATCCAATTCAACAAAGTGATCGTCTTCGCGCATCATGACAGTCCTCAAGCCAGCGCGGCGTAATTCGTCGCGAACCCGCTTCGCTGTATCGAGCGTGAGGTCCTTCTCCTGCAAGAAGATCCGAGCCCCTCGTCCACTGACGCCGCCGCTATCCTTTCCACCGTGACCCGCGTCGATCACCACCGTTGAAAAATGCCCGGGGCCGGCCTTTGCATACGCGCTCGGCGTTTCAGCACATCCCCCTAAGACCAAGACCATAGAAGCAGCCATCGAAACGGCCGAACAAACGAAACGAACGGTGCTGAATTCAAACATGAGATTCGCCTTAGTCCAAACTGGATCGGCGCCGGCCAGCCGGAGCAAAAATCGGCCGCTTTGGCACGGCGCTCGGGGACGGCGGACCGGCTTTGTCGAGAAGTTGATACCAATAGTCGACCGTCCGTGCTTGCGATCTCGTGTCATGGGCCGAAAACCAGCAACCGACCACCAGGCGCGCGCCTTTATCAGCAGCTAGTTTTCTTACCTCGTAAGGGTCGACAAAATATTGGGATCGAACCGAGACGAACCCGATCTTCCGATATCCCTGGTGCACATAGGTCTGGACGCTCTTTTGAAATTCGCTCTGGTTCACTCTTTTAAATTGGACCTGATCCAACCAAACCAATGCAACCTGTGTACCTCCGGTTTGATCGCGGTACAGGCTCACCAGATCACCGTAGTAATTCCATGGCTGGCCCGCCTTTCTCGTATTGACATTGGGAGTGAATGCACAGCCAAAGAATACCGGTGCAACGATGAGCAGAACGAAAAATTTCATTTGAATACGAACACCTGAACCGGGCAACATTTGAACGTCGACCTACAAGTAAACGGGGTTATTGCTGGTTTAAATTCTAGCCTCTAAAAATCCGCTTGAGATGCTCGCGCAACGCCTCGGCGTGCCTGGCGCCGCCCCTGAACCCAATATAACCGTCCGGCCGAACCAATAGGATGGCGCCTGGTTCAGCTTCGTAAAAAGTGTGAGCCGCGCCATCCCAATCGAAAAGGACATTAGCGAAGCAGGAATGCGTCCCACGAATCACCAAAAAAATGGCGATCAACCCGTTGAAATCCCGCCCGATCGCAATGCGCAAATCATCGGACTTCGATGCGATTTCGGCGTCCGCGTCGGCAAACAACAGAAGATGATGAACCGGTTTCCGCAACAGATCGAGTAACCGGAGAGGTGCCCCAGGCGTTTCCGGTTGCAGTTCGCAATCTGGAGCGCGATCGCCGGCGTGAACTGTGTGCCCGGTCTTCCCAGACACAATCGAGCTTCGCCGGTAATGAATCCCGATCTCAGCCACGGTTTCTGCGATTCGATCTTCGACCAAATGGATACCAGTGAGGATTGGAAGTAGGGCGTTCCTGACTTGTTGACCCAGTGCGCCCTGCAAAGTCGCCACGCGGGTGAGCCGGTCAGTGAGACTCAACACCATCTTCGCCACGGGTTCGCGCTCCTCATTGTAACTATTCAGCAACGAATCCGGAGATTTCTTGTGGACAACAAGGGCGAGTTTCCAAGCAAGGTTAACCGCATCCTGGATACCCGTGTTCATCCCCTGCCCGCCCGCGGGACTGTGGATATGCGCGGAATCGCCTGCCAGGAAAGTACGGTTAAGACGAAACTCCGGAACCTTTCGGTGAGAAATGCGAAAGCGCGATAGCCAGATCGGATCCGTCAGGCCTATTCCGCAATTGGTTCGGCTTTCCACGATGGCCTGGATTTCATCGAGCCGGAGGTCGCCGGCTGGTTCACGCCCCACCGGCGTCTGCGTGTTGACGATGATCCGGCACCGGTCGCCGCGGAATGGAAATATCCCGACGATTCCGTCCCCTGTCAGGAACAGATGCATGTGGATGTGGTCGAGGGGACCGTCCATCTTCACGTCCGCGAGAAGAAACGTTTCCGGGTAAGCTTCTCCCTCAAATTGCAAGCCCAGTAAATGCCTGACGCTGCTGTGTGCGCCATCGCACCCAATCAGCCACCTGGATTCGAACCGCTCTTCGAGCCCGGCAGAGTCCCGAACAACCACCTGAACCGCATCGGCTGATTGAGAGAGGTCCACCAGCTCTTTTTCCCGGTCCACGACAATCCCGAAAAGCGCCAGATGCTCAATCAGGAGACGCTCCGTCTCACTTTGCGGCAGGCTGATCGCAAAACGGTAGCGGCTCGGCAAATTGCTGAACCCGATGTGACCGATCTGACCGCTGCGGTTGTAGATGGCGACACCGTTCAATTGATGACCGGCCTTCAGTACCGAATCGCTCATTCCCATCATCTGAAACATCTCGAGTGTGCGCGGAAAAATAGCCAGCGCCCTGGACGTAGACGCCCGTTCGGCCGCTTTATCGATGATTCGGCATCTCACGCCGCTTCGAGCGAGTTCGCACGCCATCGCGAGCCCGACGGGTCCGGCACCGACTACGAGAACATCCAAAGGAAGGTTAACGCTCATGCATCGTTCGATTCAGCGGTTTCTGCGGCGCCGCGACGCCTCAATTCTGAGATTCAGCTCGACGTGTTCCTCTTGTAGCCTGCGATTCAGGCGAGCTCTGACCGCATCATCAGGGCATTTTTCAATCTCGTCGCTCAATCTCTTGATCTCTTTCAGCCGTTCGACTTCCAAGGGAATGCAGCCGGAATTCTTAAGAAGAGAAAGACCGATACGCTGGTCCTCCGGCCAGCTGAAGTACTCGTCGAGGTCAAGCGGTTTGCCTGTGCCGGGTAATTCCTCGCGCTCGTTCTCGGCCAGCCATTCTTCGATGAGCTTCTCGACGGGATAGGACATACGTCTCGTTTCAAAGGAAATTATATCGCTTAGCATAATGCCGAATTTGAAACCACAGCTCCGAAATTCTTCGGGGCAAAATTTCACTGATTACGTGGATGACTGAAGCCAAGGAGTTTGGCGGTGGCCACCGCAAAAATTCATCCAGAACAAAAATGTAGATGGCAGAGCCTCGGTACCCCTCTTCCTCCAATCTGCGCAATCTGTGAAATCTGTGCTTTACCTTTTCTTCTTTGGCCCTTCGGTTATTCGGTTTTTGGGTTGAGCTATCCGGCATACCAGAGGACCGCGCAAAAATGGCAGGCCGTTCCTGCAATCACAAACAGGTGCCAGACGAAGTGGTTGTACGGAAGTCGTTTCGCCGCGTAGAAGAGGACTCCTGCGGTGTAGGCGAGGCCTCCAGCAAAAATCCAGAGCAATCCCGGGAGTTGGACATGGAGCCAAAAAAGACGAATGGCGAACAGTGCCAACCATCCCATGCCAAGGTAGGTTAAGATCGAGAGCCGTTGATGCTTCAAACCGCCAAACAATTTGAAAGAGATACCGAGTATCGCCATGCTCCAGACAACGCCGAAAAGCGCCCAACCCCAAACTCCGCGCATCGCGCCCAGTGCGAAAGGCGTGTAGGTGCCGGCGATCAGAACGTAGATCGCCGAATGATCGAGCAGATGGAAGAACTGCTTGATCCTGCCCTCCGGTACCGCGTGATAGATCGTCGATGCAAGATAGAGGGAGACCATCGCCCCTGCGAAAATTATGGTTCCAACCAGACTAAACTCGCTCCGGCGCCGAATCGCGGAATCGACAAGCAAAGGGATCCCGGCGATCACCGCCAGCAGTCCGACTCCTGAGCTAACACTATTCGCGATCTCTTCGCCTGATGTTTGCGGACGTCGGATCGACGCGACCGGTTTAGCAAAGCGTACCTCTGACATAGGAAAATGGCGTTTGAAAATAAATAAATCGAAACAAAGTGTTTGAAACTATTCCCCCCAAAAAAAACAGCGGAATTTTCCAGGGCAGCCGGAAAATTCTGCTGCCAAGTTCTTCAGCTCCGGCCGTTCGCGACGGCAACGGCAGCGGATGCCACCCGTTTTCGGCCAGCAACTTCTTCCCCGGCGTCCTTCGCCAATCGCGCGAAGCTCACAAACGAGATGGCCGCAATGAATCCGACCATCAGAAACGCCAGCGTGAAATCCGACGCGATCAATGTTTGTCTGTGCCGGATCGCCAGTGAAAGCTGAAGCATCGACGCACCGACGGTGATGCCGACGCTAAGTGCAATCTGCTGAAAAGCGCTGGTGAAACTGGTCGCCTGACTCATTTCAGGCTGATCAATTTCAGCGAAGCTGATCGCGTTGATGCACGTAAACTGCAATGACCGGAAAAAGCCGCCAACAAAAAGAATGGCGAGCAGAACACTGACCGGAGTCGTTCCCGTAAACACTGCCGGCGCGGCGATCATTGTGCCGCTGATAATCGCATTGAACAAGAGGACGGTCCGAAATCCGAACCGCCGCAGAATCTTCGATACGGCCGTCTTCATCCCGATCGCACCGACCGCAGATACAAAGGTTAGCAAGCCGGATTTCAGGGGAGTCATTCCAAAACCAAGCTGAAGCTGGAGCGGTAGCAGTAAAGGCAAAGCGCCAACGCCAATGCGAAAAAGCGAGCCCCCGACTATCCCGGCTCTGAACGTCGGAAATCTCAAAAGTCTTAGATCGAGAATAGGTGCTTCCGCTCGACGAGCGTGAAATATGTAAAAACCCACCGACACGGAACCGACCAGGAACAGCGTAACGACAATCCAAAGTGGGACTCCGGCGGCGTCCAGCGCGGCGGTCGCCGAGACCAGCCCTGCAAGCCCAACCCCTGACAGGACAAAACCCAAATAATCAAACCGGCTGATGGTTTCGCCGCGAACATTTGGAATGAAAAGGGTGGCAAGGACCATGCCAAGAGCGGCAATTGGCAAATTGATCCAAAAGATCCAGCGCCAATGAAAATAAGTCGTAATGAAACCGCCTACCGGCGGTCCCAGCACCGGGCCGAGCAGCGCCGGCATTGTCAACCAGGCTAGCGCTCCGACAAATTCCGACCTTGGAATCGTCCTTAAAATCACAAGCCGCCCGACTGGCACCATCATCGCCCCGCCGATCCCTTGAAATGCCCTGGCCGCCACCAGCGTCCCGATGGAGTTCGCGAAGCCGCAGAGCGCAGATCCAAGTGCAAAGATCAAAATCGCCAGACGAAAGACGATCCGAGTGCCGAATCGATCGGCGACCCAGCCGGAGGCAGGGATGAAAACCGCGAGTGTCAGCAGATAGGAGGTAAGTGCCAATTTGAGTTGAATCGGGCTTTGATGAAGATCTCGCGCGATCGCGGGCAAAGCGGTCGATATAACGGTTGCATCGAGATTTTCCATGAACAGCGCGCATGCAACGATCAGCGGCACAAGAATACGGAGAGGTATCATCCGTATCCCGTGGTCCTCCGGGTGCCGGTTGGTACTTCTTGCGTTTTGCGCTGGATCCTGCATTTCAGCGGTAGGAGGTGGAAAAACCACATCGCATCCGATAGCCCATGACGCAACCTCACCTTCGCCATCTGTATAATCGTCGTCGTCACCCAACGGCTTCGCCCTGGTCCTTGCGGCGGGACCATAGCTCATCTATTAGTCTCGGATGATTGACTACATGCAAAAGGGGGGGCCGCTGATGTGGCTCATTCTGCTTTGCAGCGTTGTTTCCATCGCCGTCTTTGCGGAACGGCTTCTCTACTTTCATCGCGCGTCGATCAACTTGGGCGAATTCCTGCAAGGCTTGTCGAACCTGGTCAGGAAACGGAACCTCGCAGAAGCGCGCGTTGAATGTCAGGCCACTTCGGTGCCGGTGACCCGGGTGATCCGCGCAGCGTTGATACGCCACCATCTGCCTCGTACCGAGCTCCGGGAAATTGTCCAGGAAGCCGGGCAACTGGAGGTCCCGCGCCTGGAGCGCAATCTTGGAATGCTCATTGCGATCGGGTACATCTGCCCGCTCATCGGGTTACTTGGAACTGTTACGGGGTTGATCCAGGCGTTTGTCCAATTGTCGGCGAACAACGGATACGCCACCCTCACTGACGTTTCGGGCGGGATCTATCAGAGTTTGTTAACCACCGCAGCAGGTCTTGTGGTGACAATCCCGACGATCCTCGCTTATTGCTATCTGTCTGCGCGTTTGAATGCTCTTCTCCACGACATGGAACGGGCCGGAATCGAAGTGGTCAACCTTCTTTCCGAAACCGAAACCGATTCATCCATCATTGAATTTGCTCCGAAGTCACAAGCTGCCGCCGAGCACCGATGAAACTGATCCGATCAGTCCATCTGAACCCGTTTCTGATCTTGCTGATTCCGTTGGTGGATGTTTGTTTCCTGCTGCTGCTGCTCTTCCTCGTCAGTTCCACATTTCTCCTCCATCCGGGAATCAGCGTAAACCTCCCCTTCTCGAAATTCACACTGGGGCCGCAAAAGAATCCCATTATTGTCAGTATTACCCCCGGCCCCTATCCTCTGGTCTATTATCGCGATCAGCAGATAAAACTCGAGGACCTCGGGCATCGCCTTGAACAGGATCGCTCCCCGGACCGATCGATTATCATTCAGGCGGATCGTTTGACCCCCCAAGGATCCGTTGTCGAGGTCATGAATCTCTGCCTCGAAAACGGTTATTCGGTTGTGCTCGCGACTGCGCCGAAACAGCAATGAATCCGCCGGAAGCGCGCCTCATATTCGAGTGGCCAAAAAGCCGCTGGGACTATCGTTTACCCGTTCTGATCGCGCTCTCGCTTTTTGCACACATTTTTTGTTTCTACATTTTTCGCGTTGTTTACCCGACGACCACATCGCTTCTTCCGCCCTCGGCTCAAGTGAATGTTCTGGACCCCAACAGACCGCAGGACAAGGACCTGCTGGATTGGGTCGCCACGAATAATCCAGCGAACGTCAGCGCTCCCAGATTCGATTCCCGGATGATCACGCAGGTGATTCCTCGGTACAAGCCCACTTATTCAACGTTCTCCGTTGAGCTGAGGCGCTCTGACACCGCAAAACCGCTAAAACAAGGAATCCCCTCCTTATTTTCCGCTGAGACGCTTTTACCGATGCGCTCACAGCCACACGAAGAACCTGCACTGAAGACGTTTCCAACCAGGTTGGAAATTGCGTCGATACTTCAATCTCGAGCCCCGGCGCATTTGACGGGGTTGCCGACCAGTTCCTCTCTGTCGGAACCAACTTCGATCTTTGTGGGCGTAGACCCCGCAGGAGAGGTTGACTACGTTTTTCTGACGCAGTCGAGCGGGAATGGTCCGCTCGATCGCAAAGCGGTGGATTTCATTCGCTCGGTACGGTTCAAACCGGACCCGAACCGGCACTGGGGAGTGGTGACGCTCCACTGGGGAGGAAACCAGCCGTGATTCGAGTTGAGCTGCCGGTATTGGTCTTTATCTACCTCTTTGTTTTCCTTGCGGCGGTCTTTTCGCTCTGGATAGTTTACGAATGGCTTTGCCGAAGTCGCGAGAAAGAAGCCTTGCGTTACCGGGTTCGATGCACCATCTGTGCGTCTATTTTCGAAGACAAAACCAACAACCTGCTTCCACGATGCCCTCGCTGCGGCAGTTTGAACGAGAGATTTAAGATAGGAGGACTTTAACTCTATGGCGATGTTCATCGGGCGAAATCGAAAAGCCCGCACGACATACGGTTTCGATGAGATTGCACTTGTTCCCGGGAGCGTGACAATCAATCCAAACGAAGTGGATATCACGTTCAGCGTTTCCCATAAGAATACGGAGCCGCTGAAGCTCGCGATTCCGATCCTGGCCAGCGCAATGGACGGAGTTGTGGATGTCAGTTTCGCGATTGAAATGGGAAAGCTTGGCGGCCTCGCGGTCCTGAATCTGGAGGGTGTCCAAACCCGGTATAAAAATCCACGGGAAGTTCTCCTCAAGGTGCTGGAAGCCGATAAGGAACACGTGACAGGGCTTCTACAGAAGATTTACCAGGAGCCGGTTCAGGAGGATCTGATCGCCGCACGCATCAAAGAGATCAAGGACGCCGGCGTGATCTGCGCTGTCAGTTCCATCCCGCAAAAAGCCGAACGCTATGGACGCATTGCCCAGGAAGGCGGCGCCGACGTGTTCGTCGTCCAAAGTACAGTTTCGACGGTGCGCCACATCTCGACGGAATACAAATCGCTTGACCTCAAGGATTTCTGCCGAGAGATGAAATGTCCCGTGATTGTCGGTAACACCGTCGGGTACGACGTTACGCTTGAGATCATCGGGTGCGGCGTTGCGGGTGTGCTGGTCGGAGTCGGGCCGGGAGCGGCCTGCACGTCGAGGGGCGTCCTTGGGTTGGGTGTGCCGCAGGTGACGGCAACCGTGGATTGCGCTGCCGCGCGCGACTACCATTACAAGAAGACCGGCAACTATGTCCCGATCATCACCGACGGGGGGATGAGCAAGGGTGGCGACGTCTGCAAAGCTCTCGCCTGCGGCGCTGATGCCGTCATGATCGGAAGCGCTTTCGCGAAAGCGATCGAAGCGCCGGGCAAAGGTTACCACTGGGGTATGGCAACGCCCCATGCCAATCTGCCGCGTGGCACCCGAATCAGGGTCGGAACGACTGGTCCCTTGCGACAGATCCTCTTCGGTCCCGCAGACGTCGACGACGGAAGTCAGAATCTGGTCGGCGCCATTACGACTTGCATGGGAAACGTCGGCGCTGCCGATCTTCGAGCGTTCCAAGAGACGGAAATCATCATCGCACCCTCCATCCGAACCGAAGGAAAACTCTTTCAGCAGGTCCAAATGGTTGGGATGGGGTCCAGAAACTCCTGAGTCCGTGTTTCAGGTCTAGATTTCTGTTGCTTAACCGTATTTTGCAGACTAACGCGGTATCGAAGCGCCATGAGTAATCGACGAGTCGTTGTCACCGGCATTGGAGTTGTTTCCCCGATTGGAAGCGATCTGAAATCGTTTTGGGAAAACCTCGTGAACGGGAAGAGCGGCATTCGCCCAATTACCCAATTCGATTCCTCCACTTTCGACTGTCATATCGCCGGGGAGGTCCCCGATTTCAAACCCTCGCTCTATTTCAAGAATCCCAAGGACGTAAGGCGGGCTGATCGATTTGCCCAATTCGCGATGGCGTCAGCCAAGTTGGCGCTCGAAGACAGTGGGCTCGATCTTGCCAAGATTGATCGCACCCGGTTTGGTGTACTCGTGGGCAGCGGAATTGGCGGCCTTAAGAGTCTGGAAGATCAGCACACCGTTCTTATGAATAAGGGTGCTTCCCGGGTCTCTCCGTTCATGGTCCCAATGATGATTGTCAACATGGCGAGCGGGTTAATCTCGATGGAGTACGACCTCGAAGGACCAAATTTTTCGATCGTTACCGCCTGTGCGACAGCCGCCAACTCGATCGGAGAGGCTTGGCGCATGATCCGCTATGGGGACGCGGACGGATTTCTCGCGGGTGGATCGGAAGCGGTCATCTGCCAGCTTGGAATCGCGGGCTTTTGCTCGATGCGGGCGATGAGTACCCGGAACGCTGAACCGGAGAAGGCATCACGGCCGTTTGACCGGGATCGTGACGGATTTGTGATGGGAGAAGGCGCCGGGATTCTTGTTCTCGAGGAATACGAGAGAGCAAAGGCGCGCGGCGCTAATATTTACTGCGAACTGGCGGGCTATGGCCTGACCTCGGACGCGTACCACATGACTTCTCCGCGCCCGGACGGTGCCCCGGTTGCTCGCGCGATGCAATCGGCACTCGATTACGCGGGTGAAAATGTGACTGAAGTCGACTACATCAACGCGCACGCTACCTCGACCTTGGTTGGCGACGTTTGCGAAACCAACGCGATCAAACTGCTTGCGGGTGATTACGCGCGGAACGGTCTCCTGGTTAGTTCCACCAAATCGATGACCGGGCACCTGCTCGGCGGCGCCGGCGGCGTCGAAAGCGCCGTCTGCATCCTGGCAATGAAGAACGGAATTGTTCCACCCACGATCAACCTGGACAATCCTGATCCGGACTGCGACCTGGATTACGTTCCAAACGTGGCGCGAGAAAAGAAGGTCCGGCTCACACTGAACAATTCGTTTGGTTTTGGCGGTCACAATGCAACGCTTGCGTTCCGCGCACTCGATTAGAAAGCTAAAGCAGACGCGCAAGGGAAGAAGTCAGGATTTGCGTTGAACAGACACGTTCTGCTCCTGCTCGCCGCAGCGATTCTCTGGTCCCTCGGCGGCGTTCTCATCAAGTCCATCGATTTGACGCCTGTGACGATAGCCGGCGCACGCAGCCTGATCGCCACAGTGATCATGAGCCTTGCGACGCCCGGGGTTCTCCGAAAGATCTCTTGGCAAACCGTCCCGGGGGCGATCGCTTATGCGGCAACGGTCTTTCTTTTTGTCGTCGCAACGAAGCTCACCACAGCGGCCAACGCGATCTTTCTTCAATACACTGCGCCGATTTATATCGCGATGATCAGTCCCTGGTTCCTGGGCGAGCGGACCAATTGGCTCGATTGGCTGCTCGTCCTGCTCGCGCTGTCTGGCGTGGGTCTTTTCTTTCTCGACCAACTCAGCCTCCAAGGTTTGTCAGGTGTGATCGCAGCGCTCTGCAGCGGCTTCGCCTTCGCGTGGTTAACGGTCCTTATGCGGCGTCAAAAAGCACGATCGCCAGAAGCAGTGGTGCTCCTCGGCAATCTGGCCACCTCTCTGGTTGCCCTCCCGTGGATGTTCCCCATTTTGCGAATCGAGCAGAACGGTCCGCGGCTCCTGCTTTTGGGGGTCGTGCAGTTGACGATTCCGTATCTACTTTATTCGCTTGCGATCCGGCACGTCCGCGCCCTCGACGCTTCCATCATCAGTATCATTGAACCAATCCTGAACCCCATTTGGGTGATGCTCGCCACGAGTGAGCGTCCTGCGTTCTGGTCGATTGTCGGTGGGGCTATCGTTTTGGCTACTTCGCTAACCAGGAGCTTGCTCGCCTCCCGGAACGCAGCTGCATCGGAAACTTTCCCGCTGGAATGAAGCAGGGGTCGAACTCCGCCAAATCAACCAATCCCTCGGCCTCGTGCCGCTCTGGAGAGCAAAGTAGCATAGGCCTGTCTCTTCCCGTCCGAGCATGCTTGCATCGCCTCATCCGGTATGCCAGTTTCAGCGTCCAAATGGCCGCCTACAAAGTATGGATCTACGTCCTGTCATTTCTCTGCATCGGAATGCGCTTAGCGGCACCCGCAGCAGAATTCCAGGGGATCCCCCTGCCGGAAAACGCCAGTATCGTGCTGGCGGTTGCCGCTGAAGGTGTGCAGATCTACGAGAGCAAACTCAATTCCACAGGAGCGTACGAATGGACACTCAAGGCGCCCGAGGCTGAGCTGAAGACCGTGACAGGCGACGTTCTCGGAAGGCATTACGCAGGACCAAGTTGGTCTCTGAACGATGGGAGCCAGCTGGTGGGGGTGTTGCCCCCGCTCAAGACGGCAAGCACCCCGGATCGGGGGAGTATCCCCTGGCTGTTAGTGGCCGCAAAGTCCAGGTCAGAAACAGGTGTTTTGAGCAAAATCGACTTTGTGGCCCGGATTGCCACGTCGGGTGGTGTTGCTCCCGCGGAAGCGCCGAAAAGCCCCACGGATACCGCTAGCGTGAAATATCGTGCGATCTACCTGTTTTTACGCAAGCAGTAGTCCCTGAACTCTTTCTTTATACCTGGACCCGCTCAATTTGCGCGCCCAGTTCGCCGAGCTTTTCATCGATCATCTCGTAGCCGCGATCGATGTGGTAGACGCGGTTGATTTCTGTCGTACCGTCGGCCAGCAATCCTGCCAGAACCAATGCAGCCGATGCCCGGAGATCGCTCGCCATTACGGGCGCCCCACTCAAATTGTCCACGCCCCAAATCCTTGCCGTTGCGCCATCCAGTTCGATTGTTGCTCCCATTCGCTTCAACTCGGAAACGTGCATGAAACGCTGAGGGAAGATATTTTCTGTCACTGAACTCTCTCCGGCGGCAGTCGAGAGCAGAGCACACATCTGGGCCTGCATGTCCGTCGGGAACCCCGGGTACGGCTGCGTCTTCAGATTCAAGGATTTTGTCGTGCCATTAGGGCGAATGACCAGCGAACCGTTGGTTCCACTGACACGGAATCCGCAAGCCTGCAATGCGTCGGTGACCGCGGTCAGGTGATCGGGCCTCACCCGGTTGACAGTGATCTCCCTGCCTGCAATTGCGCCGGCAATCAGAAATGTTCCCGCCTCGATCCGATCCGGGATGACCTCGTGTTCCGCGCCATGCAATTCCTTGACCCCGTCAATGACAATGCACGCCGTCCCAGCTCCTTCGATTCTTGCACCCATCTTGTTGAGGAAATTGGCCAGGTCAACCACCTCAGGCTCACACGCGGCATCCTCGATAACGGTTGTCCCATCGGCAAGAACCGCAGCCATCATGATGTTATCGGTGCCCAGCACGGTTGTCCCGAATTTGCCTCTGAGCGAAATTGTCGCTCCGTGGAGGGATGGAGCAAAAACTTTGACGTTGCCCCCATGAACACGCACAGCGGCGCCCAGTGCCTGGAATCCCCGAAGATGCAGGTCGATTGGCCGATCTCCAATGACGCAACCGCCAGGCAGCGAAACGGTGGCCTCCTTCTCCCGGCCAAGGAGCGGTCCCAATACGCAAACCGACGCCCGCATCTTTCGGACAATTTCGTACGGTGCGACGCTCTCCACGCTTTCAGCCTTCACAGTCACAATACCGCTTGCCCGCTCCACATCAGCGCCCAGATGCGCCAGAATCTGGAGCATATAATGGACATCGCTGAGGTCCGGCACACGCTGGATGACACACCGCTCTTTCGTCAAAAGCGTCGCCGCCAGAATCGGCAAAGCAGAATTCTTCGACCCACTGATTTTGACTGATCCCGTCAAAGGATACCCACCACGAATGATGATTTTATCCATGCCTTGCGATGAGAACCCGTTCGACTCCTTGGTAATCCTTCTTAATAGAGATGTCGCGATAATTTTGGTCAGCCATAAAACCCCGTACCTCCTGGGCCTGACCCTGCCCGAGCTCAAAGGCGATCAAACCGTTGGACGCGATCTTCCCAGGAAGTGATTCAATCAGCCTTTTGATAATCGTCAACCCATCTTTGCCTCCGTCCAAAGCAAGCGCCGGATCGAATTTTACCTCCCGTTGCAGTGTGGCAAGATCCGCCGTGGGAATGTACGGGAGATTCGCCACGATCCAGTGAAAAGGGCCTTCCAATTGATCGAGCAGGTCCGAGCGGCGGAATGCGATCCGATCCGAGACGCCCAAATGCTCGGCATTCTCCCGCGCCAGTGCCAGCGCATCCTCCGAGAGATCAACAGCGGAGACCTCGAGTCCGGGCCGTTCCAACGCCAATGTAATCGCCAGGATACCGCTCCCGGTGCCGACGTCCACAAGCCGATTTGCGGACTCTCCGCAGGTCGCGAACTCGGATAGGATTGTTTCGACCAGGAGTTCCGTTTCGGATCGGGGGATCAACGCGCGGCGATCGGTGGTGAATGTGCGACCAAAAAAGTCCCAGTGACCCAGGAGATGTTGCAACGGTTCGCCCTCCGCCCTTCTCCGTACCTTCTCGCGCAGGGGCGCCAACTCTTCTTCAGACAGAGTACGATCAAATTCAAGATAGAGCTCGATCCGTTTCTTCCCGAGAGTATCCGCCAAAAGATGCTCGATGCTCAGCCGTGGCTGTTCCACGCCCTTCTTTCCAAAATAGGCTGTCGTAGCTTGCAAGAGGCTAAGAACGGTCACAAGAAGTTGCCGGTGTCAGTTGCCAGTTGCCAGTGGGAATGATGAGTAAATCTCTGCTGTCTTTGGATTCGGCACATATTCGATAAGGCTCTTTGCGCAAGCCAAAGTGCCGCTCACGCCTGATGGACAACCGAAGTTCTCCCACTGAAAACTGAGAAAGACAACTTCCTCAGACACTGCCAACTGGATACAGTCCGGCTTCTTTCAGCCGTTGCTCCATGTCGCTTGCCTGCAATGCATTCACCATCTCGTCAAGCTGCCCCTCCATAAAGAGATCCAAATTGTAGAGAGTCAGACCGATTCGGTGATCGGTGACGCGGTTTTGCGGAAAATTGTACGTCCGAATCTTTTCCTCGCGCCCTCCGGACCCGATCAAGCTTCGCCGGTGCGCCGAATATTTTTCCGCTTCCTCAAGCTGCTTTTCCTCGAGTAACCGGGAACGAAGGATGGCCAAGGCTTTTTCCTTGTTCTTCTGCTGGCTGCGACCGTCCTGACAGCGGACGATTTTGCCCGTCGGAATATGCAGTACCTGGACCGCGGAATCCGTGGTGTTCACGCCTTGGCCGCCGGGCCCCCCGGCCCGGCTCACTTCTATCCGAATATCCTCGGGCCTGATTTCAAGATCGACCTCTTCCGCCTCTGGGAGAACAGCCACTGTCGCGGTCGAGGTGTGGATCCGGCCTTGGGCTTCGGTCAACGGCACACGCTGCACCCGATGCACACCGCTTTCGTATCGCAAAACACGAAAGACGGACTGTCCGCTCACTTTGAAGATGATTTCCTTAAAACCGCCCAACTCAGAAGCGCTGCCTTCCAACTCCTCGATCTTGAACCCGTGCGCCTCGGCATATTTGGAGTACATCCGATAAAGATCCGCGGCGAACAGACCCGCTTCATTGCCACCTGTCCCGGCTCGAATCTCCATGATCGCATCGCGATCCTCGTGGGGCTCCGGAGGAAGAAGCGCGTATTGAACCGACCTCGAGAGTTTGCCGACCTGATCTTCCAGCACCGGAATTTCCGCCTGGGCCAATTCTGCGAATTCCGCATCGGATCCGCTCGCCATTCCCCGGTTCTCTTCCAATTCGCGGGTGCTTTTTTCCAGGCGATCCCAATCTTCGAGGAGCGACTTCAACCCTGAATGTTCACGCAAAACTTCTCTCGCCCGTTTTGGATTCTCGAAAAGCGAAGAGGAGGCGACCTGCTTCTCAAGCTCGTGGAATCGTCCACGCTTCTGATCGATTAGCGGTCCAAAGTCCATAAAAGGCAAAACGGTGAAAGCGCCAAGCGCGCTTGTCACCGTTCAAAAGCCAGATCCAAAAATCTACTTCGACTTGCCCTTAGCGATCAAAGTCTTACCGTAGCGGCGAGCGAATTTTTCGACCCGGCCGGCCGTGTCGACGAACTTCTGTTCACCAGTGAAAAAGGGATGGCAAGCAGCGCATATACCGATCTTGATATCGCGACGAGTCGACCGCGTGCGGTAAACGGCGCCACAAGCGCAAGCGATCGTCGTTTCAACGTAGTTCGGATGGATATCAGCCTTCATATCATTAAAAAGTAAAAAGGAATGAAAGGTATCACACTGTTGAGGTGACGCAAGTGGAACAAAGGCTCTTCGACGGTTTCTGGAAACAGGTTCTAAAGCAAAGAAGCCAGGCGACAGCGATCTTTTCAGACGATTGTTCCAGTTTGCGAACCTTTCAGGAGGTCGAAGAAGAACGCGCTCTCTGGCGAAGCCGGCTATCGACGTTTTCACGTGGCGATTGCATCATCGCTGCGATTGGAAATGACCCGAGTTGGCCCGCGTTTCTCCTGGCGTGCTGGGATCAAGCACTCGTCGTCGCGCCGGTTGAAGCGGACCTCCAGGCGGCCCAGCTCGGCAGGATCGTCCAGTTGACCCGGGCGCAAGGATTCGTTCAGGCGATTGCGATCGAGCGTTTCGATTGTTCGCCCGTTCGTTGGGACAGCCCAAGACCCGATCTCCTGAAAATCACTTCCGGCACCACCGGCGCGCCGCGGGCTGTGCGATTCCGCGAATCACACCTCCTCGCCGATTGCCGAAACATCTGTGAAACGATGGGCATTCGGCCGAATGACTTGAATTTTGGAGTCATACCCTTTTCCCATTCGTACGGGTTCAGCAACCTCATTGCTCCCCTCCTCTATCAGGGAACCGCCCTGGTATGCTCCACCGACCGAATGCCGCGCGCGGTCTATAACCATCTGCAAAGCAGCGGAGCAACCGTCTTTCCCGGAACGCCGGCCCTATTTCAGGCGCTAAGTGCTCTATCAGACACCCGCAAATCCGTTAGCGTTCGCCTTTGCATTTCGGCAGGCGCTCCGTTGGCTCCCGAGATTTCTCGCCAGTTCCACAGCAGGTTCGGACTGAAGATTCACAGCTTTTATGGGTCCTCAGAGTGCGGTGGGATTGCGTACGATCGCAGTGACGACCCGGACAGACCGAGCGGCTTTGTCGGCGCTCCGGTGGACGGAGTGGAGGTGACCAAACTGGACGACGATCGCATCGCCGTTCGCGGTCCGAACGTTGCCGATGGTTATTTCCCGGATTCAGACCGCACCGTACTTGACGGCGGGCGATTCGTGCCGGGAGACATCGTCGAATGGACAAATCCGGGCCTGCGCCTCGTCGGTCGCGTTTCGGATTTTGTCAATATCGCAGGAAAGAAGGTTCACCCAGCGATCATCGAAGAGCATCTGCGTAAACTGCCGGGCGTGATCGACGCCATCGTCTTTGGAATTCCCTCAACGACTCGCAACGAAGATTTGGTCGCTTATGTCGTGACGTCGAACGCGGTTTCCCGACAGTCGCTGGAAGTCCATTGTCGCGAAGGACTCAGCAGCTGGCAGGTTCCTCGGGAATTCCAGATCGTGGACGAGCTTCCATTCAATGAACGCGGAAAGATCAATCGATCCGACCTATCCAGATTGCACCGCGAATCCGCACCAGGACGACTCTGACATCCTCCTGGTGCGATTACTTTTTGACGACGGTATTCCGCGTAGGCCGCCTCGGCGCGTTTCGCGATCGAAATCGATGGATTAGCGCAAGCCGCCGCCTGCGAGGATCAGCTCACCAGTAAGCCAGGCGGAAGCTTCCGAGGCCAGGAAGACCGCGATTGAGGCAATATCGCCCGGTTGACCGACGCGTCCGAGCGGCGTCTGGGCCACCGTTCCAGTCTCGAAGTCAGAGCCGATAAAACCGGCGCTGTGTGTGCCTTCGGTCTCGACCATGCCGGGATTCAGCGCGTTGACCCGGATTTTCCTAGGGCCGAGCTCGCGGGAGAGCACGCCGGTGATGGCGTCGACCGCGCCCTTGGTGGCGGTGTACACCGAGCTGCCCGGAGGCGTGATACGGCTGACCACAGAACCGATGTTGATGATGCTGCCGCCTTCACCGAGGTGTTTGACGGCTGCCTGCGTGGTGAGCAGAAGACCTAGCACATTGACGTTAAAAATCTTGTGGAATTGCTCTTCAGTGACGGCCTCGATGGGGCTGAACTCGTAAACGCCGGAGTTGTTAACAAGGATGTCGAGGCGGCCATAGTTTTTGATGGCTGCGTCGATGATACCCTGAGCCTCGGCAGCTTTGGAGACGTCACCACCCACGGCGACAGCTTTGCCACCGGCTGCGGTGATTGCGGCGACAACAACCTCCGCCCCGCCCTTGCTCGAAGCGTAGTTGATGACCACGGATGCGCCTTCTGCGGCGAGTGCCTTGGCGATGGCGGCTCCGATGCCTTTGGATGCGCCTGTAACGACTGCGACTTTACCTGTGAGTTTGCTCATCTGTTCTGGTTGTAGAATATTGTGATTGGAGTAGAGGATGACCTGCACAGGATGCGCAGACATCACACTAATTCCGTAGTTCGGAACTTATGAACTATTGAACAAGGTGTCAAGTGCTGGTACGATGAAAAATTATGCGGCCTCTGTTCCACCCCTCAGTTCAAGACGTGACAGTCGAAGCCATCCTCCACGCGCTCTCCGACCCCGTGCGCGTGGCTATCTATGCCAAAATCGTTGGCTCGGACTGTTCGCACAATTGCTCGAACTTTCTGAACATCAGCGAGAAAACCATTCCTAAATCAACCCTCTCTCTGCATTTCAAAGCCCTCAGAGAGGCCGGCTTGATTCGATGCGAACGTCGAGGGGTCGAAATGCACAACACGTCTCGCTGCCCAGAAGTCGACCAGCGCTTTCCAGGACTGATTGCGACGATCGTCAACGCTCACAGAGTCCAGTCAGAACAGAAACCGCGCGGTGGTAAGCGGGGAAAACGGACACCGACCGCCAGTGATACGAAAGGATGACTTTGCGCGAGCGATAGGGAATCAACCTCTTTTCGCACTCGAAGTTTGGTTGCCTTCGTTGTTTGCTTGCTCCAATAGCGCGCACTTGGTGCAGTTACCTGAGATCGAGAAGCCTCGCTCCGCGCCCGTAGATGAATTCGGCGGCGATCCCGAGGAGGAGGGCCGTTGCCCCGAAAGCGCAAACACCCCACCAGCCCGCGACGTGCCAGCACCATGCACCCAGGTAGGAGCCAAGCGCGCCGCCGATGAAGTAGCAGAACATGTAAACCATGTTGAGCCGACTCCGGGCGCTCGGATCGATGCTGTAGATGCGGGTCTGGTTGGAAACGTGACCGCTCTGCACGCCCAAATCCATCAGGATGACTCCGATAATCAGGCCGGCGAGGTGCTTGCCCGCAAAGCCCAGGAAAAGGAATGAGAACAGGGACAGCCAGAGAGCGACCCGGATGGTGAAACGCGGGCCGTGTTTAACGGCAAGATGACCGACAGTCGGCGCTCCCGCGGCCCCGATGACGCCGACCAGGCCGAAGAAGCCAGCAACGGCACTGGCGCTCCCGTAGTGGTAAGACGTTCCGCCAAGAAAAAAAACCAACGTGGTCCAGAAGGCGGAGAAGGCGGAGAAGAACAGCGCGCCCAGTAACGCAGATTCGCGAAGGACGGCGTGCTGGCGAACGAGGCGGAGCGTCGAGCGCATCAGTTCCGGCCATGAGAGAACCACTTCCGGGTGGCTGACGGGAAGTTTTGCGCGGACAACCAGGGCGAGGATCAGCATGGCGCCCGCCGCGATGCCATACACCGCGCGCCATCCGAGCAGCGCTCCGATGGATCCGCTGAACGTGCGTGCGAGTAAAACGCCAAAAAGAATTCCCGCCACGACGGTACCGACAACACGGCCACGTTGTTGCGGGGCGGCGAGATGAGCGGCGAACGGAACGACGATATGCACGTTGGCGGCAAAACCGCCAACGGCGAACGCGGCGCAGCCGAGCCAGAGGGCGTTCGGCGCGGCCGCCATGAGCAACAGCGATACGAACTCGCCAAGGACAAGAAGAAGAATCAGCGAGCGACGCTCGTATTTATCCCCCAGAGGCACGAATAAAAACATGCCGAGCGCTGTACCGACTTGGCTGAGCATGGCAACGCTGCCGGCCCGCGTGACTGACAAGTCAAAGGTTTTTGCAATGTCCGCCAACAACGGCTGGGCAAAATAGATGTTGGCGACAATCACACCGACCGTGATGGCCATCAGCCACACGGTGGCTCGCGGAATGAGCGCCTGTTCCGCACGCTCTTCGAGTGGTTCAGTTCCTGCCTCAGCCATATCCATTCCGTGATTCTGAGCGACTACTTTTCGCTCACACGAATATTGCTGAACGAATAAGAAGCCGGATTCGCGGACAAACTGGAGAGCGTTAGCCGCCCAGGATTGGCGGGATCCGTCGTGTGAAAAACCACGCTGCAATCTGTCCATTGATCGGAGATCTGCAGGGTTGTACCCTCTGCGACGGATCCCTGATTTCCATCCACCTTTTCAGGGACGACGTAGATGAACTGGGAGGGCACAACTTTCGCTTGAAATTTTACTTCGTACGTTTTGCCCGGCTCGAAGGTGATATCGGGTGCGCGCAACTCAACGCTCCAGAACTCCAGGCCCGTTTTTGAGACCACAGCCGTGACTGCCGGCTGACCATCCGGCCCATCGTTGGTGACAACCTCATGGGCCTCGGCACCCTGAATTGCTTCCAAATGAAACCGTTCTACGTCGATCTTGGTTTCCTGAGCATGGACAAGTCGCGCGCAGTGCAAAGAAAGTGTCACCAGCAATACCGCAAAGGGTCTCATTGAGTCCGCATTCTCGCCGGTATTTGCGCCGGGTTCAACTCTCCAGCCAGACGGCCTGGCGGCAAACCGGAAAACGCCGGTGCCCAAATCGTTGCCAGCCGGCTGCCGATGCCAATCCGCGCATCTCGGAAAACGAAAACGCACGTCGAAACGAAAGTCGGGCGTCAAAACGCGTCATCGGCGCCCGATAGATGCAAGAGGTCAACAGGTAGATGCCGGCGATCCCGAGATCACTCCGTTCCAGATCAGCGACGAGGACACCTCGCCGGGCCATGGACCGTGCCTGCCGCAGAAGGCGGATCGCGGCATCGTCTGAAAAATGGTGTAGCGCGAGGGTACAGAACACGAAATCAACCGGACTCGCAGGCGTGAACTCGAATGCATCCGAGACAGCAAAAGTTATCTCGGGATACGAATGTGAACGCTCCCTCGCCAACTCAAGGGTGGCCGCCTGAAAATCAATTGCCGCGATCCGCGCGCTAACGTCGTTGGCGCGGCACCAATCGACCACGAAACGGGGAATATCGCCAAACCCAGTACACAAATCGATCGCGGTGACAGAACTGCACGGAAGAAACCAGCGGCGGAGAAAATGTCGAACGAGTTGATAGCTCCCGAAGTATCGATTCAGCTGTTGAAGATTCTCGAGGTCACCCAGCAACTCCCCTGAAACGAGCTGCGGACGATCCATCATTTCGATCGTCGCACCATCGAACTTCCGCGCCGGAACGAGTAAATTCGTCGCACACACAAAAACCCTCTCTACACGGACTATGAAAAGTTGCAAACGACACCGCGGGGAAGAGCATGCGGGGCGATTGGCGTGTTGGAGTCCGCTCCTTTCCCACCAGCGCCGAGCAAACTAGTGTCCTGTCCCCGAAATACGAGGTATTTTGCCGGAGGTCAGTTGGCTGTTTTTCAAGGCGGTCCGAGCCGGACTGGCGGTAGAAGCGCCCATATCTGAGTCATACGGGTCGAGCGAGCAACGCGGAAAAACAGCCAACTGGCCCGGCCCGGAGGGTTGCGATGAAAATGGGCCGGCGGCTGCGTTGCTCGTCGGTCACATATCGCTTCAGATATGCTCCCTCCTACCGCCAGTCCGGCTCGGACCGCCTTGCCGGCGGCCCATTTTGATCGCAACAACATACCTCGTATTTCGGGGACAGGACACTAGGGACGGTTCGCTGCTATCCACGTCGATACACCGACACGCTCTCCTTGACTGCCAGTAAAGCGAGCATTCGGCCGGTTCGGCCTTTCTCCATCCGGTACGAATAATAACGTTCCAGATCCGCTGCGGTATTCTCACCGGAATCGAAGACGCGGTTGACACCGGACCGCTTCAGATTCTGGATGATCTCAGCGGCAAAATCGACTTCGTACTGAGGCGGTCGAATGCACGGACTAAGCTGCGCCACAACGTCGGCAGGGTCTGTTCCGAACTCCATCGCCATCTTTTGCACCGCGGCCCCGACGACATTTAATTCGGTTCCCTTCTTTCCCGAATGCACCAAGCCGATGGCGTTCCGCCGCGGATCGACCAAAAAAACCGCACAACAATCAGCTACATGGATCCCGAGTAATACCTCTGGATCGCGTGTGACTAAAGCATCCGCGTGCGCGCTCTTCGCGGCTGAATCAACTGTGACAAGGGCAACAGAGGCGCCATGGACTTGCTCCGCGAAGCGAACTTGCCGCGTTCCAAAGCTTTGCCGCGCTACTTCGTGAAATGCGCCCAGTCTCCGCAGCGCGCTCTCCCGATCGGCGCAAACGTCGAGCCCCGGCACCCTGAGAACGAACCCGTGCAGAACCTCTTCCAGCGCGTCAAGGGCAGGAAAACGTTCAAGAGGCGGGCTAATCATTCGAGGTGTCCACTTTACCCTGTGGCGGACTCAGGGATTCACGTTTTGCCTTCTGCGTTGCCGGTTTTCCCGGATCTAGCGGTGAATCATGTCTGGCCTGAGCCGCTTTCGCGGCCTCATTCGTGGTCAAAGTGGACGGACGTGTCGGCGGAGCGTCGAACATGTCGTTGTACCTCGTCTCGGTCGCCGTTGCCTGCTGGTACGAGGCGACTGCTGAAACGTACGAAAACTCGGCCTGCACCAGGTTGGAGCGCGCAGTAGTCAGAGCCTGTTGGGCCGTCAACACGTCGAGCTGAGTGCCGGTACCAGCGGCAAGTCGCTCATCGGCGAGACGCAAAGCTTCAAGGTTTACGTTCACACCCGTCTGCGCGCTATCGACTGTCTGCGCGGCTTGCCGCAGGTTGCTGACCGCAGTGGCGACTTCCAATTCAACTTGCCGCACAGAATCGTCGTAGGTTACCTTCGCCTGCTCCAGCTGTGCTCGCGCCTGTTTCACTTTGCCGTAGGTCAGGAACCCGTCGAATACGTTCCACGAACCCTGCAAGCCCAGGAACCACCCCTGCAACGTGCGGGCCAGATTGTTGCTCGTCGGATTGCTCTCTTGCTCCAACCCGACATTCGCCGAAATGGTTGGCTTGAAACCGGCCGCCTGCACGGTGATGTTTTCCACACTGGCAAGAATCGCCGATCGTTGCGCCTTGAGAAACGGCCGGTTCGCACGCGCGGCAATCAGCGCAGAACCGAGGTCGAACTTGATCGGCTCAAAGGTCAGTTCCCCTTCGACCGGCAACGGATTGTCGGTCGCGTATTGCCGGTCTGCCGGGATTCCAAGGGTCCGCGCCAGCGTGAGCGCGGAAATCCGGTAGTTGTTCCGGGCCGCGATCAGCTGCGGAATCTGGTTTTCCAGTGTTCCCTCGGCTTGCAGAACGTTGAATTGCGGAACGGTACCTGCCTCATAGCGGCTCTTCTGGTCTTCCAGTTGGCTTTGGAGAAGGTTCACCGATTCTTCTTGAACCTGGACTAAGGCTTTATCGAGGAGGATTTGATAGAATTGCGTCCGGACGGTCGAGACGACCGTGTCGATCGTATCGCGCAGCGTGTAGTACGCCGCATCTTCGTTGATCCGCGCCGCTCGACGCGATGAAATCGTCGCGCCACCGTCGTAGATCAGTTGTGACGCCGTCAATGTGACCTGCCAGGTTTGGTTCGCGGACGTACTTGAGAAAGCGCTCGCTGGAATCGGTATCGTGTTACCAGTTGGACCGATCGTCAAAGTTTGATTGGTCCCCGCAGCTTTGCTCGGCACGGCAATGAGATCAATTGGGGATGAGCCCTGTCCATAGGCCGCGTTCAACGTGGTGTCATTCTGCGTATAATTGGATTTGGCGGTCACCTGCGGCAGCAGCATCGCTTGCGCCTGGTAAACAAGACCTTTCTCCACCTTAAGTTGTTGGATTTGCTGCAGGACAGAGGGATTTTGCTTGAGCGCGAGTTGTACAGCTTCGTCGATCGTCAGCGGATGACTGCGGTAACCCACAGTCGAGTCGCCGGCAAATACAGTGCAGGAAATCCCTGCGAGGGCTAAGGCAAACAGCGCGAGTCTCATTGTTTTTTGGGCAGTTTATCGGAACAATCTGCGATCTTGCGGTAGATCTGAAGCCAGGCCCTTCCTTCCTCGGCGGTCAGATACTCGCGCAAAAGAGTCATAATCTTGTTCACCATGTCTCTACGAATTTCAGCGACGAGGCCAGAACCTTTCTGGGTAATTTTTACCATCACTTTGCGGCGGTCATCGAGCGCGTGCGAACGCTGAACATATCCGAGCTTCTCGAGCCGATCGACAAGTCCGGTCGCCGCTGCCGTTGTATGGCCCATCTTCGAAGCGATACCAGACATCGTGATCACTTCCTGTTTTTCAAGGCATCCGAGCAAAAAGTATTGCGGAAAAGAAACATTCCCGTGACCCAGCTCCTCTGACAGATTATGCAGAAATTTTCGCTGCATATGCATGACGATTTCGGCAAGTTCTTCTGCGGCAACTTGCAAATCGAACTCAGAGTGTTGACCGGTCGAGCGTTGCTCGGTCGTAAACATAGACAATATGAAAAATCAACAGCGTTAAGCTTCTCTTGCCATGATTAAAGCATAGACCCTCAGGTTTGCAACTCGTCCCCGATCGGCCTTCTGCGCTTTTGCTGGCCTGCGCGGACCGATCGGCTCAAACCGTAAATCCCCCAAAAAAATCGTCATTTGCGCGTGGTTTATTTTTGGGTGAGGAATGCCTGTTCAGATCGTTCCAGGTCCAGTAAATTCCTGTTCTAAGCGAAGCACTATGGCATACCAACCAGTACAGGCGCCCAGCGGGGGCAAAATTACCATTCACAACGGCAAGATCCAGTGCCCGGATAATCCGGTTATTCCCTTCATCCGCGGCGATGGCACCGGGCCGGACATTTGGGCGGCAAGCGAGCGCGTGTTCGATGCAGCGGTCGAAAAGGCGTACAAGGGCTCCAGGAAGATTGCCTGGTTCGAAGTTTTCGCAGGCGAGACGGCAAAGAATCGGTTTGACGATTGGTTGCCGGAAGAGACCGTGGCCGCTTTCAGAGAATATCTGGTCGGGATTAAAGGCCCGCTCACCACGCCCATTGGAGGCGGGATTCGATCCCTCAACGTGGCGCTGCGACAGCTCTTGGATTTGTACGTTTGTCTGCGGCCGGTGCAATATTTTGAAGGTGTGCCGTCGCCGGTAAAAAATCCCGAGAAAGTCGACATGGTGATCTTCCGGGAAAACACGGAGGACATTTACGCCGGAATCGAATTTCGCGCCGGCACCCCGGAGGCGCAGCGGTTCTTGAAATTGTTTGAACAAGAGTTCCCCAAAGAATTCTCCAAAATTCGTTTCGGGACCGAAAAAGCGACAAAAGACTTTCTCTCCGCCGAACCGGACCTGGGAGGCCCTGAAGTTGAAGTTGGAATCGGGATTAAAGCAGTGAGCCACCTTGGGTCCAATCGCCTCGTCGCCGCAGCAATTCGATACGCGATCGCCAACAAGAAAAAATCCGTCACCTTCGTGCACAAGGGCAACATCATGAAGTTCACTGAGGGAAGCTTTAGAGATTGGGGGTACGATCTCGCCGACACACTTTTCGGCAACGAGACCTATTCCTGGGCCAAGTGGGAGCGGACGAAAAAGGAGAAGGGCGAAAGAAGCGCTAACGACGAGATGAAGTCGGCGTTGGCGGCCGGCAAGATCCTTGTCAAAGACGCTATCGCCGACATCACGTTGCAACAGATTTTGACACGTCCCGAAGATTTTGACGTGCTCGCGACGTTGAACCTGAACGGCGACTATCTTTCGGACGCACTGGCTGCCCAAGTCGGTGGGATTGGGATTGCACCCGGTGGGAATATCAATTACCACACCGGACACGCTATATTCGAAGCGACTCACGGCACCGCGCCCAAATACGCGAATCTCGACAAAGTGAATCCGGGTTCAGTTGTACTCTCGGGAGAAATGATGTTAAGGCACCTTGGCTGGGCGGAGGCCGCGGATCTGGTGCTTAAGGGATTGAATGGGGCCATCGCAAGCAAGCGAGTCACTTACGACTTCGCACGCTTGATGGAAGGATCGACCGAAATAAAATGCTCAGAATTCGGGGACAACATTATCTCCCACATGGATTAGGACACCTCCTAGCCCGCAATGAGCTCCTCGCTCCTCGCTCCGGGATTCGGGTGATTTTTGCGGGCTAGTGTCCTCTCCCCGAAATACGAGGTATTTTGTTGCGATGAAAATGGGCCGGCGGCTGCGCTGCTCAGGCTAGGTCGCAATTTCGATCTCGTCCTTTGATTGGATGTCGTCGTGAAAAAAGATATTTCTTTGACGATCCCACACGTAACGATGGAGCAGAACTTTCAGCGTCGCGGTTAACGGGATCGCCAAGACCGCTCCCAACAGGCCCCCAAGGACCAGCGTCCACAAAAAAACAGACATGATCACCGTCATCGGGTGGAGTCCGACCGAATTTCCGACGATCCGGGGAGTTGTCACGAGTCCATCGATCTGAGCGACGATCAGAAAGAAGATAATCGTCACCCATAATGGGTGTGCCCAATCATTGAATTGCGCAAACGCAATCAGGAGCGCAGGGATATAGCAGACGATGTATCCGGCGTATGGAATGATTCCGAAGAACGCGAAGCCGAGCCCGATCAGAAAGCCGAACTGCAAACCGACAATCGAGAGCCCAATCGCCAAGAGGATCCCGTTGATAACGGCCACCACGAGTTGGCCGCGAAAAAAATTGATAAGGTAGCCATTGATCTCCGTGAGGACAGTGACCACCTCATCTTTGAATTCCGAGCGACGGAGCGGCAGATAGTTGCTCCAGGATTCCGCTATTCGCGGGCTCTCTTTCAGAAAGAAAAACAGGTAGATAGGGACAATCAGTAAACCAACCATGAATCCGAACACGCCGAAAACACCTGTTAAACTTGTCTGGACAAAGGTCCCCGTACGCTGCACCAATGAGGGAAGCTGATCCTGCAAGTACTGCAGCGATTGCTGGACATAGGGGTTGTTTTGATAACGCGCGAAACCACCCTTCGGGTTCTCGCTGCCCGGGAACAGCGGTATTTCTGTTCCCGGCGTGGGTGTTAATCCCGGTGTCGGTGTCGGTGTCGGCGACGGAGACGGAGACGAATTGCCCCCTAGTTGCGGAAATTTCTCCAGATTTCGCTCAAGAAACCCGTCAACGGCGCCCCAGCCCCGTTCCACGTATCCCGGGAGTGCCGAAGAGAATTTGCCGCTTTCTGTGTAGATCGAGGGAACGACTCCGACGACAAGAAGCGCCGCACCGAGGACAAACGCGGCAAAAACGGTAATGACGGCCAGCAAGCGAGGCACCTTGTTGCGGGCAAGCAAACTGACAACAGGCTCCAGGAGATAGGCGAATACGCCCGCCACAGCAACCGGTAACAGAAGGGGCTGAAGAAAGGCGAGAATTTGCGTGGCGACATACAAAGTGAAAATGACGATGGCGGCAATCACCAGCAACGAGAGCGAGGTAATCGCGTTCCACACCATCCTTTTCTGCCAGGGAGTCGGATACAAGATTGGCAGAAAGATGGGTACGACACCCGCAGGTTGCAATGAAAAAGCGCGGCAGGGCAGCGCGGGACACCCCTGCGGAACCCTGTCGGCGGGTCCGCGGAGCGTGAAAGGCGTCGTTTGCGAGGAGGGAAGACGCGCGACCCGAAGTGACAGCGGTTGGCTCTGCTCGCTCCCGAAGAGATCGAGGACGAGGATCGGGGACGCGACGCAGGATAGGCTTCCGTAGGTGTTTAGCGTGGTTCTCCGCGGCCCGAAGGGGCCGTTGGGTCCAGCAGGGATCGGCTCCGCGATTGGACCGGTGCGCATTCCCATCTCTGGAGCCCCTTCAGGGCTAAGAACTTTTTTTGGCTAACGCAGGGTTTACCCCATAGGCGTTAAAATAAGTGGCAGGTCGACGCGGGAAGGCCCGGCGCGGTAGGGCGAAGCTCCGCCTGAGCCGGGGCTTGCCGGGCGGCCTCGCCAAA
>Ga0302326_10004341_pt1 | contig 32818 bp, 38 predicted proteins | sample Palsa_T0_3_FD_202264 | JGI IMG/M metagenome (GOLD analysis project Ga0302326, IMG submission 202264) | Peat permafrost microbial communities from Stordalen Mire near Abisko, Sweden - Palsa_T0_3 | ecosystem: Environmental > Terrestrial > Soil > Palsa > Peat permafrost | place: Sweden: Abisko...
CTCTCGCAAATCCGTACTTAAAGGCATCGGGGTGGGCTCGCTCCCGCAATTCGAAGAATATGCCGGCCCGCTGCTGCGGGGTCATTTGAGCGCGGGAAACTGCATCGGCGGCATCGGCCTCCTCAAAGCTGTTGAGAACGCGGACCACTTTCTCCACAACTCTATTTTACGCCGTTTTCAGATTATGGCGGCGAGGGCTCTCAGTACTCGCGAGCGAAGGAGCGCGGACGGAGGCCAGCTGTGGGTGACGTTACTTGCCCACCGCAGAGAATCGGGGGGACGACGGGGCTCGAACCCACGTCCTCCCACGTGACAGGCGCAAGCGCTAGTCCGTTGTTTTCTGGGTAGTACGCGTTCTTGCAGTGGGTTACGGGACCGCGGGTTCTACAAAAAGCTGTTCCCCTCGCTCAAGCTGGTCGATCCTAGCAGGAGCACGGCTACCGATCAGGAATAGTTGGCGATGTCTGCTTTCAAACGTGGTCCAGCATGCTGAAACGGGGTAAAACTTGGTACGAGTTTTGGTTCGCTGGGAAACGCATTCAGGAATCATCCAAATCCTCTTCGAAGACCGTGGCCCGTCTCGCAGAGCAAAAGCGCCGACGCGAATTGGAGGAGGGCTATAACAACTTCGAGGATGTTCGCCAGGAACGGGTCCGCACGATTCGCGAAGTCGCGGAGGCGTATCTCGCCAGCTATAAATTGCGAAACCCGCAGTCTGCCGTTTTCGCAGGTACGCCGTGGCTCACTTTCAGCGATTGTTGGGTGATCGGATGCTCGTGGATCTGAATGAGCAGACGGTTAAGGAATTTCAGGATAAGAGGCTTGGGGAGAAAGCGGCGCCGAAGACTATCAACGAAGAAGTTGGTTTCCTGTTGAGGCTCCTGGGCGATAGGGCGATCTCCTTCGCGTGCGACTCCGCAAGAAGAAACTGCTGAAGCTTAGGTCGGAGCAAGACCGAAGCGGGCGAAGGCCGTACCATTCCGTTGAATTCCGCGCCCGAATGATCCGGGCAGGCCGGTCACCACCCTGAAGACCGCGTGGCGGAACCTGCGTAATAATGCCGAGGTGAGCGGGCGCTGGCACGACAACTGGCACACGCTCATCACGGAATTGGCAGGGAGGGGCGCGGGGGATCAGACCATCATGGACATTGCCGGGCACGTGTCGAAACAGATGCTCAAGCACTATAGCCACATCCGAATGGAAGCGAAACGGACGGCGCTCGAATCGATCCTGGAGAAGATAGATAAAGCCCCAGCAGTGATTCAAAATTGCTCGCCGGTGCCCAGCGATGCGCGGCAGATTGAAGGGGGGTCCCTACAAAAGTCCCTACAATCGGTCTCATGCGCTTCGAAGAAACCTTCAATGAGGCGTTGATTACCCAAGGCGGTCCCGAAGAAGCGGCCTAGTTACTCTGGGAGGCAGCCCGCAGCAAAGAACCCTGGGCGATCCAGGAGCTCTGCCGGCGCTTTGCCCCGGAGTCCCCATCCTTACGTTTGATTCACGAGGTAGAAGATGAAGTCGATTACAGCAAATTCACAGACGATCAAATCCGGCAGCTCGAGGCCATCTTGGGTCCCCCCGACCCTCCGCCTGGTGCAGGTGCAGGCGGAGAGAGCCCGCCGACATCTGTATGAGTTCGTAGCTCAGGCCTGGCACGTGCTGGAGCCAGCCACGCCGTTCCTCAGGGGCCTGCATGTGGAGGCCATCTGCCAGCATTTGCAGGCGCTCACCGATGACGGATTGGGAATCTGATCATCAACGTTCGACAATCCACAGACCCGTTGGCTGTTTGCGAGCTATTCGGCCCACCTGAGCGTCCGCGACAGTCTCAGGTGCCGACGGCTGATTGAATCCGATCGGTACCAACAGCGCTGGGGCCAGCGCTATCAGCTTACGAGCGATCAAAACCAGAAGCACCGCTTCGAGAATAATCACACAGGCTATCGCATCGCCACGTCCGTAGGCGGATCGGCCACCGGCGAGCGTGCCGATGTGGTGGTGGTGGACGATCCGCACAGTGTGGACCAAGCCGAATCAGATGCCGAACGGCGCACGGCAGTGGAGTGGTTCAACGGCACTATGTCCACCCGCTTAAACGATTTCACTTGTGGGCACAAGATTGTGATTCAGCAACGATTGCACGAAGCCGATCTCACCGGTGATCTATTGGCAAAAGGTGATTTTGAACTACTCTGTCTGCCCGCGGAGTTCGAGCCGGAGCGCCGCTGTAGTACCTCGATTGGCTGGAGCGATCCGCGCGTCCAGGCCGGTGAGCTACTATGGCCGCACAAGATGACGGCCCGGCATTTAGACCGTCTGAAAGTCTCTTTGGGAGCTTATCGCTTTGCCGGACAGTATCAGCAGCGGCCGGCTCCGGCGGGAGGTGGCATCTTGCAACAAGGTTGGTGGCACTACTGGCGTCCGGCGCACCAGGATTTGCCCGAGGTGCCGGTGCGCATGCCCGATGGACGGACGCTCCAGATCGCTGCCGTGCCGGTGCTGGCACAGTTTGACACTGTGATTCAATCCTGGGACATGGCCTTCAAGGACAAAGACACCAGCGACTTCGTGGTCGGGCAAGTGTGGGGCGCCAAGGGCGCCGACCGTTTCCTGCTGGATCAGGTCCGCGCCCGCATGGATATGCCCGCCACCAAGGAGGCCGTCCGCGCACTGTCCCAACGCTGGCCCAAGGCCGGCGCCAAGCTGGTGGAGGACAAGGCCAATGGGCCGGCCGTGATCCAGGAACTGCAGCACGATGTGGAGGGACTGATCGAGGTCACGCCGCAAGGTGGCAAGATTGCGCGCGCCCATGCCGTGTCGCCACAGATCGAGGCGGGAAACGTCTATCTTCCCCATCCCGCCATTGCACCGTGGGTCGAAGCCTTCCTCGAGGAAGCGGCCGCATTTCCGAACGGCCGCCACGATGACCAGGTGGACGCCATGACCCAGGCTTTGAACCGGATGCGTGCGATGCACGGTAACTTCTCCGTGCCGGAAGCGCAAATCGTGGAGGACCCGTTTCGCATTCCGGAGGAGTGGCCCCGCGCTTTCGGCATGGCCGTCACACCCCACGCGGTAGCCGCCATATGGGGAGCCCGAGACCCTGGGGGAACCATCTATCTATACGCAGAACATCGTCTGCCCCACGGGGAACCCTCGGAGAACGCTCGCGCGATCCGAAAAGTAGGCGATTGGATACCGGGCGTGATCAATTTTTCCGGTCTCCAGGGCACGCAAGCCGAGAAGAACAGACTGTGGCAAATATACGGCGAGCAGGGCCTGAAGATCCAGACCGCCATGCAGGGGGAAGGGGCGGGTGTCTATCAGCTTTTGCAGTTGTTAGCCGCGAACAAGCTGAAGGTGTTCGCCTCCTTGTCCGGGCTCCTGGTCGCGTACCGCATTGGCGATGAGCAGGCCCCGCTATTGCTCGCCTGCCACGCTCTGATCCACCCGGACTGCCGCCTGCGAACCAAACCGGTCACGGGACCATGGGTGCCGTCGGCGCCCGTTCATTGGATGGCTTGCTGACGCCGCGCGAGTGTCCAACGCCACGTTGGATCAATCCAACAGAGCTGGGGCATTCGTTCCGGAGCTGAGCGAAAATGATCTGTTAATGAAGGAGCCGTCCAGGTTGGCATTCTGTCTCCGGAAAAGCCAGCCTGTGATTAGCAGACGAGGGGCCAGTCGTCGCGGTGCTCTTGATGGCGTGCATTTCTTGTGTTGTTGTGTGCCTTTCTGTCAGCCTGGGTCCACGGCTTTGCACAGGGTAGTTGTTGCACAGACTACCCAGTGATCAGTCCTCCTCGGATGGTGTCCCAAAAGGGTATCAAACAGAGCTGTTTCAAGTAACTGATTCGATGTGCCCGAGGCAAGCAGTTTGGAGCGTCCCACAAACATTAGCCTGTGGGACAGTCATGGGCATCAAGTCAAGCATTTACAATAAGCCTAAGCTAACGGGCTGTGCCCTACGTGGTTTCAACGTCTCAGCCCGGCAAACTGAACAGCGCCACGCGGCGGCCGGCGACTCGGATATTCAACGGTTGCGGGCGCCGGCTGGGGGCTGATCGCAAGCTCGGAACGCACCGGGATGGCTGCGCGCTCTGCGGCAATGTGCGGCATGAAACGGGGGGTCCAAACTTACGTTTCGGTGTGTCCGCCGAAAATAACGCTTGACAGAAACAGCGCGATGGCGCCATGAGGGCCCGGCAGTAAATTTCACCAGATGCCATTCCTGATCTTCAACGCAACTGACGGCCTCTATGCCCACCCCGATCCTTTCGCAACCCGGGAAGAGGCCGAACGCTTTGCCACAGAGATAAGGCAACGCTTTGACCGGCACGGCTACTACGCCTCGTGCGAGGGCCGCATCCCGGTGTCCGAACTCAAACTGACCACCGAGGAGTATATGGAGATGGAGGCAGGCGCACGACCGACACCGCGACTGTGGCGTTGATCACCGCTGGAGCTTCCGCGCTGGTGGCGATTACGACAGCCGCCTGGCCTCGATGGAGGCCCGCTTTACTGCCATGGAGAGCCGCTTTGAGGCCGCTTTGCTTCGCTCCAGGCCGACCTCCGACTGCTGGCCGAGCAAGATAAGCGCATCACCCGCCTGGAGGAAAGGCCGCCGAAATGAAGCTGACGAGCGCCCGCGCACGCCGCATAGCGAAGATGCGCAAGACCTACGGCGCGGGGCCGGGCCGGCCGCGCAGCAACGCGCCGCGCTGTGCCTGTGGCGCGATGACGCTCAAGCGGGCCCTCGCCCGCGGGCATCACTGCCAGGCCGCCGGCCCACGCGCCCGCACGGCGGTGCAAGCGATCGAGGTTGAGCCACCGCAAACCCGTCGCGGTTGAACATGGAACGTCCTTGCTGCGGAGGTCATGCTCAGCAACACGCACCCGGTGCATGCTCAGTAACATGACCGCTTATCATGATGGCGGCCCGGACGGGCTGGCTTGTGGCGCGATATGATACGGCCAATAATCAGCCGGATGCGGATTGGCAGCAGGCCGCGGCGGAGCGGGATGTGTGCTCGACCTGGGCAATCTGCTGAAATCGAGCGCGGAGCAGCGCGCGGCGCTAACCGAAGCCGGGCGCGAAATTGTGCGTCTCAGCTTTTGGCCGGCGCGACACGGCGCTGCTCAACAAGCTGCGGGCCACGGTGCTGCGGGCGGGGCCACGGCCAAACGGTATGAACCGAAGTGACGGCGAGCTGATCCCCGCCGCTGATCACGCGCGCAAGTCTCACCTACCAAGCCGGCCAGTTCAACGCCACCCTCGATTGCAATGCGCCTGCGTGACGCGACGCGTTCGTCGATGAGCGGCGCGTCGTTTGCGTCCTACTGTCGGCTCTTGCGCTCCGACGCGCCATGGCCGTTTCGTTCCGCGTGCTGCATCCAGGAGGACGCAGTGACGCTGTGGGGTCCTAATCCTCCATGTGTCTCACGGCAGGTGGCTGCATGACCGAAATTATCAGCACACGGTGGCTCATTCCTGCCGTAGGGCGCGGGCTGGATCTACCCAGGCGGCCTGCAGCGCCGGCCTGCAACAGGCCGCCAATGCTGTTGCTGCAAGAGCGGCGGCGACCGCCGCGTAGGTCGATGGGTCGGTTGGTTTCACGTCGTACAAGAGGCTGGCCATGAGCCGCGTCAAGGCGAGCGCCGCCGCGAGCCCCACCGTAATTCCCACGGCCGCCACCCTCATACCTTCAAGCACTACCAGCCGCACCACCTGGCCGCGCTGCGCGCCCAGCGCCATGCGCACTCCGATCTCGTGGGTCCGCTGCGCTACGGCGTACGCAATCACGCCATAAATCCCCATGAGCGCCAGCAGAAGCGCAGAGGTAGCAAAGGTTCCCAGCAGGTAGAGATTGAAACGGCGCGGGGCGATGGAATCGGCCAAAGCTTGTTCGAGAGTCTTTACTTCCGCCACTGGCTGAGTCCGATCGACGCTCGCAATCGCATTGCGAATTGCCGGCGCCATCGCCGTGGCAGAGGTGGCGCTTCGAACCATGACCGTCATGCCCAGCAGGGATGTCGAGATCTGGTAGGGAATGTATACCTCGGGTTCGGCGGGCGCATCCAGGCGGGAATACTTCAGGTCACTAACAACCCCGACGATCGCGGCCAGCGTGGCGGGATCGTTTACGTTGTCGGCCAGCCCGAGTTGTCTGCCGATCGCGTCGCCCTCGCCAAAGACCTCGTGAGACATGCTCTCGTTGATGACGATGGCCGGACCAGATTCGCTTTCGGCCAGCCAGCGGCCGCGGACCACTCGCAGGCCCATCACGCGGTCGAAGCCCGATGAGACCGTACTGAACGTGACGTGGGGAAGGTGCATCACCTGAGAGGAACTCAAACTCGTCAAGTTTGGGTCGTGTGGTGCGGTGCCCGAGCCGCGCAATTGGCCCTGGGCAAGCACGCTGGCAGCTTCAACGCCGGGAAGTTGCCGGGCTCGCTCCAGCATCTGCTCCGCGAATCTCCTCTGCTCGGCGACAGCGCGGTACCGCGGTCCGGAGAAGGGTACCTGCAAGGCCAGGATGCGTTCGGGATCGAAGCCGGCCGGACGCGTATTCATGCGCCAAAAACTCTTGCTCATCCGCCCAGCGCCGGTGAGCAATACGAGGGCCAGCGCCAGCTCCGCAGAGACCAGCAGCCGGCGCAGCGGCAAGCCCGCCGAGCCAGCCGACGACGTGCGGCCGCCCTGTTTCAAGACCTCGTAGGGTCTGGAGCGACGCAGAAAGATGGCCGGGGTGATGCCGAAGGCGAATCCAGTGACCAGCGTTGCGGCCACGGCAAAGAGCAGCACACGGCTGTCCATGGTAGTCTCGCCCAGCCCCGGCAGCGACGGCGGCGCTAGCCTCACGATTACCGGCATCGCAAGACGTGCGAGCAGCAGGCCCAAGGCGCCGCCGACGAAAGCCAGCGCGAGGTTCTCGCCCAGAAACTGCCGGATGACGCGCACCCTTCCCGCGCCAATCGCGGTTCGAATGGCGATCTCCTTTTGCCGCGCCGCGCCGCGCGCCAGCAGCAGATTCGCGATATTAGCGCATGCGATGAGCAGCACAAAGCTCACGGCCGCGAGCAGAACCAGCAGCGCGGGCCGGGCGCCGGCCGCCAGTTTTTCCTGGAGCGGCGTCACCCGGAGCGACTGCGCATCATAACGAGCGTTCGGATTCTGCGCGGCGGCGATGCGGGCCTGAATGCCTGCGAGCTCCAAGCGGGCGCGCTCGATGGAAACGCCCGGCTTGAGTTTCGCGACCACCAACTGGACCGAGATGTTTCTGCCCCGCGGCGGATGCTGCCACGCGACCGGATTCGGAATGTAGCCTTCGATCTCGCGGGTATTGCCAGTTGGAAGGCCGAAGTCCGCCGGAAGGAGGAATCGAAAACCCTTCGGAAGCACGCCCAGAACCGTGACGGCGCGGCTGTCCACGATGACGCTCCGGCCAACCACATTCGGGTCTCGACGAAATTCGCGTTCAAACAGCTCATCGGAGAGAACGATTCCTTCGCGATCCTCGGGCCCGAAGAAACGGCCGAGGGCCGGACGAGCGCCGGATATGTCCCAGAAATCGGCGGTGACATCGGCGAGTACGTGCTGGCCGGCCCCTTCGGCAGTGGCGAGGGTATAGCCGCCCGTTCCGAAGGCGACCATCCCAGCGAAGGATGCCGCCTGTTCCTTCCAATCGACATAATCCGGGGAGCCCACCATTTCGGCTTTGAAGAAGGGGTTGTAGTTGCCCAGCCAGACGAGGCGATCGGGACCGGGGTAGGGCAGTGGACGGACCAGGATGGCATTGACCAGGCTAAACACCGCCGTGTTCATGCCGATGGCCAATGCGAGCGTGAGCACCACCACCGCGGTAAAGCCGGGATTTCGGCGCAGCCCACGCACACCGTAGCGGATGTCTTGCAGGAGTTGCTCCAGCCAGACCGAGATCCATATCGCGCGCGATTCTTCCATTACCAGAGCGACGTTGCCGAACTTGCGCAGCGCCGCCCTGCGGGCCTCTGCGGGCGACATGCCGCGTTCGATGTTCTCCTGAGTTTCGCGTTCAATGTGATCGCGGATATCATCACCGAGATTATCGAGCGGATGACTCACGGCCGGCTCTCCTCGCTTGCGGGACGCAGAATGCGGGCGATGGCGCGGGTGAGCTTATCCCACCGGGTGGTCTCCACTGTGAGTTGCTTCCGGCCCGCCGCCGTCAAGCGGTAATATTTCGCCCTGCGGTTGTTCTCCGAAGTGCCTTCGGTGACGCCGATCCATCCGCGCTTGATCAGCCGGTGCAGGGCCGGGTAGAGTGAGCCCTGCTCGACGAGCAGCAACTGTTCGGAATTGCGCTCGATGGCTTTGACAATGGCGTGGCCGTGTGCCGGCCCGGGAAGGAGCGTCCGCAGGATCAGCAGGTCGAGTGTCCCCTGGAGCAGCTCCATCCGGTCGTCTTTAGTAGACATTCTACGTAGAGCGTACGCGCCTTCAAGTAGAATGTCAAGGGGAGGAAGAACGCCAGATCGTAAAGAGGTCGCTGCCGGGAATCCACTGGGTCGATCCGGACTACCTGGGCTCCCTTGTCCGCAGCCATTACTCCCGATAAGCGCCTCTCCAAATGTGAACATCCATCCGGCCGCGTAGTCGTTATGTCGGACCTTGGGTTCAGGAATACGCCCTGCCTGCTCTTCGTCCGATCATGCTAACGCTTGTGGCATCAACCGCGATTCGACACAGCCGGCTAGGCATTCTGGAATTCAAGTTCAAGATCACCATTGATGCACGATCGCGTCGGGCCCCGCGCTACTCAATTTGAGAAAAGCGCCCGGCTATGTGGGAGAAGATCCCGGCCGGTTACATTGTCGGCGAGCGGCGCATCGTTTGCGTTCTGCTGCCGGCTCCGGAGTTCTGAGGCGGCAAGACCGTTTCCTGCTGCGCGCGCCTCCTGCACCCTGGGGGATGTGAGTCTCGGCTTAAACTATCGTGTACATGTTCCAGCCTGCAACAGATGTTCGAGGCACTTCCAGCGCAACGACCTCACCACTAAAAGTTCGTACGAAACCACGAGTGCACGGGCGCAAGGAGGGGTATGATTGCTGAAACTAGACCGGCGATGAGATTGAAGTTCCACGCGATTGACCGAATCTGCCCGTTTTGTACTTTGGCCAAACTGTCGTATCAACGGCATGGCCATCATGGGGATGTATACGAGTGTGCCTACGAATCCGGCGGCTGCGGCCGAAGCATCGTGCGATCGGCGGCAGAAAGGGAGCACCCTTTGTGGAATTGTGCCGATTTTGAAATTCGGCATCTTCGGCCGTTGGGAGGCCTGCCCGGGCACACAACGCACTGTAAGCGGGCTCGTAAAACCTGGTGTTTAGGCGGATGACTTCGGCGCGCGTGCTCACGTTGGTCGACTGGCCGCGGACACGGCGAATTCTCGCGGTACTATCCGATTCGCGAGCTGGCGCTCGAACTTATAACGCGCTGTTCACAGAAGGCGTGCTCATCGCCGCATTCCATCGCGCTACGCCCGGGCGCTACGGCGCGTTCGCCGATGAGCGGCGCGGCGTGGCCGGCGACGAAGGCGACCGAGTGCGTCATCGTCGAACGTGCGCGCGTCCCTGGGCGCGTCGTTCGTCGGGGGCGGTCTGGCATGAAACGTGGGCGGGCGCCCACGGCGGGCTGCCGGCACATGCTAACGCTGTGCTGATCTCCGAGACCGGCCATGCTCTACTCACTGATTTTCGCAAGTCTTTTGTATGCCCGAATAGCCGTGTTTTGAAACTCCCACGCTTCCTGCCCGGATGGCGGCGCTATCTTCCACTCCAATTGCCAGGCAAATCCTTTCAATAGCGGTCGTGCGATAACATGCAAGGCGTGCCCGGCAAACTCCGGATACTGTCGGGCGGCTTCGGCGAGAGCAAGCCGGTTCAATTCAGGATCGATCTCAATCGACTGCATGCGACCATCATACGCCGCCAGTGGAATAGCAGGATCACGTTCGAAGCCACCCAGGACATCCCGCGGAACCTGGATCTCCCTCGCTCGATCCGGTCCCCGAGGCTGGAGCACGAACGGATAACACGCGCCTTGACACCGGCGAGCTCATCGCCATCGTCGGTTGCGATGCCCCTCTGCGGCACTATGCGGCATGAAACGGGGGGGCCGAAAACGGCCTTCGATGACGAATTCCGTCGTAGGTTCGGCCGGCCGGTGTTCGCCGCGGCCACCCACACGCGAACGCGCGGCATCCGACCCGGTTCGCGAGGTTGGAGCTCGAACGGATAACACGCTTCAGGCGGCTGACGGTGTAGGCCAGGCGCAGCTCGGCGGGAGACAGGCCGGAGCCTTGCAACGCGCGGGAGATGGCCGGCCATGCCGCGTGCATGATCACGCCGGACTGTGCGGAGCTTCCAGCGGTGCGAGTAGCGGCTTCACGCGGGCACGCTGGCGTGCTCGAGCTGGCCCAGGTTGCCGCCGGGGATGAAGCGTGAGCGCAAAGCGCCCAGGCCGGAGTAGGTGAGTTTCGGTGCGTCGTCGGGGCCCAGACCGAGCTTCTGGAGCATCCATTCCGGCAATGCGGTCAGGATGGGGGCGTGGATGGTGCCGCTTTCGCGGCCTCCTTGGCGGCCTGCTCCTGGGCTGCCCGGGTGAGGTTGCGGATTATCTCGGCTGATATCTTGGAGTCCCATCGTTCGCCACCAGCGGCGAATATTTTCTCCCGCGAACTCGGCGGTGTCGTGATCCTTCCCCAGCACTGTTCCGGCCGAGGTCATAAATCCCGCGGGGTCGCGCGTCCCAATTCGGGATCGACAAAATCATGGACTCGAACCTTCTCCGGTTGCCCCTTCGGACGCATCTCACGCCCGCCATCCTTGAAGTCGCCGACCATCTCCTTCTTCTTGGTGTCCATAGAAATCATCGGGTGGTGGCGGCTCAAACTCCACTTTACCTTCCCGTTCAGATGCTCAAACTGAGCGTTGCGGTCGGGGTGGTTGGAGCCCTGCTTCTTGTTCCGGTTGGCCTGCAAACTGTAGCCCCATTCATGCAACTGATCGGCCACAACCTGATGGCTGACCTGGTGCTTCATTCGTTTCAATTCCGCGGTCAACTGACGCACGCTCTTGCAGGTTCCAGCGGAGCGTCCGCCTGCGGATCCCCGCGCGTGGTGGATTCCAGGAGAGACTCCAGATCGGCCTTCAAAAACGAATCCTTGTCGCTGGCTCTTTTGCGTCCGCCGCCCTCTTTGCGGATACGTCCAGGTACCAACGTTGCGGGATCCTTCAGTTCAGCGATGCCCTGGCGAATACCGGCCGCGAAATCCCGATAGCTTTCGCAACAATCGAGATGCCGCTTTTGCCCGCGGTTTGGCTCTCCGCAGCTGCTAGCATTCTCCGCGATCGCTTGTCCAAAACTGACTTCGATCGTAGAGATGTCGGCCACTGCAATCAGTACTACGCCAAAACATTTTATAGTGGATATGTTATTTCTAGACAAGATCCTAAGGTCCTTTTCGATGCCTGCTACCAAGCTTGAGAGTTATAGCTCACGTCACGGGAGAATCTAATTCCTAACATGGAGACGCTAATCGACCCGCGGCACACCACTTCGCCGCTTCCACCTGCGGCCCGCAAAATATCGCGCCAGCCGACCTCCTTCACTCGCACGTTGGCGGTCAGGTCAGCTGTCCCGTTGGCGGGGATCGCAAGCGCCTGATGGTTTTCTGGGGTCCATTCGACCGTCGCGATTTCCGATCCCGAAATCGAGCACACGGACGAAACCGTGTGCAAGCTCGCGGGAATCCGGCTCGAATTCGTGATGTGAAAGACTAGATCAGAAGCGGGCTGCCCGCTTAGAATATGCACGCCGGCGCCAGTTATTCGAACCGCGAGATGCTCTTTCATGTAAGCAGGTGCGGCCTTGATGGCGTAAGCGCCGGCCAGCGCCAAAGGCACGACTGCCGCAGCGATTAGATAAGGCCAGCGGCGCATCCCGCGAATCAGCCTGGAGCCATCCTTCTTGCAAAATGTAAAAGTATCTGGGTAATCAAGACCGCATTTCGGGCATCGAACTTTCATGGCTTCCCCTTTTCTTTTAAAGTCACGGACCTTCACTTCAATTTATTCAGGAGCGTGCCGATTTCGGCGGCCGTGTCCTCGGTTTGCAAAATACCCGCCACTCCTTTCCCGATCCAGACCGGAGAGCCGAATGCCATCGAATCGAGTGGATCTTTCAATCGGTAACTGCCGTTCTCTTCGCGAGCCTCGGTTAACCACAGAACGGCTATCGGGCTGTCGGCTTCGAACCGGATTCGATAGACCGCGGCGGGCTGCCATCCAGCAACCGAAGGTGCGTCCGCTGGCTTCGGCCCCTGGGCCGTCCGCTTCCATGCCTTGGCCACAAGAAGAGCCGCGTTGTCGTCGGCAGCTCTGAGCCGCAGCAAATAGCGCCGTTGGGTGTCGGGCGAAATTGCTGCCTCGGTCCGCCGCGCGATCTTCACTATCTTGAGTTCGCGCTTCTGGAGCGAGAGCGTCCGAACACCCTTATTCGGACGAGCCGATAAAAGCGAGGCGGAGATCTCCGTCCGATCCGGGATCAGGGTGGCCGAGCCGCTAGCAAGCGCCTCTGCGAGCGCGGGGTTGAAACTCCACGGTTCCGCGGACTCGGCCGCGGTAAGAATCCTTCCGTCTCCCATCAGAAAACCCGTCGACCAACCGCGCGCCGTGCTGACCTCGCCGTCTCGCGACCGAAGTTCGTAGCTGGTCTCGATCGCTACCAGCGAGCCGGCCATTCCGTCCGCGGCCTTCTGGGCAAACTCGCTTTGATTTCGTCTCCACTCCCGGCCGGCCTGTCCGAATATCCAAATGGGATCGGTGGCGGTCAGCATGGCAAAGGCCGCTGCTTGCCCCAGCGGTCCGCCAGGCACATTCACCGGGACGTCGCGGCGAACATCGGCTACCGCCCAGGCGTTGCCGGCCAGGAGGGCCAGCTTTTGAAAAACGTTCAGCTCCAACTCCGCACGAACCGTGGCATACACATGGGCGCTGCGCGTTCGCACCACTTCTCGCAAAGGGTCGAGGTTGGTCAACTCGCGAAAGTTCATCCGCCCCTTGACCGGGAGGCCGTCCACCACCTGTCCCCGCTTCAGTTCGATCGGCCCCGAGAGTGGGGCCACGCGAACCGGCACCCCATTCACGGTCACTTGGTCGAAGACGACGCTGCGCAGCATGGCATCCCGGTTCGCTGTAATCGTGAGCTCCAGCCCGGCGGTGATGCCGTCTTCATCGATTTGAGTCAGCGTGACGTTATGAAGATCCAGGTGCCAGGCCGGCGCGGAAGCTTCCTGGCACCTGGCGGAACGGGCCAATATTGCCGCGAGGATTGCCAACGCCGCCGTTAGGGGTTTGGTTCGCATGGAACAAGCTCCAATCAACTAAGCGCAATTTCGGGAGCGATTCGAAAAAAGTGTTCGGAGGGCCTACCTCCCGAAGAATCTTGCGAGTGAGAAAGACCGGTTCTGTCGGTCGGCGAAAGTGTCCAGACCTTCGAGATGACGTCCCAGATCGATCCGAAGCGCCTCCGCCGTCCGATAACGCTGTCCCGCCTCTTGCCGCAATGCCACGGCCAATATATTGTCCAGCGAACCTCGCAGAAGCTTGCGCGCCTGCTCAGCAGTCTCGGGAATGCCCGGATCCTGTTCGCGCCGCGCTAGTGTACGTTCGCTCGCTTTTGTAAATCGCCGGCCGCGCATTGAGTTCGGCAGATGGAGGCCGCCTGGATCGATGGCATCTTCCGGGAGGGCTCCGGTCAACAATTCGTAGAGGACCACTCCCATAGAGTACAAATCGGATTGGCGCGTCAGCTCCTTCTGCGCCAGTTGCTCCGGGCTCGCGTAGGCCGGAGTCATCATTCGTTCAAAGCCGGCCGATCCCTCCGTTGTGGTTGGCACCCGATCGTAAGCCTTGGAGATGCCGAAGTCGACGATCTTCACGAGGCCATCCGGTGTGACAAGAAGGTTATTTGGCGTGATGTCCCGATGCAGGATGCCGTAATCGTGAAGAAACTGGACCGCCACGCACACCTGCCGGAACAACCTGACGCGCTGGCGGATGGTCAGCCGTAGTCGCCGGCAATAATTGCCGATGCTCGATCCGTCCACATACTCCATGACAAAGAACGGCAGCCGGGTTTCCGTCTGCCCGGAATCGAGGATCCGCGCGATATTGTTGTGCCTCAGCGTGGTCAGCAGCTTCCGTTCATTGGCGAAACGAGCGACCGCGTCGGCCGTAAGCCGGTCCGAACGCACGATCTTGAGCGCCACCACGCCGCCCCGGGGAGCGCCGATGCGACGTGCGATGTAGACGATTCCCGCTCCGCCCCTACCGATCTCATCCACGATTCCCCAATTACCGACGCGGTTTGGAATCGGTTGTTCGGAGGGATCCACGTTGAGCGGCGACAGCGGATCCGGATTCCGGACCGCATCGAGGAGCCCCGCCAGTTCGCTCTCTAGTTGGCGATCGCCGCTGCACCGGTCGCGGATGAACGCCGCCCATTCGCTGGCAGGAAGGGCTTTCGCCTCCCGAAAGAGGTTGCGGCAGTGCCTGTAGGCTTGGCTGTCCATGGATGTCCGAAGATCGCTCCGCTTTGCGCTCTGTTTGTCAGAGGCGTGTGCGAGAAACGCGAACCAGTCCGCCGAAGCCATGTGCCGGGAATTGTGCTAACATTTGCCCTCAAAGTCACTATTGCATCAGGATCGGACGCCACGCAACCCGGGCGACATGTCATAAGAGAGGTCCCCAGCGATGCCGAATGACGCACTCATAGTTTGTCAAAAATGCGGCCAGTCCACGCCGGCCGATTCGGAATGGTGCGACCAATGCGGCGCCAAGATTTCAGCCGCTACGCCAGCAGTGCCGCCGCCTTCCGAAATGTTGCGAGAATGGATCGTCGGAAGCGATCCCGAGCAATGCCAGATCCATGTGGACCGGTCGACCGTCTCGAGGCGGCACTGCGCGCTTCGGCTACGCGAGGGCGCTTACTATTTGGAGGATTTGGACAGCTCCAACCGGACCTTCGTCAACGACGAGCCTATCTTCGGCGAGGTGGAAGTCTCGCGCGAGGACCGAATCACGTTAGGCAAGAGCGTCGACTTCGCGCCGTATTGGCCGACGGAACCGGCTCGCCGCCGCCCGCGCCGCACCACCACGACCGCAACGCGAACGCTGCTGAACATTGGCCGCGGCCCGCAGAACGACATCGTTTTGAACCGGCCGCGTGTCAGTTGGGTTCACGCCGAGCTCTCGAGTGAAAAGGGTCAGTGGTTTCTGAAGGACGTCGGCTCCACGCATGGGACAGCGGTCGGAAGGCCGGACAACAAGATTCAGCGCCAGGTCGTCAGCCTTGAAGACATTGCGTATTTTGGAGAATTCGGTTCCGGGAACGGCTGGCCGATCAAACAACTCCTCAGCGGCCGCGCGGGAAAACTTCTGGAGGAACTGAGGCTCACCAAAAAGAGGACCATCGTCGGAAGAGATCCCGAGTGCGATATAGTTCTCGACCATCCCAGCATATCCAAGCAGCATGCCGAGCTGATTCGGGAGGGAACGCGAACCTATGTCAAAGACCTGGGTTCGTTGAACGGCACCTTCGTCGGCGGCCAGCCGGTTTCCGGACAGGTCGTGGTTCCCCCGAACGGCGTGATCGCGCTGGGCAGTTACACGCTCGCACTGACAAACTCCGGAACCCTCGAAAAGACCGAATACAACGGCGATTTCGTTCTGTCGGTGGAGGGACTGGCGGTGCAGATCGCCGACAAGCGGCTGCTCGAAGACGTGTCCTTCACATTCTTGCCGCAGGAGATGATCGCGCTGATGGGCGGCTCGGGTGCCGGGAAGACCACTCTTCTTAAAGCGCTCTGCGGATACACCCGCCCGGCTTCCGGACAGATTTTGTACAACGGCCAGGACCTCTACGCCAATTACGCTCAGTTTCGCCATCTAATCGGCTACGTTCCGCAGGACGACATCATGCATCCGGAGCTCACCGTCCGGGAAGCCCTGCTCTTCACCGTCATGTTGCGCACCGGACAGAACGAAGCGGCCGCGATGAAGGATGTGGAGAGCGTTTTGCATAAACTGCAGCTCTGGGACATTCGGGACAAGATCATCGGATCCCCCATGAACAAGGTCATTAGCGGCGGGCAGCGGAAACGCGTGAACATCGCGATGGAGCTGCTGTGCCGCCCCTCATGCCTGTTCCTGGACGAGCCGACTAGCGGACTGTCTTCTGCGGATGCAAAAGCTGTCGTTGGTGTCCTGAAGACGCTCACGAGCGAGGGCAAGACCGTTGTAATGACCATTCACCAGCCGGGCAAAGAGATCTTTGAGATGTTCTCAGCGCTTGTCATGGTGAAACGTGACAAGCCTCCGGACGGTAAATGGTTTGCGGGTCGTCGCGTCTACTTTGGGCCCGCTTATCCCGATTCGTTGGAATTTTTCAATCCGGAGGGCGTCAAAGAGCTTCGCAGCGCGGGAAAGGAGTTAGATCCGGATCTTCTTGCCAAAGACGAGGTGGAGAAAGAAAGCGCGGAGGTCTGGGAGAAGCGCTTTTTGCGGTCCAAGTATCGCGGTCGGTACATAGATGACCGGCGCGATACCAGCCTGGATGTAAATCCGCCTGCCACGCCGCCTCCCAAGCGGCCGCTGTGGCAAGCTTGGCTGCTGGTTCGAAGAAACGTGCTGCTGAAATTTCGAGACCCGATGCAGCGTTCCTTCCTCATCCTCCAGCCGGTACTCTTCGGTCTGCTGGTTTCCCTGCTGTTTCATGATCTGCAGGACCCGAGGCACAATTACGAGGCGCAGGCTGCGTATGAGAACTTCCGGCATAAGCAAGCTACCATCCACTTCCTCATGGCGATCGCGGCGGTTTGGTTCGGATGCAATAACGCCGTTCGGGAAATCGTCAGTGAGCTGCCCATCTACGTTCGTGAACGCATGGCGTGCCTGGCGCCCAGAAACTACCTGTTGTCGAAATATGTTTTTCTGGCCGGGCTCTGTTTCCTGCAATGTCTAGCGATGCTGATCATTGTTTACTTCACCTGCCGGTTGCAGGGCTCCTTCTGGTTCTATCTCGGCATGACATGGCTCACTTCGCTTGTCGGCGTGTCGATTGGTCTGGCAATTTCGGCCCTCGCAGCCTTGTATAAGGCTCCTGAGGCTGCTGTCGCCGCTTTGCCGCTGATCCTTTTACCGATGATTCTGCTGGCAGGAGGGGTCTACCCACTCCACCAATTGGAAGAGAACTCCAGGATCGGCGGAGTTCCGGTTTCTCGGGTGATGTCGTCGCTTGCGCCCACGCGCTGGCTGTTCGAGGCCGATTTCGTCGTCGAGGCCGCAGCCCGTTGCTCCCAAGTGCATGGTTTGAATGGTCCGAATGCCGCCGCAACGATGGTCAACGTCCTTGACCTGAACTGCCAGGTGAAAGATGGTCAGGAGCCGCCTCAAAAGGAGCTAGGCAAGGACGTGGCGTCCCTCAGCTTTCCGGTGGACGAAACCCACAGCCGATCCGGCACGGCCGCCTGCATCGGCTGGTTAACCGGTTTGTTTACAGCGTCTTTGGTGATCACCTTTGGCTTGCTGCGGCGAATCGAAAAGCGGGAAGTGGGATGACCTTCAGAAATTTTCAGAGAGGTTCCTTTTCTTGCGCTATGTTCGATAGAGTAAGAATCCATGTCTGAAACCAGCACTCTGGAAATCAGCGTCGCCGCCAAGTCCGATGCCGGGCTGAAGCGGGAAGAGAATCAGGACCGGATGAGCCGGTTCTACTCCCCTTTTGGGGAAGTGTTCTTAGTGACCGACGGAATGGGCGGCCATCGGGGCGGGGCGAGAGCGGCGTCCCTGGTAGGCGACGGTTTCGCACGCCATCTCAAGGCGCTGGCGCCCGATACGCCGGTCGAGTTGGCGATCCGGATGGCGGCCGAGAAAACCAACACCGAGGTAGTAGGCGAGAGCCGTTCGGGTGAGCCCGAGACGGCGGGCATGGGAGCGACGCTGGTTCTGGCCATTCTGCGAGGGAACGACGCGGTGATTGCGCACGTTGGTGACAGCCGCGCCTATCTATATCGAAACGGCAATCTGCTGGCCCTGACCCGCGATCACACGCGCGGGCAGGAAAAGGTGAATGTGGGCCTACTCACCGATGAGGAGGCATGGGATCATCCCGAATCAAGCATTTTGACCCGCGCCTTTGGCCACAGCGATCCGCTGACCATCGACATATCGGCGCCCATTTCGCTCAAGCCAGGCGATCAGATCCTTCTCTGCAGCGATGGACTTTGTGGGTACGTGAGAGACCCCATCATTGCGGAGGTCCTCTCGCATGGTTTCGGTGCTAAACGCACGGCCGAAAAATTGGTGCAGTTGGCAAATGAGGCTGGAGGAGAAGACAACGTTACGGTTCAAATGATCCTGGTCGGGGACGAGCCACATGACCGCATTCCCGCGCCAACGGAGGTCGAAAAAGGGGCCAACGCCGGGGCGAGCCCCTTAACCGGAGGGATAGGCAAGCCCCCAACGAGGATTCTTGTGTTGCTAGTCGCCATCGTGCTGCTAGCGGTGGTTGCCTGGGGAGGCTACGCGCTTTTCAAGCGAATGACGTTGGTTTCGCGGAGGACGAATAGCCAGAGTGTCAGCGGCGTTACAGCAGGCGGCGGACCGGCTGCACCAGCGGTCATCGGCTTAAGGACTAATGCTGATACACCGAATCCGAGCCGTGCCGCGAATAACGACAAGTCGCCGGTCGTTCTGCTGCTAGGAGACGACAAGGACAAGTCGATCCAGAAAATGCTGGGGGAGAAAGCCGAGGTAGTCGCAACCATCCCGCAGGCTTTGTCTAGACTTCCCCCCAGCGTGATTGTGTACGCGGAACATACGGCACCCTCGCTGGTGTCCTTCGCGACAAAAATTCATGCGGCCTTGGCCGCTAAGTACCCCGACTTGATCGTGATCCTTCGACCCATGCAAGAAAATGAAAAAAAGCAGATCCACCCGAAGGGCAGCATGGTTGTCGTGATTGGGCAACAGCCGAAGCCGCCCCCTCCAACCCACGCAGGAACGTCACAGAAGGAACAAAAGACGGCAGACAAGCAAGACAAGCCAGCCGCATTACCAAGTGAAGCGAAAAAGCCATTAGTGGATCGGGAGAACTAACCTTACTATGTTTTGTCCAAATGACGGAATTGAAAATCGCGAGGGTGCAAAACGCTGCAAGAAATGCGGCGCCTGTCTCAACTGCGGTCAGATGGATCCCGGCCCGGAGAAGTGCAAGAAATGCCGAATTCCACTTTCCGATACGGGTTTGAGACAGTGCCCCAAGGGCCACACGCTGCCCCAGGGAAGCGACCGATGCGACATATGCGAAGGTAACTCAGCCCGCCCTGTCCCGCAAGCTGCTGCCGTAAGCAGCGCGCCGCGAAGACGGGATCGGACCGAAATGGACGACCAGGATGCGATTCCGGCGGACGTCTCCGAGCCGCGGCGGGAAGAACGGAAGCCGCGCAGACCTACCCAATTCGTGAGCACCGCAAAAATCGTCGGCGTTCTAGTCACTTATTCCTGGAAGAAAGAAGGCGAGATCTTTGAAATCCGGGAAGGAAGAAATCTCATCGGCAGCGACTTGGACTGTGACGTCCGTCTCGATTGCGATCCCGCGCTCAGTGGCAAACACGCCCACATCACGTTCCTGAAGAGCTTCGTTATCGGGGACATGGTCAGCAAAAGCGGAACATTCGTGGACGATCAACCTATCGAATCCGAGCGCCTGCCGCTTCGCAACGGAGCTACGATTCGCACCGGCGGCACAGTGTGGACGTTTGTGGCGATGCCTTGGCCGAACCAGAATTCGGAAGGCGCCTCACAAGTCTGAGAATCGCTGATAAGACGCCGTCACCCATCGTGAGACGACCATGAGTCCGAAGTCCAATACCCAGAGACAAGGCCATGGCGATTTCCGTCACGCCAAGGAAGAGCGCATCAGTATCTTCATCTTAAAGGAGCCCATCGGCGCGGGTTATTTCGCCGAGGTATGGCAGGCGCTGGATACTTCCATGAATCGCCAGGTGGCGCTCAAGATTTTCTATGACGACATCATCGCCCAGTCCGACGTAGCAAAAGCGATTCTCAAGGAAGCCGAGACGCAGGCACGCATCCAGAGCGATCGCGTTACGCCGATTTACGCCTGCCATCTCGACCACGACTCCGGGCCTGGACCTTACTACATTGCCATGCGGCTGATGTCCGGAGGGACGCTCGACGATCTGCTGGAACGCGAACACCGCTTACCGGTTCCCAAGGCCCTTTCCATCGTCCGCGATGTCGTGGAGGGCTTGAAGGCGGCGCACGAAGCCGATATCGTCCATCGCGATCTCAAGCCCAACAACGTGCTCTTCGATTCTCACGGCCGCGCAGCGCTGGCCGATTTCGGCATCGCTAAGGATCTGCGCGTCCAAGGGCGCGGAAAAAGCATTTTTGGCAGGCCGGGCACGGGCACGCCGCACTACATGTGTCCGGAACAGCACCTGGGGACGGAAGTAACCAAAGCCTGGGACATCTACGGTGTGGGCGTTTTGCTCTACGAGATGCTGAGCGGCAACACGCCGTTCGATGGTTCGTCCGACGTAGCGATGTATCGAGCGAAAACGGAGAAGCCCGTCCCTCCGCTACGGTCCGTTGTTCCCGACATTCCACCGCGCCTGGAACTGGTCATTCAACGTTGTCTCGATCCCGATGTCGGCTCTCGCTATCCCGACTGCTATGCGTTGGAGCGAGCGTTGTATTGGGCCGTGGAGAAGCCGGATCCGACCCAAACCGGCCGCCAGCCGGCGCCGCTCGAGGATAGCGGCGAAGAGCTTGTCCGGCCGCTGGCCCCCATCCCCACTCCATCCGTGCCGAAGGCCACTCGAAGCGTAAAGGAACGAATCGGCGATTTTGAATTGCTTGCGTTGCTGGGATTGGGGGCCGGTTCGGAGGTTTGGCGGGCCCAGGAGATCTCCAAGCGTCGTAAGGTCGCGCTCAAGGTCTTTCATGGCGACGCAGGGGGCGATCGGCGCCGCGACGCCTGTCGCCAAGCGCTACAGAACCATGCCGCCGTCAACAGCGACGGCGTGGTCCCGGTATACGAGATCCACCTCGACGGCTATCCCCCGTATTACGCAGCCAGCAAGCTCATGTCAGGCGGCTCCCTGAGCACCCTGCTGCGCAGCAAGACACGGCTGCTGCCGGTCGAAGCGTTAACCATCCTTCGTCAAGTCATCAAGGGACTGTATGCCGCGCATTCCGTTGGATTGATCCACGGCGGCATCACCACGGACAACATCCTGATCGAGTCCGGCGGCATTGCCGCGCTATCGGATTTCGGCATGCGCCAAACGCTGCACAACGGTACCCTGCCCAACGCCGGCGGAGCGATCGCCTACATGAGCCCGGAGGAACTGTCTGGGCAGGCGCCGTCGGTAAGCTCGGATATCTACAGCCTCGGCGTCGTCCTTTATGAGATGCTGGTTGGCCATGGGCCATTCCAAGGGACCACGATTTATGAAATACGCCAGGCGAAACTAGCGCCGCCTTCCTTCACCGAGGTCTCAGGCATTCCGGAGCGCTTGCAAAAAGTGATCGGCTGCTGTCTCATCGACAACCTCGAACACCGTTATTCGGATTGCGGCGCTCTGACGCGCGCACTGGATTGGGCTACGCGCCCGTCGCAGCCGCCCCCGCTGCTACCGCCGGTGGCGACCCCGCAGCCTCCGCCCCCGCCAAGCGTGCAGCGTCCGCCGATTTCGCTGGTCTGGATTGCGTTGGCGTGTCTGGTGATTGTCATCTTCGTTGCAATCGTGGTGTCGCAAGGGCACCACTAGGTCAAACAGTTTGTCTGGCGAGGGCTAACGGTTACCGGGAAGAAGGCACGGCAAGCTTGCATCCAGTAAAGCCTTGCGGCTCAGCGAAAGTTTCCCGAACGCCCTGATACCAGGTACAGTTCCGACTGGTGAATGGCCGAAAAACCTGGCCCAACCGGAGGGAGTTCGTTGTATACTAAGAGACATTTCAAGGCGCTCGGAGTCCCGCGAGGCAAAAAGTCATGAGCGCGCCCAATTATTTCGCTTGTTTAGTTGACTTGCCGGGTGAGTTGGCTGGGAGATTTTTCGGGGAAACAATGGCATTATGGGCACCGTAACAGAATCTGAACGCGACGAGCCCGGGGAATTTCGCCCGCAGCCAGGGAAGCAGCTCGGTCAATATGTGCTCGAAAAGCGCTTGGGCGCGGGCGGATTCGCCGAAGTATGGCAAGCGTCCGATCCGGATGCCAACCGCAGCGTTGCCATCAAGATATTTTTCGATCGCGTCACGCACGATCCAATGATGTGGAAGACGATTCGCGAAGAGCCCAAGAAGCAGCCGGAACACGAACGAATTGTTCCCATTTATTATTGTCATCTTGATTCGGATAACACTCCCGGCCCCTATTACGTAGTCATTAAGCTGATGCAGGGCGGCACGCTCGAGGAGCGCCTGGAGGAGCAAAGCCGGATCCCTACGGAACAGGCCGTGACGATTATTCGGCAGGTGCTCGATGGCTTAGATTACGCGCACAGCAGAGGTATCATCCACCGTGACCTCAAGCCTACCAACATCCTGTTCGACTCAAAAGGGTGGGCTTCCCTGGCCGACTTCGGCATTGCCAAAGATCTTAACAAAAGTAGCGGCAGCACCACGGTTTTCGGCCAGATCGGCACTCCCGCTTACATGAGCCCCGAACAGGCCGAGGGGGTTCCTTTAACCAAGGCTAGTGACATCTATAGCATCGGTACGATTCTGTACGAAATGCTGGTCGGGAAACTCCCGTTCGATGGGCCGACCGACACAGCGATCATGATCGCCAAAAGTAAATACGATCCTCCGCCGCTGCGGCCTGAGGTCCCCGAGATGCCCGAGAGGTTAGAAAAGGTGGTTCTCAACTGCCTGGACAGAAATCTCGATCATCGTTATCCCGACTGCCAGGCATTGCTTAGGGCCCTCGATTGGGCCATGGCTCCGGACCCGCTACCTCAGCCGCAAGTCAAACCGAAGACACTTATGATTGCCGGCGGCATCTTGGTGGCTATGATGTTGGGCGGCTTGGTTTACTTCTATCCTAAGAAATCCCCGGTCCCGAACCGCAAGCCAATTCCACCAAGTCTTGAAGTTCAAATTCCACCAAGTCTTGAAGTTCAAACGGGGCGAGAGCGGGACAGGATGATGAAGAAGGACTGGAGCCATTCAGGTGCCGATGACCCAGATTTCTCGAACCCCGTTTGCGCGAGTGCGCCGCCTTGTATCGCTAGAAAAGCGGCGTTGGCCCAGAAATCAAACAGAAAACAAGGTACTCCGACGTCGGACCCAGACCCTGACAAAGGCGACACAATCCTAAAGCATAAGGGGAACCTCGGCGTGTTATTCGGGAAATAGATACGGTGAGCGGTTCCCAGGCAAAGGCACTGAAAAATGTTGCCGGGAAAACACAACTTCTACGCTTAGTTAATTGAGTAAGTCAGACACAAGGTTCAGAGTTAGAAAGGAACGGAAAAACAATGAAGCAATTCGTAAAGGCGATTCTCCTCATGACAACGGCGCTGGCAGCTTTCTGTAGCGGCCAAACTAGCTATTTCGGTGGGATCGACGTAGGCTCTAAAGGAACCAAAGCGGCGTTGTTCTCCTTGACGAACACCCCCGAAGGAGACGAGATCGGACCTATTTTCGGCGATACGATCAACACGAAGCTTGTGAGTTCGATGAAAGACGGGGACTTTACAGAGGACGGGATCAAGGATGCCACGGACGCTGCAAAGCGGTTAATTGAAGAAATGAAGACCGCCGCGAACGAGAAGCGGTTGTCAGACGTAACTTACTACATCGTGGGTAGCAGCGGCGTCGCGATCGGAAAGAACAAGGAGGCCCTGAAGACCAGCGTAGAGGCGGCCACCAACGTTGGCATGACGTTCATTGACGCGACGCGTGAGGGCTACTTCGGCCTAGAGTCTTCTGTTCCGGCTGCGCGGGCCACCACTTCCATGTACATAGACATTGGAAGCGGCAACACCAAATTGGGTTGCTTGGTTGGCGGTTTGGACAAGAAGAATTTCAAAAGCAACGAAATCAAGTATGGGAGTGTCTCCCTCCGCAACGAAGCGCGCAAACGCCGCCCGGACGATATCGCCGCGGGGATCCACGAAGTGCTGAAGGAGGTCGCAGCCAAGTACGCGACGGACAGCGAGGATATCCCGTGCCTCAGGAACCGGCAGCGCATCTACTGGACCGGCGGAGCCGCTTGGGCCACCGCGACCTTTATGCGTCCCGACAAGGCCCTGAATGCCCGTGTCGTCCTTACCAAGCGTGACATCGAGACCTTCTTGGCCCGGCTGAACGACGGAACCTGGAATCAGCGGAACCCGGTCCTGATATTCCCTAAGGACATGCCGCCGGCTCGTCAGGCCAAGATTCGCGCCAAGGCGCAAGCGGATCGCAAGAGCGTGATGGACATTTTTGTGCGCGAAGATCTGCTGAGCGGCGTTTCATTAATGAAGACCGTTCTTGAGAGCAGCAACCCTTCGGCGGTCCTCGTTTTTGGACGCGACAGCGGATTCATTTACGGAGTCGCGGAGGAGAAGTTTCATCAAGGGTCCAACAGCGAAAGTGCTTCCAGGTAGTTGCGCAGTGATCTTGTTTTCGACCAAGGACGCTCTCGATGCCGAATCCGATGCCACTCACGCGGCGACAGATCGTAGCTCCCATTGCCACGTTTTCATTGGCCAGTCTACTGAGGGCGTCCGAGCCGAAAATACTTGTTCCTAGCTATAACACCTTCACGGATCAAGAGGAAGTGGAGTTAGGCGAGGCCTTCGACAAGAAGATGCAGTCGGAAGCCAAGTTTGTCACCGACGGTTTAATTTCAGACTATCTAAATGACATCGTGCATCGCTTGGGCCTGGCCTCCCGGCGGCCGAACTTGCCATATTTCGCGCGAATTATTGACGTCGCCGTGGTGAACGCCAACGCCGTCCCGGGAGGTATCGTCTACGTTAACCGTGGCCTGCTCGACCTGGTACGCCAGGAGGACGAACTGTCGGCTGCGCTAGCTCATGAGGTCGGGCATGTGGCCGCTCACCACGGCACCAACAAGCTGGCCGCCATCTTCATCGGGAAATCGTTCTATGAACTGGTCAAACGCGAGGTGCTCCATGACCAAGCCATCGTCGCGGGTGTAATTGAGAAACTGGGCGGGGCCTTGTTCTTGTTGGCCCAACTGCAATACAGCCGAACCAACGAGTCGGAAGCCGATTTGTTGGGCTACTATAACATGCTGCGCGGCGGTTGGGACCCCGACGGAATGGTCGCGCTGCTCCAGCTATTGCTCTCTCATTCGGGAGATCCGAACTTCGTGGAGGCGATCTTCTCCGACCATCCTCCCACCTCCGAACGCATCCAGGCTATCCAGCGCGAACTCCGCCAAGCGCCGCCGTCCGCCGGACTGATCCGCGATGCGCCGCGATTTCATCAAATGAAGGAAATGCTCGCCCAATTGCCGCCGCCCAGAATGAAAGGGATGCCGCGCTGAGGATAGGTCGAATGTTCGTTCGCCGTGCGGCACTGGGCATCGCCGCAATGCTCGCCATGGCGAGCCTCAGCGGCCAGAGCGCCCGCCCCAGCCTTCGGCTCGGCGCGCTTTGGATGGATCAATATCCCGTGGTGAACGCCTCGGTGGAATGCGTCCCGTCCGCGGACGCGCCTCGGCCGTGCGAGACACCTAAGGATCTAAGGCTCCTCGAAGACGGTGCGGCGACTGATCCTCCGACCGGGGTCATGGCTCTTTCCGATACCAAGATCGGCACGGCGATGGTGGTTGCGCTCGATGTCAGCGGTTCCATGCGGGGACGACCCATCGAGGCGATGCAAAGGGCGCTGGCCGGTTTCGCGGCCCGCGCCCGGACCTGGGACAAAATTGCCGTGCTTACGTTCGCCGACGACGTACGGACCGATCTTCCGTTCGACACCGACCGCTCGGCCCTAGCGACGGTTCTCCAGTCGGTCCAGACGCGCTGCTGCAACACGCACCTCTATGACGCTTTGTCTGCGTCGATCGATTTGCTCAAGGCGAGCGGCCTTCCCCCGGTGCATCGGATCATGGTCATCTCTGATGGAAAGGACGAGGGATCTCGAACTTCCAGCGAGGACGTCGTCAAGCGGGCCAAAAACGCTCATGTCGCCATCGATGCCATCGGGATCTCGCGGATCGAAGCGGTTTACTTGCGATCGCTCGAGACCATCGCATCGCAGACTGGAGGCGTTTTTCGTCGCGCTGAGTCCGACACGGTGCTGGAGCGGTTAGTCGCCTCCGGCATTGATCAAACACTTGCCGCGCGCGTGGCGAGCTTCCGGCTGTCGCACATCGCGGCGGACGGAGCTCTCCACACTGTCGCAATCGCCGCGCCGAGTTTGTCGTGGCAGGAGGAGCGGCCGCTCCAAGTGCCAAAACTCGAAGGGCCGGCGCCGCGCTCAAGGAAGACACTTCCCATTCTCATCGCGAGCGCCGTTTTCCTGTTAGTTGGATCGGCGACGGCGCTTGAGTTGTTGCGAAAGCGATCCAAAATCATGGCCTTGGAAAGATCCCAGGCCGCCGCTCGCAGTGCGCCGCCGCGCCCTAAAGAGTCCTCTTCCGTGACGCCGGCGACCGCAGATCGCAAATCGCCGCCGATCGTCGCGCGTGAAGCTGCCGCAGACGCGCCTCATACCCGGCCACGGCGCAAAACCGTGATGCTGCATCGCTACGAGGAGCCGCGTCCCGATCGCCCGTCAGCGTGGCTCTCCCAAACTTCGGGCGCCGGAGAGCATTTCGTCTACGCGCTCATCAAGAGCCCCACCTGGATCGGCACGGCGTCTACGGCGACCATTCAGCTTGATCACACTCCCGGCATTCTTTCAATGCACGCGTATATCGAATTCGAGGACGGCAATCTATATTTGACCTCAGAATCCGCGGACGCCAAGGTCGTGGTCGAAGGCGAGGAATTCTCCGCAAGCCGCAGGCTTGTGCTTCCGGGTAACACCATTCGAGTCGGCAATGAGACGTTCCGTATGGATCTATCCCGGCCGACCATCGAGTAACGGCGCAATGTTATAATCGCGGTCCAGGCGCCATGGATGAACGAAGCACCAAGAGAATTACGCAGCTTCTCCAAAGCGCCGCAAAAGGCGACGCCGAAGCCGCGAACCTGGCCTGGGACGCGGTCTACCATGAACTGCAGAACATCGCGACAGGGTACTTGAGCCGGGAGTATCGGCACCAGACTCTGCAGCCTTCCGATTTGGTCCACGAAGTCTATCTCCGTCTGTTTGGCGAGAATAAAGTTCACGTCAACGATCGGAAGCACTTCTACCGGCTTGCCGCCCGGCAGATGCGCTACTTTCTGGTGGATCGCACGCGTAAGAAAAAAGCCAGCAAACGCGACGGTGTCAATCTTTCGCTCGATGATTGCGTGAATCTCGGCGTCTCTCTGGACGATCGCTTACTCGCTCTCGAGAGCTTGCTTACGGAACTCAACGAGCTAGATCCGGAAGCAGCCGCCGTCGTTGAGATGCGCTATTTCGGCGGCTACAGCGCGGCCCGCACCGCGGAGCTGTTGGATATCAGCGCTGCCGACGAGCGGGATCACTTCGAGTTCGCCAAGGCTTGGCTCAAAGAACGAATGGCCAACCGATAGGCTGGCGGCCCGCAGCGCGGCTTTAGTGGCCCGGAACCAGCAGTCCGTTAACTCTTTCCCAAACCTCGAATAATTTGTTCCAAAAAAGCTCAAGAATGCGCTTTGGTTAGTGAGGGCAAATGATAAGCCCTCAAGAACAAAGGAGAAAAACCCGATGCTCGCTCAAATCAAGAATGTTTTCGCCCTTAGCGCCCTGACGCTGGCCTTGGGCGCGTTTGCCGCCGCTCCAGCCGCCGCTCAAACACGCACGTTCCAAGTGGTGAACGAGTCCCATTACAGCATTGACCGCATCTACGTCTCGCCGGCCAGCTATTCTCGATGGGGCTTCGATCGCTTGGGTAACAATGTTCTGCGGCCCGGCTACGAGTTCACACTTTCGGTGTTTCCCGGCTACTATGATGTGAAACTGATCGACGAAGACAACGATACCTGCATCGTCCATAACGTGGATTTCAGCTCCGGAGACCGATGGACGCTCACCGACGGTATTCTGCTGGCTTGTGAAGTTGTGACCGCGTTCTGACCACATAGCGCGGCCGCTCAGTACGAATGCGGCGCGGGTCCCGGCAGAATCTAGTGCGCCGCAATATCTCTCACTGAAGGAGGTGAGCCCATGAGATCCCAATGTCCGCTGTGCGCAACGGTCTACGAGGAAGACTTTGCATTCTGCAAACGGGACGGCGCGCAGCTCGTTGCCGCTCTTCCGGATGCCGGCCCCACCGCCGTGCCCGGCGACGCAAGGCCGCTGCCGCCGCCTCCTCTACCATCGCCGTTGCCGCCGTCGACCATCCCCGCTTACAAACTGTACGATGCCAACTCGGTCGGTCTGGCGACTCTTCTGGGATCGCCGCTGACGGGAAGCATCCTTATCGCTCTGAATCACCGCCGCCTGAAGAAGCCGGGCTGGGCTATCTCTGCGGTGTTTCTCGGAGTGATCGTGACGGCCTTGGGAGTCCTGTTGGCATTTGTCATACCGCAAGGCCTCTCCGTCGGTGTTTCGGTTGGTCTCTTGTTCGCCATGAGAGGGTGCGCCCAGGGCCTTCAAGGCCGCGACATCGAGGAACACCAGCGCGAAGGAGGAAAGCTCGCGTCGCGATGGGCGGCCGCCGGCATCGCCATTCTCGTTGCCGCACTGATTGGCGGAATCGTTGTTTACGTGTCACTCCGTGACACCAAAATCACGGTTGATTCGAAAGACGAAATCTACTACTCGGGCTCCGCCAACAAGCGGGATGCTGTGGCGCTCGGTCAGGCGCTCAAGGGCGCCCTCCCTCTGCGGCAATGTGCGGCATGAAAACGGGGTCGCCCAAAAGTGGCTTCGGTGCCGAATTCCAGCCTAGACGCTGCCGCCCGTCGTTCGCCCCGGCCACCACACGCGAACGCGCGGCGTCCGATTGGGTTCGCGCGGTTGGAGCACTAACGGATAAAAACGCTTCAGCCTGCTGACATGGCCGGCCATGCCGCGTGCATGATCACGCCGGACTGTGCGGAGCGTCCGGCGGTGCGGGTAGCTGCTTCGAATGCCGGCACGCTGGCGTGCTCGAGCTGGCCCAGATTGCCGCCGGGGATGAAGCGCGAGCGCAAGGCGCCCAGGCCGGAGTAGGTTACTTTCGGTGCATCGTCGGGACCCAGGCCCAATTTCTGGAGCACCCATTCCGGCAATGCAGTCAGGATCGGGGCGGCGATCGAACCCTGTTCGCGATCGCGCAGGATTTCTGGAACTACTTGCGAGCCGCTTCCTCTATCATCTCCATCGTCAACTCCATCTCCGGGTCTTCGTCGAGGAGACGCATCAGTTCGACCTGTTTCGGTGTCGCGTTCCGTTCCATGTCCGCGAGTTCCTTCTGCCACTGTTCGCTCGTGGCCCGCGCTTGCTCGCGCTCCTCCGGAGTCGTCTTGGGGAGGTGCATTGTCAGTCTTGTAATCTCGCCCTTTGCCATGGGGTTCGCCTTTCCTGAGTGTAGGATGAACGTGCTGGGTGGGAAAGTCAATAGGCTGGGTAGCCCGGTACTTGTCCCATAGTACTTGGGCCTGCTCTTAGGTTGTCAGACCCAGATCTTTCCATTGGCCCGCTGCGAGGTGGGCTCCGATCTCGCTGGCGAGTTCGACCAGCTCGTCCGGATAATCGCGGTCGTCAACCAGCGTCCTTCCGGCAAGATGCGCCAGCGGGTCAGCCATAAATTCACGAGCGGCAGCGGGGGATAGATTGGTCTCGTAACGATGGTGCAGCTCATGGCGAACAGTGGTCTTCACCTCAGCTAACGTGCGGCCTGCCCCGGCATCCACCACATGCACGCTACCCTGCTTAACTGCCTGCTGGAGCGTTGCGCGCAGCTTCAATAACGGCCAGACCGTGCCCAAGCCGTGCTTTGGGAACAGCACGGCCGTCCGGAGATTCCGGATGGCGGTCTTGGCTAATCCAGGGGACAGCGACAAGCCGTCAGCCCGTGCCTTCTCAGGCGCGACCTTTCCCGACTTCAATGAGTGTTTTTATGGCCTGCCGGTTGGCATACACGATTCCCAGATTGTTTCTCTCGGGGCGGTAGAGCAGTTGCGCCTGGCCGATGGTCTCGGCCATCGGTGCCGCTGGGTCGAATGGGCGTTCGCTGAGAGGCTTTAAGAAACGCGGAAGTTCCTCACCCTCCCGTCTCGAAAATAACCCGCCCTGCTCCGGCCCTTCGTCCTCGAACAGGTTGCCAGCCTTCTTGGGCTTGATCTTCGCCGGCCGCATGGCGAGGCCGCTCTTGAACTGCGCGGTCAACTGATCGCCCAGCAGCTTGTCTTCGTGCGACTGCGCGTCTTCGTGCGACTGCACGTCTTCGCGCGCCTGGCGCTCCGCGGCGGTGTCAAACAGGCCGGGGCCCACGTCGTCGGGTTCGGGCGCGGCCTGGTTCGCGAATAGTTCCGGGTGGTCGGGATTCTCTACCCGCGGCTTCAGCTTCGGGCGCAGACAGGGCCGCCACGTCTTTATCGGGCAGCGGTTTGGTTTCCCGCGGCTTCACGCCCTCGGCGGCGCGCTTGGCGGCGAAGCCCTTGAGGAACTGTTCGCGCGTGCTGCCGGTCTTACCCTTTGCGGCAATGTGCGGCATGAAACGAGGTCTCCCAAAAGCGGCTTCGGTGCCGAATACCAGCGTAGACGCTGCCGCTAGTCGTTCGCCCCGGCCACCCACACGCGAACGCGCGGCAGCTGATTCGGTTCGCGAGGCGGCCACGCTAACGCCGCCCTCGATTGCCATGCGCCCTCCCTCTGCGGCAATGTGCGGCATGAAACAGGGGGCCGGAAACAGCCTTCGGTGACGGATTCCGTCATAAGCGCTGCCGCCGGGTCGTGCGCCGCGCGGCCACCAACACGTCGAACGCGCGGCGTCCGATTCGGTTCGAGAGGTTGGAGCGGGAACGGATAACACGCTCTTCACACCGGCGCGCTCATCGCCATCGTCGGTTGCGATGCGCCCGGTCGCGGCGCGTTCGCGGATGAGCGGAACGTCGTGGCGGGCGACTCCGGCTGCCGAGCGCGAACGCGAAACGCTCATCAGTCCCCTCGGCCCGTGCGGTTCCACCGACTGCCACAAGAGCGGAACGCTACTTGGCATAGTGGTGGAAACGAACCTGTGTCGCCCATTTTCATGGAACCGCGTTTACCGAGACCGATCCGGTTGATGGACCAACGAGCCGTTGTCGCCAGCCATTGGCGATTCACGCAATCTCTTTCGCCCCCCCAGTCGCTGGGACTCCCCTCTCCATCCTGCGGCCCTACCCGTCCACGCATGGCCTGGAAGTAAGATCCCCGCACGCGCATTTTTAAGGTAGACAAACATTTCCCCGTAGTAAAAGACCGTCATCCCCGGCTCTCACTGGCGTATGCGATACTCAATCCTATTTTTAACCGCCGCAACCCTCGCCGCGCAGGATGAGCTTCCGGATTTTGGCGTCAAAGCCGGCCTGCCAGCCAGTTCGACCTCCTTCCTGGACTGTAGCAGTGTTTGCGGCCCAGCCGGCGAAAGCGCATTTCGCTGGACCGCCGGTTTTACAGGGGAGTTCCATCTTTTTTGGCACGTCTCCCTTGAAGGCGATGTGCTGATTCGAAAGTTCTCACTCAGTCATACAAAAAATACTGACTGGGATTTCCCATTTCTTGGGAAATATCGGTTTCAGGCGGGTCGTTTCCGCCCCTTCCTGGAAGCAGGGTACTCCCTCAGCTATGAATCAATGGAGTACTCCGGTGGCGGAGACCAGAAGAACACGACCTATCGTTATGATACTGGCCCCGTTGCGGGTGTGGGAGTGGAGTTCGGCCGCGGCCGGCTCAGAGTCGAACCAGAACTTCGATTTACCCTTTTCTATCAACCGATTGTCTCGGGATCGAACGGTGTTCTCATAACTCCGATGGTCGGACTTAGGTTCTAGCCGGACCGAGCCGTCGTCAAAACGAGAAACGCACCATGATCTCGGCCGATCGGGCGCCGCCGGTCTGAAACAGCGGCGCTAACCCGGTATTGGGAGTTCCCGAGCCCAGTACCAGGTTTTGCATGGAAGTAGATTGGCCGAACAACGGATTCGAGAGAAACGGCACCGGGTCGGCGAATTCGGGGTGGTTGAGGACATTGAAAACATTCCATCCAATCTCGAGCGATGGTCCGCGCTCCCACTGGAATACGCGCCGCAGACTCAGGTCGACCTGCGTCATGCCGTAGCCATAGATCGCGTTGCGGCCCAGCGTTCCCTGGCCGCCCGCAGCCGGTATAGTGAAGGCCGCGGGATTTAACCGGCGATGCCCAGCTTCTGTCGGATCGTTAATCCAAATCGGCACCCCGGGTACAAGATCCGGGCGCGCGGAATTCAGGACTTCCTCTCCGAACACTTGCTCCTTATCCACGATATTTATCGGAAAGCCGGTGCGCGCGCGAAAAATCCCGCTGATCTTCCAACCAGACAGCCATACGGGGAAGTGCGCGGTCGAGGAGCGCGGAACCTGGTACGACACCGATGAAGTCAGCGCCCGGCGCACGTCGAAGTTACACGATCCGCGGGCT
>Ga0302326_10004343_pt1 | contig 32817 bp, 38 predicted proteins | sample Palsa_T0_3_FD_202264 | JGI IMG/M metagenome (GOLD analysis project Ga0302326, IMG submission 202264) | Peat permafrost microbial communities from Stordalen Mire near Abisko, Sweden - Palsa_T0_3 | ecosystem: Environmental > Terrestrial > Soil > Palsa > Peat permafrost | place: Sweden: Abisko...
CCGCCTCACCCGCGACCAGGCCCACCACCAGCACTGGTCAGACTGGCGACGCGCCCACCAGGCCCGCGCCCGCCGCTGCCACTACAACCGAAGACTTAATAATCACAAGCTGCTGCTGTAGTACTAGGCGCCTGATCGCGGCCCCGAGGCGGCCGTCAGGAACTGCGGCTCCGCTGGTCCGGTGCCCCGGGGTCCACGCCCCAGCTCACGACCCACGTGGGCGTGATGCGGATGACCTCGCGACTCATGAACGGCATCGGCGGGTCGACGCCTACCAGCGCGACCGCGGTGCCGCGGATCTCGAGGCCGCGCACCGTCCACGGGTCCCGCGATATGAGGTCGTCGACGACGAGGGCGACCTGGCCGTTGGCCTGGACGTTGCGGAACTTGCGGGTGGCGCCCATGGCATGGCCGCCGATAGCCGAGTATGCGCTCAAGGTATAACCGTTTGCAGGCATCGTTAGCGTCGTTGATATCAGCCGTTCTGCGCAGCGCAGACAGTCATGCCGTCGACCGGGGTGCCGCGCAGAGCCGGGCCGGCCGATGCTCTAGTCGTTGTGGCGGCCACGTCCGGTTACCTCAGCGTGATGCGGACCGAGCGGTTCAGTGTTGCGGGGCCCGCTAGCAGGGTGCCAGCCGCGTCCTTAATGGGTACGGCAGGTTGCATCTGTGGATGCAATCCAGATACAATGCTGGTATGAGTACGACGACTGTCGGGTTCGCGGTGGCGGATGAGGATCAGGAGCGGCTCTCCCGCCTGGTCGAGCACTTCGGTGCTGGTAACCGGTCGGCCTATCTGCGGGCCACGCTGCCGGTGATGGAGTCCCTGGCCCGGGCGGAGCGGCTGCGTGAGCTCCAGGCCCGCAACGCCGAGCGGGCGGCAGCAGCAGGCCAGGATTATGAGTCTCTGCTGGCGGAGATCCGCCAGGCGTACAAGGGCGGGCCGCCAGAGCGTTGAGTGGGCCGGGGCCGGTGGCGGTGCCGGTCGTTTTCGACGTGAATGTGCTCGGGCTGGCGGTTGCGGCCGGCGAGTCGGCGTTCCGGAGCTGGCCGTCGCCGCCACCGACCTCAGAGAACCCGAGCGCGGACTGCCTGGGCGTGATCAACGACGCGGCGGAGTTCGCGCTGTGGCTCTCGCCGCACATCCTGGCCAACACCGGCCGAGTGCTCGCCACGGTCCTCAATACCCCTGACGAGGAGGTCGATGAGTACCTGCAGGTACTGGCCGAGATGGCCGAAGCGTCCGGGGGCGGCATCACTGACCCGCCGCAGACCGTGGGGGACTGCCCGGACTGGGAGGGCAACCGGATCCTTGACCTGGCGGCAGCGGTCGGGGCTTTCCTCATTGTCTCAGCGGACGTGGACTTGACCAGCATGTCGCCTTGGCGGGGCCGCCCGATCATAGAACCTCCGCAGTTCGCGTCCATGGTGGACGCCTTTCGCCGGGCACGAAGGCGGCGGATGTGAAGCGTGCCGCTGACGTTCAGCGAATGCGGAACCGGGTTGAACGGTGCCTCTCTGTTCTCATAACCCAGAGGTCGCAGGTTAAAATCCTGCCCCCGCTACCAAGTAGTTGCAGTTCAGAGGCCTGATCGCCGGGAAACGGCCGTCGGGCCTTTTGGTCGTTTGTTGGTGATTCGTTGGCGGGACGGGACCTCCGAGCGCGACAGCTAGCGGTCAGGCAAGAGTGAACTCCGAAAGACGCAACCGAGTTTGAAGTGCTACGACGCATCGGCTCCGCCGAACACATTCCGGCTTGCAGGCGGTCGCAGTCAGCTTCGCGATCGATCCAACCAATGATCAGGCTGGGCTTCACGTGGGATTCGCAATCCGTGTGGGTCATCTCTGGAAACCGCTGGCGTTTCGTGGGATCCTTCGCCAAGACCGTTTCGAGCCTGGAGGAAACATGCGCAGCGACATACGTGAAGGCGGGACGTTCCCCGACTACGAGCTAGCCGATCAGTCCGGCAAGCGGCGTTCTCTCTCGGAACTTCAAGGGGGCAACCCGATGGTGCTCCATCTCTCCCGCGGCTTCGACCCGAAGGAGCACCAGTTTGTTCGGCAGTTGGTCGACGTCTACCCCGAATTTCGAAACGCATACACACGATTGGTCCTCATCTCCACCGACAATCAACTGAACATCAATGAGTTCCGGGACGCTTTGGGCGCCACCTGGCCGTTCCTGTCCGATCCCGGTCGGGTGATCCAGAAAGACCTGGACATCAAAGAGTTCACCGATGAGCCGCACGACCCGATGATTCCCCACACGTTCGTCCTCGAACCCGGACTCAAGATCTTCAAGGTCTACAACGGCTACTGGTATTGGGGCCGTCCGACCATGGCAGAGCTGCACGTGGACCTTCGAGCACTCTTTCAGAAGATTCGGCCGGACTTCGACCTGGCGTCGCCGGGATTGAAGGAGGCGTGGGAACGAGGAGATCGCGATCGGTTTCTCGTCGACACGCTCGAGGAGCCGATTCGCTACACCGAAGGAAAGAGCGTCGGCATCAAACGCTGACTACTGCAGAGGGGTGGGTGCCTTTCTGTCGTTCGGGTCTCCGACGTCGTGGTGTCCCTCGTCGTTCGCGGCGAGAGCTGGGGATACTCCCAGGTGCAAGGCAGCCGATCTGGTGCGACAATGCACCCAGAGCCGACCAGAGGAGACCGCGATGAGCACCGTCGACGGACAGGATGGCGAAACCGGCGGGACGGCAAACAGCGCAGCTGTCGATCTGAAGCTCGAGGTGGTCGTCATCCCTGTAGCTGACGCCGACCGCTCCAAGGCGTTCTACGCCGGCCTCGGATGGAGGCTCGACGCCGACTTCTCGTTTGACAACGGCTTCCGGGTCGTGCAGTTCACGCCACCCGGATCGCTGTGCTCCGTGCAGTTCGGCACCAAGATCACCGGAGCCCCACCCGGTTCTGCCCATGGGCTCTACCTGATCGTGTCCGACATCGATGCCGGGCGTGAGGAGCTCGTGAGCCGGGGCGCCAAGGTCAGTGAGGTGTTCCACTCCGGAGCGCCGGGGGCACAACTCGATCCGGAGGGGGCGAGCGGTCGGGTGGGCGGGCCGGACCCGGATCACACGAGCTACAGCTCCTTTGCGACGTTCCACGACCCGGACGGCAACAGCTGGCTGCTCCAAAAAGTGACCGAGCGGCTCCCGGGCCGGATCGATCCCACTACCACCTCGTTCAACTCCGCCGGTGACCTAGCCGGGGCATTGCGACGCGCCGAGACTGCCCACGGCGAGCACGAAAAGCGGATCGGCAGGGCTGACCCGGATTGGCCCGACTGGTACGCCGAGTACATGATGCGCGAGCAGACCGGTCAGGAGCTGCCCGCGTGAGCGATTTCGACGTGATCGTGCTGGGCGGCGGTGCGCCAGGCGAGCATTGCGCGGGCGCCATCGCGGCGCGCGGTCTTCGGGTCGCGGTGGTCGAGCGGGAGCTGGTCGGCGGCGAGTGCTCCTACTGGGCGTGCATCCCCTCCAAGTCGCTCTTGCGCCCGGGTGAGGCAGTCCAGGGTGCCCGCGACGTTGGCGCCAGAGCCCAGGTGGACGTGCAGGCGACGCTGGACTGGCGGGACTACATGGTGTCCGACTATTCGGATGCGGGACAGGAACGATGGCTGGCGGACCGGGGCATCGCTCTCATCCGTGGCGTAGGCCGACTCGACGGGCTCGGCGTGGTCGAGGTCGACGGCACCCGCCATACTGCTGAGCACGTCGTCGTCGCGACAGGCTCGGATCCCGTCGTGCCGCCCGTCCCCGGGCTTGACGGTCTGGACGGGGTGTGGGGCACGCGGGAGGCGACGGGCATGAAGGCCGTCCCCCGCCGACTGATCGTGCTCGGCGGCGGATCGGCAGGTGTCGAGATCGCACAGGTGGTGACGCGGCTCGGTGGCGAGACGGTGCTGGTCGAGGGAGCCGACCGGGTGATTCCCCGAGAGCCCGCGGCACTGGGCACGGCGCTCGCCGAGGCGCTGCAGAGGGACGGGATCGAACTGCACCTCGGAGTGCGCGCGGCCGAAGCCCTGCGTGACGGGGACGACTACGTGTTGAAGCTCTCGGACGGCACCGAGGTGCGAGGTGACCGACTGCTCGTGTCCACCGGTCGGCGTCCCCGTGTCGAAGGGATAGGGCTCGAGAGCGTCGGCATCGAAGCCGACCCGCACGGGATCCGGGTCGACCAATACCTGCGTGCCGGCGAGAGGACCTGGGCCATCGGTGACGTCAACGGGATCTGGCCCCTGACCCACGTCGGCGAGTACGAAGGCGACGTGGTGGCAGCGAACATCGCTGGTGAGAGCCACCCGGCGAACTACGAGGCGGTGCCGCGCGTCACGTACACCGACCCGCAGGCCGCCGCGGTCGGCGCCGCGGTCGCGCCCTACAGCACCACGATGCTGTTGTCGGAGTTGCCCAAGACCGCCTCGTACACCCACGCCTACGCCGAGTCGAACGGCTTCTTGACCTTGCTCAGCGACGGCGTCCGCCTGACCGGCGCCTATGCCCTCGGACCTGAGGCCGGTGAGTGGATGCAGCAGGCGACGCTCGCCATTCGTGCCCGCGTCCCGCTGGAGGTGCTGAGCGATACCATCCAGCCCTTCCCCAGTTTCTCGTCGATCTTCGACTCGGCCTTCAAGGCGCTCCGCATGGAGATAGCCAAGATGCCCCCGCCCACGCGACCGATGCAGGCTCAGGCGGCTCGGCCATGACGAGACGAGATCCGCGTTCGTCATCACATTGGCCACTCAGCCCGTTGCAGACGGGCGATCGACCCAACCCGTGGAGGTAGCAGATGGCCGAGCTCCCAGCGCCCCCAGAGAGAATTGTGCTGGCCCACTTCATCGTCTCGGACGATGTCGAGCGCTCTCGGCGCTTCTACACCGAAGTGCTCGGAGGCAGGATCGCCTTCTCCGGCCCCGGCGGGCTGACCTATGTCGCCCTGGCGAACAGCTGGATCATCATCAATGTCGGCGGAGGCCCGACCGACGACAAGCCCACGGTCACCCTTGAGACGCCAAGCGACCCCAACCAGGTCAGCAGCTTCCTCAATATCCGGGTCGCTGACATCCACGCCACGTACTCCGAATGGAGCGCCCGGGGCGCTCAATTCCTGACGCCGCCGAAGCAGCACCAATACGAGATCCGTTGTTACATCCGCGATCCCGACGGTCATCTGATCGAAGTTGGGCAAACCACGGACCCAGAGGGGGACTGGACGCCCGATCACTGGCCATCAACCACGTCCGCCGAAGAGTCCGAGTGAGCTCCGTGCTTCGGTCCGAGTGCGAGACCGGCGCGGACGCCGATGCTCCCAGGCGCTGTCGCTAGCTCCTTGACGCGAAGGAGTTTCGATCATGACCACCGCGATCATCGGGACTGGAGGGAGGGACACGCTTGACCATCGCGTTCGGGGCTGACAGCCTTGACTGGTTGAACAAAGGCATATTCGTCAGTGTCGGAGGCCGGCAGCGCGGAGGCGTGATCTACGAGGTCGATCTCGTCGGATGAGGGGTTCATCCGACTCGGGAGAGCCGTTGACGATACCTCGTGTCGGCGGATCCGACGCCTCGCGCAAAGTCGTTATCGTCACCGGAGCCTCCCAAGGCATCGGCGCAGGCCTTGTAGAAGGCTTCCGCAGTGCCGGATATGCGGCCGTTGGTTCGTCGCGCTCGATCGACCCTTCCGACGCTCCCGATTTCATCACGGTGAGGGGTGACATCGCACAGGTCGGGACCGCACAGCTGATCGTGGAACAGGCGGTCGATCGTTTTGGGCGCGTCGACAGTCTGATCAACAACGCGGGGATTTTCATTAGCAAGCCATTCACTGACTACACACTGGAGGATTACCTCGCGATTACAGCCGTGAACCTGACCGGATTCTTCCATATAACCCAAGCCGCCATCCGCCAGATGCTCACTCAGGGTACAGGTGGTCACATAGTCAACATCACGACGAGTCTGGTCGACCACGCCGAGAGCGAAAACCCGTCCGCTCTTGTATCGCTTACGAAGGGTGGACTGGCAGCTGTGACGCGGTCATTGGCTATCGAGTACGCGTCTCGCGGTATTCGCTTCAACGCAGTTGCCCTCGGAGTTATAGAGAACCCCCTCTACGACCCGGCGTCGTATGAGGGCCTGGCACAACTCCATCCGCTCGGCCGAGTCGGCCACATTAGCGACGTTGTAGAAGGGATCCTCTATCTCGAACTGGCCTCATTCGTCACGGGAGTCGTCCTTCACATCGACGGCGGCCAGTCCGCGGGAAATTGATTCACCAACTGATCTAGCCCTCCAACTAACAGGGACGTCTTCCACCTGTACGCCGATCCGGGCTACCTTAGCCGTGCCCGCCGCGCCGTCCAGGGCCGCCTTGCCAGCAAAGCTACCCTTGCCAGCAAAGCTACCCTTGCTGGCAGGCGCGTCCTTCGGGCGGCTCCGCAGACCGCTGATATCAGCGCGGCGGGGGGATCTGGCGACACAGAGGAGCGGCAATGACGAGGCCGAGCACAGACTCTCCCCCGTGGGCGCTGGTGGACGAGGGCTGGGGCCGCAGGGCGGTGGACTTCGCGACCCTCAGCGAGCCGGGCAACTGCCGGGAGTACGTCGCTGTGCACCATCGGCTCGGCGTCGATGCCGGGGACCGGCTGCTCGACGTCGCTTGCGGGTCCGGGCTCGCCGTCGAGCTTGCTCGCCTGCGCGGCGCTTCCTGCTCTGGTATCGATGCCTCGGCCAGGCTGGTCGCGGTGGCCAGGGACCGGAGCCCGGGATGCGACATCAGGGTCGGCGATATGCATGCCCTGCCCTGGGACCCGGCCTCGTTCGACGTTGTCACCAGCTTCCGGGGGATCTGGGGCACCACACCTGCTGCGGTTGCGGAGATATACCGGGTCCTTCGGCCCGGTGGACGCGTCGGGATAACGGTCTGGGGTCACCTGAAGGTGTCTCCTGGAGCCTGGGCGCTGGCGCCGTTCCGCCTTGCCGCGGCGGAGAAGGTCGGCAACCAGGCTGTGATGGTCTCGCTCGGCCGGCCCGGCGCGGGTGAGCAACTCCTCGCGTCGCACGGATTCCTCGATGTCGAGCGCCTGGAAGTTCCGTTCGCCTGGGAGTTCGCGGACCCGCAGCTGTATGCGCGTGCGCTGGCCGCTACCGGCCCGGCTTATGAGGCGATCCAGAACGTCGGCGAGGCTGAGTTCCACCGCGCGGCCGTCGAGCAGGCTCAGGGGCAGCTGCGGGACGGGTTGCCGCTGCGGGCCGAGATCAATGTCGTGGGCTACCTGGCCCGCAAACCCGAAGGAGCGCAGCGCGCATGACCGGCAGCTTCCTCGACGAACCCCCGGCGTCCGCCCAAGTGCAGGCGCTGTTCGACGAAGACCTCGCCGACGGCGGCTACGTGTGGAACGTGTCCCGGCTGTGGGCGCACCAGCCAGGCACCGTGAGCCAGCTGTTCGGGCTGATGTCGGAGGCCTTCAGGCCGAGCGGTCTGAGCTTCCGTCAGCGCGGGATCCTGGTGACCGCCGCCGCCTCGGCCCTCGGTGACTCGTACTGCTCGCTGGCGTGGGGCGGGAAGCTGGGCAAGGCGTCGGATGCCGCAGTAGCGGCGGGGGTTCTGGATGGCAGCGACGCCGGGCTGACGGACCAGGAGAAGGCCATGGCCGGGTGGGCCCGGAAGGTCGCCAGGGAGCCGAATGCGACGACGCCCGCCGACATCCAGGCGCTCCGCGACGCCGGGCTCGATGACGGGCAGATCTTCGCTATCACCGCCTTCGTGGCCCTCCGGCTGGCGTTTTCCACGATCAACGACTCCCTCGGCGCTCAGCCCGACGCGCAACTCGCCCAGTCTCTGCCCCGGGAGGTGCGCGAGGCCGTCACCTACGGCCGGCCGGTAGCTACCTGAGCCATGTCGTTGCGTCACGGGCTGCCGCCGCAGCTGACCAGGGCGCTGCGCGCGAGCCTTGTCATCGTCTCTCGCCGGCTACTGGAGCCCGGCGCGGACGGACGTGATGCGGCTGGTGTTGAAGCCGAGCCAGTGCATCCGGCCCATGTAGCGCGCGTGCTCAACCTTGATGCAGCGGTCCATGATCACCGTCACGCCGCCGTCCTCGGCGATCCGCGCGCCCTCGGCGTTGATCACGCCGAACTGGCACCAGAGGGCGCCGGCACCGATCGCCACCGCCTCCGCCGCGATCCCCGGCAGTGCATCCGGCGCGCGGAAGACGTTCACGACGTCCACCGGCACGGGTACGTCCAGCAGGCTCGCGTAAGACTTCTCTCCGAGGATCTCGCTCTCGCGGGGATTAACGGGGATTACGCGGTAGCCGTGTCGCCTGAGGTAGTAGCCAACGAAGTAGCTGGCCCGCAGTTCGTTGCTGGACAGGCCCACGATCGCGATCGTGCTGGCGGTGTGCAGCACGCGCTGGATCGTCAGTGCGTCCTGGTAACGCGCGAGATCGGTCATGCCGTCGCTGCCTTTTTCGCTGTCGTGGCGACCCGCGCGAAACCCTGTTCCAGATCCCAGATGAGATCCTCGACGGACTCAGTCCCGACCGACAGCCGCACCGTCCCTGGCCCGACTCCGGCCGCCCGCAGTTCGTCGTCGCCCAGCTGGCGGTGCGTCGTGCTGGCCGGGTGGATGATCAGGCTCTTCGCGTCGCCGACGTTCGCCAGGTGGGACCAGAGCGTCACGCCGCGGATGAGGTCCTGCCCGCCAGCCCGGCCGCCGGCGCAGTCGAACGAGAACACCGCGCCGGCGCCGCGCGGCAGGTACTTCTCCACGAGCGGCCGGTAGCTGCTCCCCGGCAGGTCAGGATAGGTCACATTCGACGCCAGCTCGTGCGCCTGGAGGAACGCCGCGACCGCCCGCGCGTTGTCGACGTGACGTTCCATCCGCAGTGACAGCGTCTCGAGCCCCTGCAGGAACAGGAAAGCGTTGAGCGGCGCGAGCGCCGCGCCGAGATCGCGCAGGGTCTCGGCCCGGAGCTTCATCAGGTAGCCGTACGTTCCGAACGTCTCGTGGAATTGCAGGCCGTGGTAGGCAGGCGACGGATCCGCGACTACGGGAAACCGGCCGTTGGACCAGTTGAATGTGCCAGCTTCGACGACGACGCCGCCGATGCTCGTGCCGTGGCCGCCGATGAACTTGGTCGCCGAGTGGATCACGATGTCGGCGCCCCATTCGATCGGGCGGCACAGGTACGGCGTCGCGAACGTGTTGTCCACGATCAGCGGCAGCTCGCGGGAGTGCGCGATGGCCGCCACCGTCTCGATGTCCAGCACGTTCCCGCCCGGGTTGCCGATCGTCTCGCCGAAGAACGCCTTCGTGTTGGCGCGGACCGCGTTGCGCCACGCGCCCGGATCGTCGGGATCGACCCACGTCAGTTCCACGCTCATCTTGCGCAGCAGGTGCTTGAACTGGTTCACCGTCCCGCCGTAGAGCGCTGAGGACGAGACGACGTGGTCACCCGGCTGCAGCAGCGTGAAGAGCGCGCCCGCCTGCGCGGCGATCCCGCTGGCGAATGCCACTGCGCCAGCGCCGCCCTCGAGGTTCGCTACGCGCTCCTCGAACACCGCGACGGTCGGGTTCATGATGCGCGAGTAGGTGTTCCCGTACTCCTGCAGGTTGAAGTACGCCGCCGCGGACTCCGGGTCCTCGAACACGTAGCTGGTCGTCTGGAAGATCGGCACCGCACGCGCGCCCGTGTTCGGGTCGGGCCGTTGCCCGGCGTGCAGCTGCCGTGTCTCGAATCCGAACGCGCGGTCCTGCTCGACAGGCCGGCCCTGCTCGGCAGGCACAGTCTCGGCAGGCACAGTCTCCGCATGAGCGAACTGGTCGGTCACGAGGACCCCTTCCTCGACGTCACCCGCCAACCTCGCCTTCGGCCAGGCTGTGCTTGCTCAAAAACTCGTGGATGATGGGCGTCTGACGGGCTTCCTCCAGCAGGAAGCAGTCGTGGCCGTACGGCGCCTCGATGATATGGAACTCGACCGGCTTGCCGAGACTGCGGAGCGCATCGGCGACCTCCCCCGACGCCGACGGCGGGTACAGCCAGTCGGAACTGAACGCGATCAGCAGCGTCCGCGCCGACACGCCCTCGAACGCGCGCGCAAGCGACTGCCTCCCGTACTGCCGCGCGAGATCGAAATACGTGAGCGCGCGCGAGGTGTAGAGATAGGTGTTGGCGTCGAAGCGCTTGACGAACGACCCGGCCTGGTGACGCAGGTAGCTCTCGACCTCGAACTCCGGTTCGGTGATCGTGTAGCGGATGTCGTCGGCGAACTGCAGCCGCCGGCCGAACTTGTCGTCCAGTGCCAGTGCGGACAGGTACGTGACGTGGCCGACCATCCGCGCCACGCCCAGGCCGGCATCGGGCGCGGCGTCCGTGCCATAGTAGTGGCCGCCCTGCCAGGCCGGGTCGCGCATGATCGCCTCACGCGCGATCGCGTTCCAGGCCACGCCCTGCGGGTGCAGGGCGTGCGTGCTGGCGATCGACACGACGGCATCGACCTGATCAGGAAACAGGATCGCCCACTCGAACGCCTGCATCCCGCCGAGCGAGCCGCCGGCCACCGCCGCCAGACGCTCGATACCGAGTGCGTTCAGGAACCCGCGCTCGGTCCGGACCATGTCCGCGACAGTGATCACCGGGAAGTCCAGCCCGTACGGCTTGCCTGTTGCCGGGTCGGTTGACGATGGCCCTGTCGTCCCGCGGCAGCCGCCGAGCAGGTTCGTGGAGACGACGAAGAAGCGGTCGGTGTCGAACGCCTTGCCGGGGCCGATCATCCCGTCCCACCAGCCCAGCCCTCTGCGGGCCACGCCGTCGCGATCCTCGGCCCCGAACCCGTCACGCGTGCTCTCCTCGGGCGGCGTCTTCGCGAAGCCCGCCGCATGGGCGTCGCCGCTGAGCGCATGGCAGACCAGGATGACGTTGTCGCGCCGGGGTGAGAGGGCACCATAGGTCTCGTAAGCTACGCGAACCGGGTGCAGTTCCCGCCCGCAGTCGAGCCGCACCGGCTCGGGCAGGTCGAGGTACTGCGTCTCGACCGTGCCGGCTGAGCCGGCCGCGAGCGTTGAGGCTGGCTCCGCCATGGGGTTATGGTAGCCCGGGTCGTTCGGTGTATTGTCAACCATCTAAATAGGAAATGTGGTAAGCAACCAGGAGGTAGCGCGACATGACTACAGTCACCAACGGAGTCAACGTTCAGGCACTGCTCGATGCGCGCGAGGTGCTCAAGGGCGCGCCTGAGGCCGCTCAGTTCACCTGGCGCGCGTCCGCCAAGTGGCAGAGCGGCGTCCACAGCACGATCAAGGTCCAGAGCTTCTTCGGCCTCGGGGAGGAGCACAATCACAAGGAAGAGTGGACATTCGAAGCTGACCACCCCGAGGTCTTCGCGGCAGAGGACAACGGCATCACGCCGATCGAGTACCTCCTCGTCGGCCTGGCGAGCTGCCTGACGGGGGGTATTGCGTCCGTCGCGGAGAACCGCGGCATCCAGCTGCGCTCGGTCGAGTCCACGGTCGAGGGCGGGCACGACATCCGCGGGATCCTCGGTGCCGACAGCGACGTCCGCAACGGCTACAACGACATCAAGGTGACGTTCACCATCGACGCGGACGCGTCGAGGCAGGAGATCGAGGCGCTGGTGGCCCAGTCCCAGAAGCGCTCCGCCGTGTTCGACGCTCTCACGAATCCTACGAACGTCACCGTCGAAGTCGCCTGAGCGGCCGCGCGGCGGCTTGCCGACGCGCGCGCTCCGGAAATCACAGGGCGGCCGCGCGGCGGCTTGCCCGACGCGCGCGCTCCGGAAACACAGGGGGGGCCAGGCCATCGAGCGCACCACCACGGTCGTCATCGGCGGGGGCCACGCGGGCCTCGCCGCGAGCTACTTCCTCAGTGACGCCTCGATCGACCACGTCGTGCTCGAGCGCGGAGAGGTGGCCAACTCCTGGCGGCGCGAACGCTGGGACTCCCTGCGGCTGCTCACTCCCAACTGGCAGAGCCGCCTGCCGGGACTTCGTTATGAAGGCCCGGATCCAGACGGCTACATGACAGTGGGCGAAGTGACCGAATTCATCGAGCACTTCGCCAAGGTCTCTCGTGCTCCCGTCCGGACTGGCGTGAACGTCACGTCGGTGCGGCGCGCCGACGATGGATACCACGTGACGACAAGCCGCGGCGAGATTCGCTGCCGGACAGTGGTCATCGCGAGCGGCGCCTGCAATCAGCCAGCGGTCCCGCCGCTGCGCGACGGCGTGCCGGTGTCCGTGGAGCAGATGACGCCGCTGCGCTACCGGGGCCCCGCCCAGCTTCCCGACGGCGGCGTGCTCGTCGTGGGAGCGTCGGCGACCGGCGTGCAGCTGGCCGCCGAGCTGAGGCGGTCGGGCCGGCCGGTGACTCTCTCGGTGGGGGAGCACGTGCGGCTGCCGCGCACGTACCGCGGACGCGATGTGCTGTGGTGGATGGAAGCGTCGGGCGTGTGGGACCAGCGGTACGACGAGGTCGAGGATCTCACCCGGGCCCGGCGGCTGCCGTCGCCCCAGCTTGTCGGGACCCCTGAGCGGACGACGCTGGATCTCAACGCGCTCGCCTCGATGGGCGTTGAGCTGGTGGGCCGCTGGGCGGCGATACGTGACGGCCACGCGCTGCTGTCCGGTGGCCTGCGCAACGTGTTCTCGCTCGCGGACCTCAAGATGGAGCGCCTGCTGGACACGTTCGACGAGTGGGCCAAGACTTCAGGGCATGACGCTGAGGTCGGCCCTCCCGAGCGCTTCGCGGCGACGCGCGTGCCCGAGTCGACGCGGCTGCAGCTTGACCTGCGAAGCGGCGAGATCGCCGCGATCGTGTGGGCGACGGGTTTCCGGCCTGACTACGGGTGGCTCGACGTGCCGGTGGTCGACGCGAAGGGCCGGCTGAACCACGACGGCGGCGTGGTCGGCAGCCCGGGACTGTACGCCCTGGGGCTGCCCGTGCTGCGGCGGCGCAGGTCCACGTTCATCTGCGGTATCGAGGATGACGCCCGCGAGGTGATTGATCACCTCGCGCGGTACCTGTCGGTGCGCCGGTGATCCGGAATACGGGTGAGTCACCGCCTGTTGCCAGGCAGCGTGACGCCACAGCCCGAAGCTTATGAGGACATGCAGTTCTGGTTCGACCCGCTGTGCCCCTGGGCCTGGATCACCTCGCGCTGGATGCTCGAGGTGGAGAAGGTGCGGCCGGTGCGGGCCGACTGGCGGATCATGTCGCTGGCGTACCTGAACCTGATCCAGCACGACGGTAAGGGCCTGACTCCGGAGTATCAGGAGCGGATGGGCAAGGCATGGGGCCCGATCCGCGTGGTCGCCGCCGCCGCCCAGGAGGCCGGCCCTGGCATCCTCGGCCCGATCTACACCGCCATCGGCACGAGGCTCCACAACCAGGGCCGCAGAAACGATCCCGGGGTGATCCCGGAAGCGCTGGCTGAGGTCGGACTGCCAGCTTCCCTGGCAGGCGCCGCGGACAGCACCGAGTTCGACGATGAGATTAGAAGGTCTCACCATGAGGCCTTCGACGTCGTCGGGACGGACGTGGGCACGCCCGTCATCCGTATCCGCGGCAATGCCATCTTCGGCCCGGTTATCACGCCGATCCCGCGGGGTGAGGCGGCAGGCCGGCTGTGGGACGGCGTCGTGCTCGTAACCGAGGCAGACGGATTCTTCGAGCTCAAGCGGTCCAGGGACCGCAAGCCGACCTTTGGCTGACCGGGCCGATGAGCTGCCCGGCGGGCGAAGCGGTTCACAAGCCGCGCTCGATGGGCAGGATGCCGCGGTCGGCGGCCTTCAGGCACGGCGCGGGTGGGCGATCAGGATGTGGCGATGCGGTCGAGCCACTCCTCCATGAGGGCCTGCTCGTGGGCGGTGAGGACCGACGTTTTTGACAGTACGGCGCGGAGGGCGACCGCAGCTCCAACGGGACCTGGTGCCCGCGGGGCGGGAGCATCGGTAGTGATCGCGGCGATGACAGCTTCTCGAGCTGCGTCTGATAGCGCCAGATCGCGGCGGTCCTCCGGCGTGGCGATCAGCTCGAGAGTCGTGCCGAGCCCGGCGGCGTGGACAAGCTGGGCGGCGCGTTCTTCGCTGACCCGCAGTCGGCCGGCCTCGGCGATCCGGTGAAGGCATCCGGCGAGGACTCCGATGGCGGCGACGGCCGCGGGCGGGAAGGCGCCCGGGCCGGGCTGGCCGTACATGAGCCAGTACAGGGCCGGGTTGGCTAGGCCAAATCCGACGTTCAGCTCCCAGCCGGCGCGCAGGTCTTCGACCGGGTCGTCGGTGGATATCAGGTCCGCCTTGCTGTTCATGTAGGTCGTGAATCCGCGGGTCGCCACTGCGTCGAGCAGGCCCTGCTTGTCCCCGAAGAGCCGGTAAATGGTGGGGGCCTGGACGCCGGCCGCGGCGCTCACGGCCCGTGTCGACACGGCGTCCCGGCCGCTCTCGCTGAGGAGCTGAATGGCGGCGGCCAGGATGCGTTCTCGGTTCCTGTCAGCCGCGGCAGGGCGTTCGGTCACGACATCGATGATAACAGATTTGCGTTAGCAGGTTGACATTCCATCGATAACATGTCAGAGTTTCCACTGGAAACAAGACGTCACTGGTGGCCTCTCGTGATCGACGGAGACGCACCTGACGCCCCGACCGAAAGGAACACTCAATGCCCGACGTTTCAAACGATGGAGTGACAGCGGATTCTGCAGCGAAGGTTCATCGCTTCTACGAAGCGATGAACAGCGGCGAGGAGCGTCTGCTGGACGAGGTGGCGAATGAGATCCTGGCCCCCGGCTGGGTGAACGACCCGCTGCCCCCGGGGACGAGTCCTGGGAGCCAGGCCTTCAAGCCGACCACCTTGTGGCTGCGCAGCGTGATGCCCGATTTCGCCATCATTCACGAGGACTTTGTCGCTGCAGGCGACAAAGTCGCGGTTCGCTCCGTCAGCCGCGGCACCCATAGCGGGGAGTTGCTCGGCGTCCCGGCCACCGGACGCAAGGTCGAATACCGCGCCTTCGATTTCCATCACCTCGAAGGCGGCCGAATCGTGCGCACGTGGCACTTGGAAGACTTTTTTGGGCTCCTCAACCAGCTTGGCGCCACGTACAGCACCCAATCCTGACCTGCGGTTTCACAGCCGTTCCACTAGCTGATTCGACCTAAAAAATGCCTAGCACCGAAGGATCCCGGCCTCTTCAGAGGCTTTTCTCGACAGGAGCGACTACATGAGTGACCGTCTCAAAGGCAAAGTCGCATTGATTACCGGCAGCGGCGCCGGGATCGGGCGCGCGGCAGCGTTGCTGTTCGCGGCAGAGGGGGCGAAGATCGCCGGATGCGATATCAACGCCGAACGTGCCGAGGAGACCGAGCGGATGGTCCGGGAGGCTGGCGGTGAGATGCGCTCCACGGCTCCGGTTGATCTAGCAGAGCCCGGCCAGGTCTCGGCGTGGGTCGAGGATGTGGTGGCGCACTTCGGGCGGGTCGACGTTCTCTACAACAACGCCGGTTCGTTCGTGCCCGGGACCTTCGAGGCCGGAACTCCTGAGGGCTGGCACCAGTCAATGCGCGGTGAGATCGACGTTGTCTACTTCCCGACCCATGCAGTGTGGGGCCATATGAAGGCCGGCGGTGGCGGCTCGATCATCAACACGTCTTCGATTACAGCACACCGTTCCAACGGGTCACATCTGACCGGCCACGGTGTCGGCAAAGGCGCGGTCTCATCGTTTGCACCCCACCTCGCGATCGAGGGAGGCCCGCACGGAATTCGCGTCAACACCATCAGCCCCGGACTCACCCGGACCCCGCAAACGGAGGCCTTCATAACCGATAAGGACATCGCCCGTACCCCGCTTGGAAGGGTCGGCACGCCAGAAGACATCGCCGCTGTCGCACTGTTCCTGGCCTCAGACGACGCTCGCTTCGTCACTGCTGCCGACATCGTCGTGGACGGCGGCCAGTCCGTTGTCATGCCGTCAAATAGCTGACCCGCCGCGCCGGGCTGAGCACCACCACCGTGCGGCACATCGCGGTCATCATGAGGCGGCTGAACGTCTCCGGCAGGTTCGCCGCTGGCGCTGCGGCTCAGCGCAGGGGATGGATCGGGTAGGCCACGTTATGAATGTGTGTCATCAGGTGCCGGCGTCCACCGGGACCGCCGGTCGCCGGCCGGATGCTGGCGGGCGTCAGCTCCAGCGTGCGGCGGCGGTCCCGGCGTGACCGGCCTCTATGGTGGCGGCATGGCCTCATGGTGGCACCGTGATGTGATCGCGGCAGGCAAGCTGCCCCTGATGCTGTGCTTTCTGGCTTTCGTCGTCACGTTTGTGCTGACCCGGACGATCACGCGCATGATTCGCGACGGCCACGGCCCATTCCGGAACCAGCTGACGGCAAGCGGGACGCACATTCATCACTCTGTCCCCGGCATCATCCTGCTGATCATCGGAGCCTTCACTGCGGTCGGCGGCCCTGGCTCGCTCGGCTGGCGCTCGTTCGCCGCGCTGGCGGTCGGTGTCGGCACGTCGCTTGTCTTGGATGAGTTCGCGCTGATCCTGCACCTGCAGGACGTCTACTGGAGCGGCGAGGGCCAGCTTTCGGTCGAGGCGGTGAGCCTGACGGCCGCCTGCCTCGGGCTGGCCCTCGTCGGGTTCAGCCCATTCGGCGTGAAAGACGTCGACGGTATCGAGCTGTCACTGCGGCTGACCGCAACCGGGATCCTCATCGCCGACGGCGCGCTCGCCTTCATCTGCGTACTTAAAGGCAAGTACCGGACGGCACTGTTCGGGCTCTTCCTGCCACTCGTCGGGGTGATCGGCGCTCTGCGCCTCGCGCGCCCGTCTTCGATCTGGGCACGACGTCGCTACCGGGGCGGGCGCCTGGAACGCGCGACGCGCCGCGCCGCCGACTTCGACCGGCGCTGGGCCCCTCTCCAGACCGGCTGGGAAGACTTCGCCGGCGGGAAACCGTCCCAGCCTAACCCGCCGGCCAGCGACGACGTCCACCGCTGAACCGGCCCAGGATGCCTGGGCCCATCCGGACCCTGGCGGGCTGTGTGGGCCCGGATCTGACCTCTCGACAAACCGACGTGGTTGACTAAAGGCTTCAGACCCCGTCGTAAGCGGGGCATGAGCCCCAACGGGTGGAGGTGCCAGTGGCCGAACCCACGCAGCCCGCAGAGCGAATGGTGGTGTGCTACTTCATCGTCTCCGATGACGTCGAGCGCTCCCGGCGCTTCTATACCGAGGTACTCGGCGGCAGGGTGGTCTTCGGCCCTGAGCCAACCAATGTCGCACTTGCCAACAGCTTCATCATTATCAACGGCGGCGGAGGCCCCACCGACGACAAGCCCACGGTCACCCTTGAGACGCCAACCGACCCCGACCGGGTCAGCAGCTTCCTCAATATCCGGGTCGCAGACATCCGCGCAGTGTACGCCGAATGGAGCGCCAAGGGCGCGCAGTTCCTGACGCCGCCGAAGCAGCACCAGTACGAGATCCGCTGCTACATCCGAGATCCTGACGGTTACATCATCGAGGTCGGGCAAACCATCGACCCGCAGGGAGACTGGTGGCCCGCCGACTGGCCACCGATCAACCCCGGCGGGCAATCCGACTGAACCCGTCACCCCAGCAGTCACGTTGTCCGCCGCTTGTGTGATGTTACAAGTTTGCTACTCTGAAGTTTCTAAGGTAGTAAAAAGCTGACTTTAGGAAGTCCATGGCGGTGTCGCCAACGCCCATCGCGGTGGCTAACGGCCAGCGGCGCATTGGCGAGGAACTCGCCACATGGCGGCGGCTGCGGCGGCTGACTGGCTCTCAGGTCGCGGACCGGGCCGGGGTGTCGCGTCATACTGTCATGCGGCTGGAGAACGGTGAAGGGGCCAGCATGGACAGCGTGCTGAGGGTGGCCCGAGCGCTGGGGGTGCTTGACTCGCTGGTGGCGGCGCTCGATCCGTATGCGACAGACGAGGGCCGTCTGCGGTCTGAGGAGGCGCTGCCTGAGCGGGTGCGCCCGCCAAGGCCGGGGCGAAGGCCGTGAGCGGCGACGTCGAGGTTTATGTCGCGATCGGCGAAAAAAACGTCCTGGCCGGCCGGATGTATCCCCACCACCGCCGGGGGGTCGAGTCGGCCAGCTTCGTCTACAACGACAGATACCTTGCCGACCCAGACGCCTACGCCCTGGACCCAGGGCTGCCCCTGGTCACTGGCACGCTGCAGACACCCGTCGGCCGCGGGCTGTTCGGCGCGTTCGCGGATAGTTTGCCAGACCGATGGGGACGGACGCTGATCCAGCGTGCCGAGCGGGCCCGCGCTAAAGCTGCGGCAGCGGCCCCGCACCCGATGAGCGAGGTCGATCTGCTGCTCGGTGTCCGAGACGACCTGCGTCAGGGAGCGCTGCGCTTCCGGCTCGACGAGCACGGTCCTTTCCTCGCGACCGAGGAGTCGGGAGTCCCAGCCCTGACAGATCTTCCGATGCTGCTTGATATCGCGGCACGCGCCGAGACAGATAGCGCTGGCTACGAAGACCTCATGCGGCTGCTGCGGGCCGGCGGTTCCCTGGGTGGCGCACGTCCCAAGGCGCATGTCCTGGATGCTCGTGGGCACGTGGCGATTGCCAAGTTCCCCAGCGCGAACTGGGACACCTGGAACGTGATGGCATGGGAAAAGGTGGCCCTTGACCTCGCGAGAGAGGCTGGGGTGACGGTTCCCGACTCTCAATTGATCCGCATCGGGGACCGGAACGTGCTTGTCGTTGACCGGTTCGATCGCCGCGGCACAGCCCGTATCGGCTACGCCAGCGCGATGACGATGCTTGAGGCCAGCTACGGCGACCAGCGCAGTTACCTCGAAATCGCGCAAGTAATTGAGGAAAGGTCCACGGCGGCAGGAGCGGAGTTGCGCCAGCTATGGCGGCGGATAGCTTTCTCGGTCCTGATCTCCAACACCGATGATCACCTCCGTAACCATGGGTTCCTGCACGAGCGCGGCGATTCGTGGATGCTCTCGCCGGCTTTTGACCTCAACCCCGACCCGCATCCCGGCGCAAAGGACCTCAGCACCGCCATCGACTACGCAGACACGCGCGCGAGCGTCGACACCCTCATGAGGGTCGCTACCTACTTCCGCCTGGATGCCAGCGATGCACTCGAAATCTTGGCTAAGGTCACGCAAGCGGTCGCACGCTGGCGCACCGTCGCGCAGTCCCACGGGCTGCTGCAACAGGATCTGGACGTCATGGAGCCGGCATTCGAGCATGCCGCGGGTGAGCGAGCCCGAGCCCTGACAAAGAGCCGACCGGCACACGCTGGCTGAGCCAGCTCGCGAGGCTGGCGATGCCGAGTATGGCGATGTTGGTCTGGATCTCCGCCGGGACGGCATCTGGATCTCCGCCGGGACGGCATTGAGTTCCATCTTGATGTATTTCCGGCGACGAGGGCGACCAGGTCGTCCTCGGCCAGATCGCGCTCCGCGGCGCGGGCGGATCGGACCGCGGAGTACCTGGGGACCGTGCTAGCCGTACCTCAGGTTCGGGTGTCTGCACGGTGGATCTCCTGCTGGCGCGCGGCGAGCATTGAGATGCAGGGGACCGGAGTGGCCGGCACCGCAGCTCACAGGAGGCATCCCGATGCATGCACCGGCTGGCAATATCCCGTCCTCGCAGCCCGTCCTGATGAGATTCCTGGTCAGGTCATGGGAATACCGCCGTCCCCGGCTGTGGGTACGTGTGCGCGTTGCGTGTGGCATCTTCAACGTGGTCCTTAGCCTCGTTCTGCTCGCTTCCTTCCACTGGCTGGGGGCGGTGACTTGGCTGGCAGCGCTGCCGCTGGCGGGGGCGCTGCTGATCTTCTGGACCGTCTACCGCCTGCAGGCCAGTGCCCAGAGCTAGCTTGGCAGCATCTCCCCGTAGTGGGATCGATCCACCTGGCCTGCTGGGGGAGATGCTGCGCTTTCCGGCAGTTGTGTCGGTCGCTGGTGTTCCTCGTTCTTCTCGCCGCCGGGATCTATCGAGTGACCACCGGTGGTAAACCGGGCGGCACCGCAGGTCACAGGAGGCAACCCGATGCACGCACCGGCTGGCAACGTCCCTTCTTGGCAGCCCGTCCTGATGAGATTCCTGGTCAGGTCATGGGAATACCGCCGTCCCCGGCTGTGGGTGGGTGTGCGCGTTGCCTGTGGCATCTTCAACGTCGTCCTTGGCGTCCTCCTGCTCGCTTCCTTCCACTGGCTGGGGACGCTGACTTGGCTGGCAGCGCTGCCGCTGGCGGGGGCGGCGCTGATCTTCTGGACCGTCTACAGACTGCAGCAGGACAGCGTCCTTCGGGTGCATGAGCTGGAGCAGTCCCGGGCCAGCTTGGTGGACGACTCGGCGGCGAGGCTGCGCCGGATCGAGCGCGACCTGCATGACGGCGCGCAGGCGCAGATGGTCGCCGTCGCCATGAAGCTGGGCCTGGCCCGGGAGAAGCTTGGCGGCACGATCGCCGGGATCACAGCTGGCGGTACCGCGCAGGCCGACCTGGAGCGGGTTCTGGAGCTGGTCGACGCCGCCCACCGCGGCGCCAAGGAGGCCATCACCGAGTTGCGCGACCTGGCCCGCGGCATCCACCCGCCGGTGCTCGACCATGGTCTCGGCACCGCGCTCACCACCCTCGCCGCGGGCAGTGACCCGCCTGTCGAGCTGGTCGTCGACCTGTCCGAGCGCCCGTCGGCCGCGATCGAGACCATCGCCTACTTCTGCGCGGCCGAGCTGCTCACCAACGTCGCCAAGCACGCCGGAGCCCGGCATGCCACGCTGGAGGCAGCCCACAAGGGCGGGCTGCTGCGGATCCGGGTCAGCGATGACGGCTGCGGTGGCGCCCGCCTCGAACAGCGCGGCGGCCTGGCCGGGCTCGCCGAGCGCGTCAGGACCGTGGATGGCAGGCTGCAGGTCAGCAGCCCGCCCCGCGGTCCCACCGTGGTCACCGTAGAGCTGCCGTCCCACGCCTGACCGAACTGGGGGTGCCCGATGCGGATTGTGATCGCCGAGGACTCAGCAGTAGTCCGGGCAGGCCTGGCCGAGATCCTCGCCGACCGCGGCCACCAGGTCGTCGCCGCCGTCGGCAACGCCGGGGACCTGCTCGCCGCGGTGGCCGAGCACCAGCCGGACGCCGCCGTGGTGGACGTGCGGATGCCGCCCGGTTACACCGATGAGGGCCTGCGCGCCGCGATCGCCATCCGCCGCCACCACGCCAAGACCGGGGTGCTGGTGTTCTCCCAGTACATCGAGACCCGCTATGCGGCCGACCTGCTCGGCGCGGCGTCCGGCGGCGGTGCGGCCGGTGTCGGGTACCTGCTCAAGGACCGGGTCGCCGACGTCGGCGAGTTCGTCGAGGCCCTCGGCCGGGTGGCGGCCGGGGGCACCGCCCTCGACCCTGAGGTCGTGACCCAGCTGCTGGGCGCCAGCCGCCGCACCGACGGGCTCGGCTCCCTCACGGCCAGGGAACGCGATGTGCTGGCACTGATGGCCGAGGGCCGGTCCAACAGCGCGATCGCCGGGATCCTCGTGATCTCCGAGCGGGCGGTGGAAAAGCACGTCAGCAACATCTTCAGTAAACTCGGCCTGCCCCCCTCCGACGCCGACCACCGCCGGGTGCTCGCCGTCCTCCGCTACCTGGAGACCTGACTCGCGGCCCGTCGATACCAATCTCACAATCACAAGCAGATCGACCGGCTCTGCGCTCCGCGGCGGGCTAGTCACCACCGCGTCTACGGCCGTAAGCCACAGCGTGGAGCCACCCGGTACAGTGCCCGGGGCAAGGAGGGCATGGGCAATCATGGCGATCCGCGCGGTAGTTTTCGACATCGGTGGCGTATTGGAGATCACCCCGGACTTTGGTGTCACCGGGCTGTGGGAGACCCGGCTCAGGCTGCCTGCCGGGGAACTCAGCAAACGCATGCACGACGTCTGGGCAGGCGGCAGCATCGGCGCGATCACCGAGGACGACGTGCACCAGGCAGTCAGCGATCGCCTCGGCCTGGACGGGCAGCAGCTCGCGGCGTTCATGGCCGGCATCTGGCGTGAGTACCTGGGCACCGCGAACGCCGAGCTGATCGAGTACGCCCGCCGGCTGCGGCCGCGGTATCGCACCGGGATCGTGAGTAACAGCTTCGTCGGCGCCCGGGAACGAGAGCAGGCGGCCTACGGATTCGAGGACCTGGTCGACGAGATCGTCTATTCACACGAGGCCGGGATGAGCAAGCCCGATCCCCGGATCTACGCCCTGGTCTGCGCACGCCTCGGCGTCCGCCCCGAGGAGACGGTATTCCTCGACGACGCGGACCGGTGCGTGGACGGCGCGCGGGAAGCGGGCATGCACGCGGTCCGCTACCACGACAACGCCCAGGCCATCGAAGAGATCGAGAAGCTGCTCACAGCCCCTTAAATGTGCCTGCGGAACCTGTCAACCTGATTGACGCACCATCTGGTGGTTATTTTTGAGCTGGGCCCGGTATGGCTGCGCTGAACCGCGATGATGACGTCGGCGATCCTGCGGCGCATCAGCACCGCGGGTCAGGCAGCGGGATGGGAGGGCAGGATGGGCCAGCAGTCCGGTCCGCTCGGTGCCGATGTCGCGGTCACGCACATTCTCGTGGTCACAGATCCGGCGGGCTCTCGTGATTTCTGGGTAGATGTCCTGGGCGCGGAACTGTACCGGGAGTACGGCGGCACGAGCGTCGTGCTCACGTTCGCGGGGACCTGGCTTTTGCTGGTGAGCGGAGGAGGCCCGACCGCCGACAAGCCCGGGGTCACCTTCCGGCCGCCGGCTGACCCGGATCAGGTCAGTCACGCCATGACACTGCGGGTCGCTGACTGCCGCGCAGCCTACGCAGCATTGACGGCCCGGGGCGCGACCTTTCTCACCCCGCCCCATGACTGGGGCGGCGAGATCCGCTGCTTCCTCCGGGATCCCGACGGCCACCTCGTGGAGATCAGCGAGTCAGTACCTACCTAAGAGCGTGACAGCATGGACTGGCGGCGCTAGCGCCAGCCGAGGAAGGTCATCACATCCCGCGCCACCACCCCGATGGGACGGTCGTTGCTGATGACCACGTCCTCGACGCCGGTTCCCTCGGCGGCCGCGATCGATGCCGCCGCGGCCCGCAGGTCGTCGCGGCGGCCGGTGGTGACATCGCTGGCGAGCCGCTGCTCGATGTCAGGCAGCCGGACCGTCAGGCGGGCGACCCGCAGCGGCAGCCCGAGGGCGTTCCGCACCTGCCGCACCTCGCCGGGGCTGCGGGCGAAGTAGGCCAGCACGAACAGCCGGATGCCGACCTGGCGGTAGTTCGCCGCCACGGCGGCCAGATTCTGCACCATCAAGCCGAATTCGCTGGCGCGGTCACTGGTGCCCGTGCCCGCCCAGCTGAGGTAGTCCAGGTCGAGCAGCGCGTACGGCTCGCCCTGCTGCTCGAGCAGATAGGCGATCTCCTCGGCGACCGAGCTCTTGCCCGACCCGTACACGCCGGTGAGCAGGACACCCTCAGCCCTGCGCTTATTCACCTGGCAAGGCTAGGCCGGTCCGGTGAGACTCGCACCCGGAGCGGCAGATCCGGTCGTTAGCTTCGTTCGGTGTCCAAGGTCCGTCGGCCGGTGGCAAAGCATCCCGCAGCCACCTGCGGGATGGCCAGCGCGTGATCAGGCATGCCGCCGCGATCCGGGGACGCTCGCGAACCCCGATACATGGGCGGTCATGCAGGGCCGGGAGGGCAACGAGTTCTGCGTATTCAACGCTGACTCGGTCACCGGCCTGGCCTGACGGGCTTGCTTGCAGCGACACACTTCGGGATTCGGCCTCTGATCGCCGCTCCATCGTCAGGTGTCCGTTCTTCCGGCACGATCGCTCGCCATGCGGCTAGGGTGCGTTCGGCGGCGCCCCCGGTCACCACCAGCGACCCTGCCAGGCGGCACGCCGGTATCACATGTGCGAAGCTGTGGATATGGTCGTCCCGGGAGGAGGTCTGCATGACTGACGCCGCGCCGGAGCCTGAGGGTTCCGGGGAAGAGATTAAGCGCAAGTTCCGCGAGGCGCTGGAGCGCAAGCGTGCCAAGCATGGGGACGCGAACGCGGCCCGCGGGGGCAAGGATGCCGGGAAGGTCCACGGCGCCGGCGGCCTGGCCCGGAGCCGGCGTTCGTTTCGCCGTAAGACCGGCGGCTGAAAGGCCAACTGAGCGCAGCTAACTGAGCGCATCATGCAGCGGCCGGACGACCACCAGATGAGCGCAACAGCGCGAAGATCGCTATCCCCGTCACCAGATGACCATCTCAGCGCGAAACGCCGCAGATGAGGACAACGACGATTGCCGTGCCTGCGCGGACGGCGCGTTACCGGCGGATCTTGTCGGCTCGGGCTGCGAGGAGCCATGGGATCAAGCCGTCGCCGCTCTCGGTCAGCGCGCTGAGGACCATGCCATGGGCGAACAGAGCTGAAGTGTAGGCGCTCAGCGGGCGGTGCATGCTGGAGAAGGTCATGCCCAGGCCATCGCGCTCGATGTGATCGACATAGCGGCGCGGCTGCAGGTAGGGCTGGGAGAACCGGAACGCCGCCGCATGCATGGTTTCCTCGTCCTGCGCAGAGATGAACGGGTGAACGATCGCCATGCAGAGCTGGCCACCGGGCCGCAGCACCCGGCCGATCTCCCGGACCGCGCCCTCGAAGTCGTCGATGTCCAGCAAGGACATGCAGGCCACGACAAGGCCGGTGCTCTGGTCGGCGAACGGCAGCGCGGCCGCGTCGGCAAGCAGTACCGGGATCGCCTGGCATGACGCGGCCGCCGCGCGGGCCAGCGTCGGCGAATGGTCGGCACCGACGACCTGGAAGCCGAGCTTCAGCAGTTCCCTGCCTGCCCGGCCCTCCCCGCAGCCAAGATCGAGCACCGGCCCGGGAGCCGACTCCGGGAGTAGCTGGCGCAGCGCAGGCCACGTCCCTTTCCAGAACCCGTCGTGCCGGGAAGTGCGTGCCCACGTGATCCACTCAGCCGCGTGCTCTTCCCAGGACCCCGCCAAGCTCACCCGCCCAGCGTAGTCGCATCTGCAGATCCCAACTATCCCGCGAGCGCCCAGCGGCATAGCGGACGACGAGTCAGGGGCTTCGCGATCGATATGATCCCAGAGCTCGTCCGCACTAGGCGCGCCGGGGGAAGTGGAGCGCAGTCGCCCGGGAACCGTCGCGGTGTCGGATCCCTTACAACCGGCGTACCAGAAAGTCCTCGGAAGAAATCCTGAAGGCGGTGTCGGATCCGGGCAGAGGCGTTCGTAGCGGGGTGAGGGGCCGCCCAGGAGGGCGTCCCGAAAGCACAGGAGATGATCGGGATGCAGTACTTGGTTTCCGTGGTCGATGACACGGCCGGCCTTGCCACCCCGGAGGAGGACGCTGCGATTGACGTGTTCAACGACCGGCTCAGGGCGGAGGGTCACTGGGTTTTCGCCGGCGGCCTCGCGGCGCCCGACTCGGCCACGGTCATCGACAACCGGGGCGGCGAGGCGCTGTTCACCGACGGGCCCTTCGTGGAGTCGAAGGAGTATCTCGCCGGCTTCTGGATTATCGAGGCTGCCGACCTCGAGGTGGCGCTCAAGCTCGCCGCCGAGGGGTCGAAGGCCTGCAACCGGAAGGTCGAGGTGCGGCCGTTCGCGTGACCGGGGTCGACGTGCAGGAGGCGATCAGCCGGGTCCACCGTGAGGAGTGGGCGCGGGTGGTCGCGGCCCTGGCCAGGCGGTTCGGTGACCTTGACATCGCCGAGGAGGCGGCGGCCGACGCGTTCGCGACCGCCGTCGGGCGGTGGCCGGCCGACGGCGTACCCCCCAGCCCCGGCGCCTGGCTGACCACCACCGCCAGCCGCAAGGCCATCGACCGGATCCGGCGCGAGAACAAGCGCGGCGACACGCAGAAGGAGGCTCAGCTGCTGTACGACGACGATCCGCCCGGGCCTCCCGGCGCCATCGACGACGAGCGGCTCCGGCTGATCTTCACCTGCTGTCACCCGGCGCTCGCGATGGAGGCCCGCGTGGCGCTGACACTGCGCATGGCCGGCGGCCTGACCGTGCCCGAGATCGCCCGTGGTTTCCTGGTGCAGGAGACCACCGTGGGGCGGCGGATCACCCGCGCGAAGGCCAAGATCAAGGCGGCCCGCATCCCTTACCGGGTGCCGTCCGCGGAGGATCTCCCGGCACGCGTGTCCGGCGTCCTCGCCGTACTTTTCCTCGTCTTCAACGAGGGCTACCTCGCGACCGGCCCCGGCACCGATCCCGTACGTCACGACCTGACCGCCGAGGCGATCCGGCTCACTCGCCTGATCCGTGCCCTCCTGCCGGAGGACGGTGAGGTGGCCGGGCTGCTCGCGCTGATGCTCCTCACCGAGGCACGCCGCACCGCCCGGGTGTCGGCGGGCGGCGAACTAGTCACCCTCGACGAGCAGGACCGCGGGACCTGGGACGCCGCGCTGATCGCCGAGGGTCACCGGCTGGTGCGCGAGCGCCTGGCCGCCGGGGTGGCCCCGGGTCGCTACCAGATCCTCGCAGCGATCAGCGCCGTGCATACTTCCGCCCGCGACGTACGCGACACCGACTGGTCCCAGGTCGTCGCCCTCAACGACCAGCTCGTCCGCGTCGACCCCTCGCCGGTCGTCGCCCTGAACCGGGCAATCGCGGTCGCCGAGATTGACGGCCCTGAGGTGGGACTGGCGGCCGTCGGCCGTCTTGAGGACAAGCTGGCCGGCTATCACGCCTACCATGCGACCCGCGCCGACCTGCTGCGCCGGCTGGGCCGCAGTCAGAAATCGCGCGAGGCGTACGACAAAGCCATCGAGCTGGGGGTCAACACCGCCGAGATCGCCGCCCTGACACGCCGCCGTGACCAGCTGGGGTAGCGTCCGCGAATCCCGCTCGAACGCCCGTGCAAATGTAATCCGTGCTAGGTCCATGAACTCATCGTGGGCCCGCCCGGTTGCCCGCCGTCAAACACGCCGGGCAGGCATCGGTGAACAGCTCACCGCCGGCCGCCTCGATCAGCACTGCCAGCGTCGGCAGCGAAGGCATGACGGTGCGTCCTCTGGTCACGCCGCGGTGAGATTAAGCGATCGCCTGTGCTGGTGTCGTGCGGCAGGATGCCGGCATGGACATCGATGATGCCGCAGCGCGGGCGCAGCAGCGCGAGGTCGTCCGCCGTGGCTACGACGCCATTTCGCTGGCCTACCGCAGCGACGGCGGAACTGCGGCCCCGGCCTCGGCGGAGGACGTCAGCCGGTACGCCGGATGGGTCAGCGAGCTGGCCGGATTACTGCGGCCCGGAGCGCGGGTGCTGGATCTAGGCTGCGGCGCGGGGATCCCGGCGACCCGGGAACTGACGGAGCACGGGCTGCAAGTGATCGGCGCGGACTTCTCCGCCGTCCAGCTGCGCCGGGCCCGGCAGCTGGCCCCGGCCGCCCGCCTGCTGCAGGCCGACATGACGGCGCTGCATCTCGCGCCCGCCAGCCTGGACGCGGTCGTGTCGTTCTACGCCCTCATTCACCTGCCGCTGGCCGATCAGCGGGCGCTGTTCCCCCGCCTGCGGGGCTGGCTGCGGCCTGGCGGATACCTGCTGGCGATCGTCGGCGCCGAGCCCTGGACAGGCACCGGGCCCTACCTGGGCGCCGAGATGTTCTGGGACCACGCCGGAACCGCCGACTACCTGCACTGGCTCGCCGCCGCAGGGCTCACCCCGGTCTGGCACCGTTTCATACCGGAAGGAGCAACCGGACACAGTCTCATCCTCGCCTCTGCGTCGCGTTGTCAGCGGGCAGCGCGACGCACGCCAGGGGGCCGCCGCGGCGCAGCGACTATCGGGCGCGCGCCTGGATCGCGGTGAGCGCCAGCGTGTAGATGATGTCGTCCACCAAGGCGCCGCGGCTGAGATCGTTCACTGGCTTGGCGAGGCCCTGCAACATCGGGCCGACGCTTACTACTTGCGCGCTGCGCTGGACAGCTTTGTAGGTCGTGTTGCCCGTGTCGAGGTCGGGGAAGATGAAGACGCTGGCGTGTCCGGCCACCGCGCTGCCGGGCCGCTTGGCTAGCCCAACCGAGGGGACCGCGGCGGCGTCATACTGCAGCGGGCCGTCGACGGCCAGGCCGGGTTCGCGTTCGCGCACGATCCGGGTCGCCTCGGCGACCTTGTCGACGTCGCTGTGCGCCCCGGAAGTGCCGGTGCTGAAGCTGATCATGCCCACCCGGGGCTCGATACCGAAGGCTCGCGCCGATGCCGCGCTCTGGATCGCGATGTCGGCCAGGTCCTCGGCGTCGGGCTGAGGGTTGATAGCGCAATCGCCGTAGATGACGACTTCGTCGGGCAGGCACATGAAGAACACCGACGACACCAGGCGGCTTCCTGGCTTGGTGCCCAGGATCTGCAGTGCCGGGCGAACGGTGGCGGCCGTGGTGTGGACCGCGCCCGCAACCAGGCCGTCCACTTCGCTTTGCTGGAGCATCATGGTGCCGACCGTGATTGGGTCGGCGAGGTGATCGCGTGCCATTTCCTCGGTCCAGCCGCGGTGCCGCCGCAGCCTGGCCAGTGGGGCGACGTAGCGCTCCGCGACAGCCTGAGGGTCCACCACGGTGACGCCGTGGGGCAATTGCAGCCCGAGGCTGCGCGCCAGCCCGGTCACCTGGTCTGGAGGCCCTAGCAGCACGCTGCGGGCGATGCCTCGTTCGGCGCACGCGACGGCGGCCTGCAGGATCCGGGGCTCGGTGCCTTCGGGCAGCACTACACACGCGTCGGCGGTGCGGGCTTGCTCGACCAGGTTGTAACGGAAGGCGGCGGGGCTGAGCCGGCCGGGCCGGGAGGAGCTGGGCAACGTCTCTAGCCAGGACGCGTCCATTGCATCGGCGATGTTGTCTGTCACAGCCTCGATCCGTTCGAGGTCGTCGATCGGCAACCCTGGGTCAAGGTCGCGCACGTGCGTCGCCGTCTCGTAGCTGTTGTCGTCAACGACGAGGATGGGCAGGCCGGTGGCGCGGGTAGCCCGGGTGAGTTCCCATATCCGTGGGTCCGGCTCAGTCCCGACGCTATGGAGTAGGGCGGCCAGCCGGGTTCCGCTGAGCTCGGCGAGGAAGGCAGCCATGACCACGTCATGGCGGTCTCCGGGGACGACGACGAGCCGGCCTTCGCTGAGCACGCCGAGGCCGCCCGGGATGCCCTGGGCGAACACGGCCACGTCCTTGATGCGCCGGGACAGGTCACCCTCGTTGAGCACCCGCGGGTTGAGCTCGCGGACGAGGTCGCCTACCCGCAACCACGTCAATTCGGGGCGATGCGGCACTGCGGCGACGCAGCGGAGGCCGCGCTCGGCCAGGGCACCGCCGAGCTGTGCCGGCAGGGATGGATCGTCCGCCGGCAGGCCGTTGACCACGCAGCCGGCCACGCGTGCGTGCTCGCCCGACCAGTACCCGCTGGCCGTGATAGCGAGTGTCTCGGCCACCGCCTCCACGGTGCCCGCGGCTGGATCTAGCTTGGGCTGCGCCGTGTGATCTGCCCGGTCCTCGTCGCTTCCCGGGCCTGCCACCGGCCAGCTGGCGACGAGCACCACGTCGGCGTCGAGCGTTCTGGCCAGCGCCTGGTTGAGCCCGCTGGCGTATAGCTTGGTCGGGCCCGGGCTCAGCGCCTCGACGACGACGACGTCGGACTGTTCATGGGCCGGCTGCCAGGCAGCGACGATCGTCTCGAGCACCACGTCCAATCCGCCCGTTCCGAGTTGCTGCTCCAGCTGGGCGGCGGGGAGCGGCTCTGGCGGACGCAGCGCAGTTGTGGCCGCGACCAGTGCGGTGGAGCGGTCGGGGCCACCGTCGGCCCGGGGCTGGGCCACCGGCTTGACGAAGGCGACGTTCACGCCCCGCCGGTCGAGGGCCCGCACCACGCCGAGGCAGGTCCTGGCCAGGCCGACGCCAGCCGTGGTCGGCACGACCAGCAATGTCTGGGCCATGACGTCAGCCTTTCGCGCTCTCGACGCTGCGTCCACCGCCGGTGATGACGTGAGCGGTGTCGCGGGCGATCAGGAGCTCCTCGTCCGTCGGTACGACGAGCGCAAGGACCGGCCCAGCAAGGCTGATGCGGCCCCCGGTGTGCCGTCCATGATCGGCATTGGCCTCGACATCCTCAGTCAGGCCGAGAAAGCCCAGCCGGCTGAGCACCAGGCTACGGACGACGGCGCTGTTTTCCCCGATTCCGCCAGTGAAGACCAGTGCGTCGAGCCGTTGAAGCCCGACCACCAAGGCGGCGATCGCCTTGGACAGCCGGTACACGAAAACGTCGAGGGCGAGCCGGGCCCGCGCGTTTCCGTCAGCGGCCTGTGCGATGGTGCGCATATCGTTACCCAGACCGGACAGCCCCTGAAGCCCGCTATCGACGTTCAGTGCCTGGGTGATCTCGTCGATATTCATCCCGGTCCGGTCGGCCATGTAGCCGATAAGGCCCGGATCGATATCGCCGGAGCGGGTCCCCATGACCAACCCCTCCAATGGGGTCAGCCCCATGGTCGTGTCCACCGACACGCCGTCGCGCACTGCGGTCGCGCTGCACCCGTTGCCCAGGTGGGCAGTTACCAGCCGAAGCTCACTGGGCAGCCGGCCGAGCATGGAGGCAGCCTGCTCGCTGACGAAGCGGTGGCTGGTGCCATGAAATCCGTATCGGCGCACCCCGTAGCGCACGTACCACTCCTCGGGTACTGCATAGCGAAAGGCGTGGGGCGGCATCGTCTGGTGGAACGCGGTGTCGAACACGGCGACCTGCGGCAAGCCGGGCAAGGTGGCACGCACAGCCTCGATCCCGGCAAGATTCGCCGGGTTGTGCAGCGGCGCCAGGTGGTCGAATGAGCGCAACGCTGCGATAACTGCGTCGTCCACCCGGATCGAAGAGGTGAACCGCTCTCCGCCGTGGACCACCCGGTGACCAGCTCCGAGCAGTTCAACGTCGGCGTGCCCGGCCTCGGCCATGAGATCCAGCACCCGGGTCGTGACAGCCTGGTGAGTGCCCGAGGGAACCCGTTCTTCGGTTGCTGCAGCCGGAAACCACTGAACCCGCAGCAACGCCTCAGGCGTGCCGAGCCGTTCGCCGATCCCGCCCATGAGACGCTCGCCACTCCCGGGGAGCAACAGCGCGAACTTGAGCGATGAGCTACCAGCGTTGAGTACCAGCACCAAGCTGCCAGCGGCGGGGTGGCGGGAACTCACGGTCATCGTAGGCGTCCTCGGGATGCCAACCGGCGTCAGCGAAGTCTCCGACTCAGCCTGCGGTTAGCCTAATGGCTCTGTCGTGAGAGCTCAATGCTTCTCGCCGCGGGCATGCAGCACCTTGCGGTGTACGTGCGCCGCGAGAAGTCGGCTCGCGCGCCTCAGCTCTTCATTGACGTCGGTCATGCTGGCCCGAGCCGGCTGCGCGCTCCTTGTGGCCGCGTAGAGCCCGCTGTTACCTTGTGCTAATTCGTCGGGCGCAAGCTGTTGCCGACGGTGCCTGGAGGAGGAAGCGCATGCATCGTATTCTTCTGGCCTGCCTCAGTTCGGCCGTGCTGGTAACGGGGGGGCGCAGGGGTGGCAAGCGCAGCTGCGTCGGGCGCAGGGCCGGTCTCGCTCTCCGGTTCCTGGGAGGTCCAGGTCCACACCGTCTGCAAGCACTGCGAGACGATCAGGTTCGACACGAGCAACGGGACCTTCGCTGAGCACGACAAGAAGGGCTTCGGGGACCACGGCACCTATTCGCTCACCGGCAAGACGCTGACGCTCCACTGGACGAGCGGTGACGACAAAGGACTTCATTTCGCCGGCGGATTCAAAGGCGCGAAGAACGCCTTTGACGGGACCTACAAGAAGCACCACATGTCAGACAAGGGCGACCTGGTGCACAAGAGCTGAGCCGCGGCACGTTCCCGGGAGCCACCGGGAAGTAGGCGACGGCTAGGCCCGGCGACCCGGCGATCTGGTAGGCCGCTGCTGCCGGGACGGTCACTTTCAGCGCGCAAGACGTCGCCGAACTGGCCGGTATCAGCTGATGATGGCGTGAGCCTTGGCCGGGCCAGCGCCAGGGCACGCTGCCATCCCGGATACGGCCACGCGCGGAGGTTGAAGAACACAATGGTGCAGGCAACCAGCCCGGGCGTTCGCACGCACGATCATGTCGTCCTTGCCTCGGCCGACAGCGAAGCGTTCACCTCACTGCGGCGGCGGTCAACGTCGCGGCGCGACCGGTACCGGATGGGCAAGGAACTCCGGCAGCAGGTTCCGCGCCGGGCGCTGGGGGACTGGACCGCGCCGGCGGAACGGCCCGACCCGGTGCGGCTGATCATGGAGTCGCATCTCGGCCGGCTGGACTGGCTGATTCCCGTGCGAGTGGGCCGGATGGCCGCCTCACCATACGGATTCATGCGCGGGGCCGCGATCGTGATGGCTGAGGACGTGGCCCGGTTGCCGGCCACTGGCATCACTCCGGTCATCTGCGGTGATGCGCATCTGGGTAACTTCGGCTTCTACGCCTCACCGGAGCGGGACCTCGTTATCGACCTGAACGATTTCGACGAGGCGCATCCGGGCGGATGGGAGTGGGATCTTCGGCGGCTGGTCGCCAGCATCTGGGTCGCCGGCCGCCAGAATGGCGCAAGCGAGCAGAAATGCGAATCGGCGGTCCTGCGATGTGTCGCCGGATACCGCGAGGAGGTCCGGGATCTGGCCTCCACGGCGCTGCTGGCCCGGTCCTACCAGCGCCTCGACGTCGACCACCTGCGCGAGAGCACGAAGGACAAGTCG
>Ga0302326_10004344_pt1 | contig 32814 bp, 29 predicted proteins | sample Palsa_T0_3_FD_202264 | JGI IMG/M metagenome (GOLD analysis project Ga0302326, IMG submission 202264) | Peat permafrost microbial communities from Stordalen Mire near Abisko, Sweden - Palsa_T0_3 | ecosystem: Environmental > Terrestrial > Soil > Palsa > Peat permafrost | place: Sweden: Abisko...
TTTCGTTCCACCAGTTCAAGAAAAGCATGTTTCTGCCCGCGCTGCGGGTTCATGATTTCCACGCGATGGCCGGCGCGCTCGGTGAGAACTTCTTCCAGCAATTCGCAATCTTCAAAACCCATGGGCGCGTTGATGTAACGCGGCAGATAGGCCGCGTCCAGATAGAGCTGCTTCAGCAGGGAAGGCAGGAATTCCGCCGGATCGAATTCCTCCAGTTCTTCCCAGTAAAAATCGCGGCGGTCTACCACGCGGCCGCCTCGCAAGTGAAAAAGGTTCACCGCAACTTGCGGCGGCTCGGCGTACCAGGCCAGAACGTCCGTGTCGTCGCCCGAAGCCGCCGCAATTTTCTGGCGCTCCTCCATTTCGGTGAGCGTGCGAAGTAGATCGCGATAGCCTGCGGCCTCTTCGTACCGCTGGTCTTCCGACGCGTTCTGCATGCGTTTCTCGACGCTGCCCGCCAGATCGCTGCGCCGGCCTTCGAGAAATAATCGGACGTCGCGCGCGGCCTCGGCATATCGTTCATCGGTCACCAATTCCTTCACGCACGGCCCCAGGCATCGATGAATGTAATATTGCAAGCACGGCCGCGGATGATTGCGCTCCAGGTCCACATTGCACGACGGAACCAGGAAGTTTTTGTGAATCAGATGAACCATGCGATACGCAAGGCCGGCGGGGAAATAAGGTCCAAAATAAATCGAGCCGTCCTTTTTCAAGCGGCGCGTTACATAGACGCGCGGATATTTTTCAAACGCGGTGTAGCGGATGTAAGGATAGGTTTTGTCGTCGCGCAGAAGTATGTTGAACTTCGGCTTGTATTGCTTGATCAGATTATTTTCGAGCGCCAGCGCCTCTTTTTCGTTGTCCACCACAATGTAATCGAGGTCGGCGACTTCACGCATCAGCGACCCGGTCTTGGCGTCCTCGATCGTTTTATCCAGGAAGTACGACCGCACGCGATTCCGCAGCGACTGGGCTTTCCCCACGTACAGGACGTTCCCAGCCGCGTCTCGAAACAGATAGACTCCGGGCTGCGTGGGCAGATTGGCAACTTTTTCGCGGATTTCCATCGATGCGTTACAATATTCCTGGAGCTATTGGCGCCCGACGAGCCTGGCTTACCGGTCGCTGTACAACTTTAATGATAGCAAACGCAACAAATTCAAGCAGGCCGATGCTGCGTGGGACGCTCAAACTCGTGCTGCTGATCGCTGCATGCGGGCTTCCTGCTTGGTCTTTTCAACAATCGCAGGATCCCCCGCAGCAAACACCGCAAACGCCGTCCGGTCAGCCAAAGTCTCAAGCGCCCCCTCTGGGGCCCGGGGAATCCACGTCTTCCAAACCCACGCAGACCGGCGACCCATCCGCGCCCGACCCAACTGCCGTGCCTGAGCCGAAAAGGGATGCGGCTACTCCGGCATCCAAGAATTCGACCGCGGCAAAACCCGGAGTGCTGCCTCCTGAAGATAATCCCGCATGGGATCCGTTCCACGCTGCGCAAGACATCGACGTCGGCACCTTCTACATGCACAAGGGCGACATGGACGCAGCCATCGGACGATTTCAAGACGCCATCCGTCTGCGGCCGAATTTTGCCAAACCCCGCATCCTGATCGCCGAAATTTACGAAAAGAAGGGCGAGAAATCCGAGGCGCTCCATTATTACAAAGAATATCTGCAAGTTTTCCCGGACGCGCCCGACGCCAAGAAAGTTCAGAAGAAAATCGCGGACCTTTCGAAAAAGTAATTCCTCTCCCCGCCGCGCAGCGTCCGCCGTTACTCTTCTTAGTTCCGCCGTTTATACATTCATGCGAGGAATCACTGTCGGACAACTCTAGCAAGCAGGGAAGCGATCGAGGAATTTCATCGCGCTCTGATAATTGCGAAATTTCTTTTCTTCCTTGCGGAAACTCGGCGAGTGGGATTCACGGCGGCAGCGCGCAAACTTCATCGGGTGCTTCAGGTGCAGCATCTCGTGGTACAGCACGTAGGCCACCACATACTCAGGGACGGTTTTCCGGTCTAGCTCGCGGTTAAGAACGATCTGCTGCAACGCAGGATCGAAACAGCCCAGCAGCGACCGCCATCCGCGCTTGCTCCAGCTCAGTCGCGGCAATGGAAGCAAATTCTCAAAGTAGCGCTGATTCAAGTCAACAAACAAAGGGCCCAGATCGTGATGCGTTCCGGCGGGCCGGTGCTCCACACGACGGGCACGGTGTTGCCGCAAACGATGCAATCGCAGCCGCGTGGTTCGCGCATAGGAAAATCGCCTGTAAATCTCCAGCAGGTCCTTCGGCGGCTGGCGCCGATACAAACGTCCGAGCAAAATCGCGGCCGCTGCTTCCACCACCGGAGTAGGAGCATCGTGCAGCGCGTCTGAAAGACGCACGTACGCCGTGTCTTCGCGGACGCGGACAGTCAGCGTGAGCCCGGTGTAGGGATGAAATTCGACGACGAAGTACGGTGGGCGCCCTTCACATCCCAGGCGCGTGTAGATGCGCTGAAAAATACGTTCGCCGCCGGGCACAAGTTTTGTTTTGGGTCGGTTCCGGATCTGCGTGGCCGTGGATTCAGGTTCGCGACGATGTCGTGCCGTCACGAAGGCTTTCTCCGCACGGGAGCGGGCGATAGCTCTTTTTGGGCCTCGTCCACGTCGGTGAGCGCATCCTTGGTGCTCTCGATGGCGTCTTCCAGCGTGTCCTTATAAGTATCGAACTCGGGCCCGCCCTGGTCGAGTTTTTGTAGAGCGTCCGAAAAATCTTTGCCTTTCGATTTGAAAATCTTCAGCGAGGCTCGAATATCCGCCTGTTTTTCTCGCGCCAGGCCGATTTGGTCCGTGGCATCATCGATGCATCCGGCATAATCATTCAGCAGACTATTCAGCATTTCCCCGCGGCGGCGGTCAGGAGTCTGCCGGGTAAGCTCGTATTGAAATTTCTTCAGGCGATCTTCCGCAAAGGATATGTATAGCTTGATGCGTTCCCCTGGCTCTACTGCTTCGCGGATTTTGTCCGCTTCCGAGTCCGTCAAGTACTCTTTCTTTTGCGCGGCGGGATTTGCTGCACGCGCGGAAGCTACGGTGAAAATCAGCCCGGCTGACAAAATGGAAAGAGCTAAATTGCGCCACAGCATATTTCACCCCTGAGGTTTCGCCGCATCCGGCTGCGGCTCGGGCGCAGGTTCCGGCCGGCGCGGAAAAAGTTCATGAATCAATTGACGGTCCATTTGCTCCAGATCCCGGCGCACGTCGAGAAACGGTTTCTGCTCGTCGCCCGGTAAATCCACGATAATGTCGCTGAGACGCCGCAACGCCTGCCGCAAGGAAATTTGAAGCTGTTTGAATCCGTTTGGATGCTTTTCCGGGTCGGGCTCTTTACCTTCCAGAGCCTTTTGGCAGGCCTGCGCTTCGTCCCGGTACTGCCGGAAAATTGCCAGCGCTTCTCCAAAATTCTCCGAGTCCTCATCCTTTAGGATATCCCGGAACTCGGCGTCGCCGAGCGGAAGCAACAGCTTGGCTTTACGAACGGGATCGGTCTCGTGCGTAAATCGGGAGCGTAACTCCGCGATGCTGTTCTGCGGCAACATGGCCTGCGCCGGTGGCGCGGCGCTCGCGCAGCCGGCAATTGCCATCGCGATTCCGATCTTCCGGAACAAAAGGGACAATTTACTACCTCTTTTTTGTCTCGCGGGAAAGAACTCGCACGCGCGACGATGCTTCAAAGTACATGTCATTGTTCTGGTCCGTGTTCAACTCCAGAAATTTCTTGTACGCATCGAGCGCCGGAACCACCTGTCCCAGTTTATCGTAACAGGTGGCGCGAATGAACCAGCTCCCCGCCGGCAATGTTTTTCTCCTCGAAAGCAGGTCCAGGCCTTGCAACGCCGCCGAATAATTCTTATTGAGATACTGCGCGGTAATTAGATCGCCGAGGACGTCGTTGGACGCCGGGTTCATCTTGAAGGCGATAAATAATTCATCCACTGCGCGCGGGTAGTCCTTTTTCTCCAGATACAAATGGCCGAGCTGCGCAGCCAAATCAGCATCTTGCGGTGCAATCGCAATCGCTTTTTGCAAAGCCGGCAGAGCGTCGTCGTAACGTTTTCTCTGGAACGCAATTTGCACCCGCAACTTCAGCGCGCGAAGATTGTCGGGCGCGCCGGCTGTCGCGCGATCGAGTTCTGCCAGAGCTTCATCGTTCTTGCCCAGCTCGGCAAGCTCGGCGGCGAGTTCCATCCGGGCATTCGCGTCATTCGGCCGGCTCTGCAAATAGGCCGCCAATTCAGTCGCCGCTTCGTCGATCTTTTTCTGCGCAAACAAAGCTTGGGCCAGTCCGAGATGAACTTGCCCCAACGCAGCGCCCGCGGGATGTAACGGCAGCGCCTCCCGATATACCGCTTCCGCATCGGCGGGACGCCCAGCGCCCAGCAGCGCGTGCCCAAGCGATGTTCGAATGTCGAGATCTTTGTCGTCCAGTTTCTTCGCCGCTTCGTATTGATCGATCGCCAAAGGCAGCTTCCCGCTCGCTTCCAGAGCCGTGCCCAGAAGCCATTTCGTTCGTGCGTCCTCCGGCAATAATTCCGCGGCCTTTTGCAGAGGCGCAATCGCCGCGGGCGGGTCGGTCGTCAGCAGCGTCAGCCCCAGGTTCTGATAGGCCGCTGCCATTTTGGGATCGAGCGAAATCGCCTTTTCGTATTCCGCCTTCGCTTCCGCACTTTTCTGCATCGCGGTGTACACGTAGCCCAGATCGTAATGCACGGTGGCGTCGTCTGGAGTCTTGACGAGATATTCCTGGTAGGCTTGCACGGCTGCCGCGTAATCTTTTCGATCCATCGCCGCTTGCGCCTGAGCCAGCAAATTGTTCAGCGCGACGGCAGCCGCGTTCTGCGGGATGCGCGTTCTGGTTGTGCTGACGGTTTGCGCGAAACTGGCCGCCGCAGCGCCCAGAAAAACGCAAAGCGCGCAACAGCAAGCCAGCCGCTTCGCAAACACTTTCATGGGTTCGGAGTTGAACTTTGAACCGAGCCGTTTGGGACAGCCGGCGGATGATCGTTCGCGTGATTCGAGCCGTTGCGCGGCTTCAAAACGCGCGCCAAATATTTGCCCGTGTGGGAATGCGAATTTCGCGCCACTTGCTCCGGCGTTCCCGAAGCCACCACCCGGCCGCCTCCCTCGCCGCCCTCCGGCCCCAGGTCGATCACCCAATCCGAGGATTTGATCACGTCCAGATTGTGCTCGATGATCAGCACCGAAGCCCCGCCTTCAATTAATTTGCGAAACGCAGTCAAGAGTTTCTGAATATCGTCAAAGTGCAGCCCGGTGGTGGGCTCGTCAAAAATATACAGGATGCCGGTATTCTCCTGCCGCGTAAGATGCGCCGCAAGTTTCAAGCGTTGTGCTTCGCCGCCTGAAAGGGTGGTGCCCGACTGGCCCAGCCGTAGATACCCAAGCCCAACTTCTTCGAGCACCCGAAGCCGCGCGGTGACCTTCGGATTCGCCGCGAAAAATGTGAGCGCCTCGCGCACGGTCATCTGCAGAACGTCGTGAATATTTTTCTCTTTGTAACGCACGTCCAGCACTGCGCTCTTATAACGTGTCCCGCGGCATTCTTCGCAGATCAGCTCAACGTCCGCCAGAAAACGCATCTCCACCGTGACTGTGCCGTCGCCTTGGCACGTTTCGCACCGTCCGCCGGGAATGTTGAACGAAAAATGCCCGGGCGTGAATCCGCGTTTCTTCGCTTCCGGAGTGGACGCGAAAACTTCTCGTATCGGGTCGAACGCTTTTAAATACGTGGCAGGATTCGAACGCGGCGTGCGGCCGATGGGGGACTGATCGACCATCTCCACCGCCATCACTGCGGCGTCACCCTCCAAACGATCGCAGCACTCGCGCCAGTTTCCGCCCGTGCGCTTCAACTGCAGCGCTTTGTACAACACGTCATAAACCAGCGTGGATTTTCCCGAGCCGGACACTCCCGTAACAGCTACAAGCATTCCCAGCGGAATCATCACGTCAATATTCTTCAGATTGTGGCTGTGAGCGCCAATGATCTTCAGGAATTTGCCTTGCGTTTTGCGGCGTTGCGCCGGCAGCGCCACTTTTAAATCGCCCCGCAGGTAGCGTGCGGTCAGCGATTGAGGATCAGCCAGCATCGCATCGCGCGTGCCAGAAAACATCAGTTTCCCGCCGTGTTCTCCCGCTCCCGGGCCGAGTTCCAAAATGTGATCGGCGCCGAGAATTGTGTCCGGATCGTGTTCCACCACCAGCAGCGTGTTCCCTAGGTCTCGCAGCCCCTTGAGGATTTCAATCAGCCGGTTCGTATCGCGCGGATGCAATCCGATAGAGGGTTCGTCCAGAACGTAGAGCGCGCCTACAAGATGAGATCCGAGCGAAGTCGCGAGTTGTATCCGCTGCGCTTCGCCGCCCGACAGAGTGGAAGTGAGCCGGTCGAGCGTCAAGTAATCCAGCCCCACTTCGTCCAGAAACCTCAAGCGCAATTGAATTTCTTCCAGAACTTTTTCGACGATGGTTGCTTCCGCCGGAGTGAGCGTAAGGCTTGCGAAAAACGGACGCGCCTCCTTCACCGTCATCTGGCAGACTTCCGTGATCGAGCGCCCGGCAACTTTCACCGCGCGGGCTTCCGCGCGAAGCCTGGTTCCATGGCAGTCCGGGCACGTTGCGTAGCCGCGATAGCGGCTGAGGAATACGCGCACGTGCAGCTTGTATTTTTTCCGCTCCAGGAATCCGAAAAAGCCCTGCACGCCTTCGTATTTTTCTTTGCGGTCGCCTTCGATGATAGCGTCGCGCTGCGCAGTGGTCAGCTCGCGGAAAGGAATGTCCACCGGAATTCCTTTCGCGCGCGCGTATCGGCGCATGTCCATCGCGAGCTGCCGATAGCGTGGCTTGGTCCACGGCTGGATCGCGCCATCGGCGAGTGATTTGCTCTTGTCCGGAATCACGCGATCAATATCGAAATCAATTGTGTTCCCGAATCCCTGGCAGCGTGGGCAAGCGCCGTAAGGGCTGTTGAACGAGAAAAGTCGCGGCTCCGGCTCTTGATATGTCGCTCCGCATTTCTTGCATTCGAAGCGCTCGTTGAAAACAAGCCGCTCTGGCGTTGCGCCAGGAGCGCCGGGCACGAATTCCAGGATGGCCTCGCCCCGCCCTTCGCGATAGCAAATCTCGATGGAGTCCATCAACCGCGAACGTATTTCCGGCCCCAGCGCCAGCCGGTCCACCACGACGTATACAGGCCGCGTGAAATCCACATCCAGCAATTCTTCCGGTGTGGAAAATTCGAATACCCGCCCGGCTTGATACAGCCGGTTGAAGCCGCGCTTGCGCAAAGCGATCAACGATTCCCGAATCGTTTCCTGCGTTACGCGAACTGCTTTGCGCGAACGAACTGCCTGCGGCGCGTTCGTTGCCGCTTCGGGAGTGAATTTCAATTCGTAGAGAACGTAGAACCTGCGCCCTGCGGGAAGCGCAAGGACGCGCGCGGCGATCTCATCGTGCGTATCTTTTCGCACCTCTTCTCCGCACCGCAGGCAGAACGTGCGTCCGATGCGCGCGAACAGCAGGCGGAGATAGTCGTAAATTTCCGTCGCGGTCGCCACTGTGGACCGCGGGTTGCGCGTGGAATTCTTTTGACGGATCGAAATGGCCGGAGCAATCCCCGTGATTTCGTCCACGTCCGGCTTTTCGATGCGCTCCAGGAACTGCCGCGCGTAGGCCGAAAGCGATTCGATATAGCGGCGCTGTCCCTCGGCGTAAAGCGTGTCGAACGCCAGGCTCGATTTGCCCGACCCGGAAACTCCCGTCACCACCGTAATGGCGTTGTGCGGGATCACGAAATCAATGTTTTTTAGATTATGAACGCGCGCCCCGCGGACGCGTATTTCTTCCACGTCACCGGGCACCTCCGGACGCAAGACCGAGTCAGGAGCCTCGTTGGAGGCGGAAGCAGCAGCAAGCTTGTCTGTGGGTTTTGTCGGCATGCGTGTAAACCGATAATTATACGCCGCCTCGTCAAGCCCAGCAAATCGCCTTCCGCCGCCTTGATGGTACAGTTTGGCCGAGGCTATCGGCCCGGTTCGGACCCCATGGGAACTCCCCTAGTCACGGCCTGGTGTTACTCTTGCGGTGGTCCAAGTTCGACCAGCTAGGCGGGCACAGTGATTTTCATGGAGACACAGCGATTGCTCTTTCGCACGCACGAGCCTCAGGATGAGCCCGATTTTATCAGCATGCATACAGACCCCGAAGTCCGGCGTTACGTGGGAGGCCGAGCATGGCCTCTCGAAAAGGCGCGCACTCGTTTTCGGGAAGAATATCTAGGTTGGCCAAAAGAAACTTATGGCCTGTGGGCCACAATTCTTAAAGAAGAAAAGAAATACATAGGATGTTGTGGCCTCCGTGCCGGCGACAAGAAGGGTGAAGCGCACCTGGGATACTATCTCGCCCAGCCTTACTGGGGGCGAGGCTTTGCGTCGGAGGCCTCCCTGGCTTTCATTGGCGTCGCGTTCACCCGCCTGCGCTTAGTTCGCCTTCTAGCTGACGTCGAAAAGGGAAATGATGCGTCGGAGCATATTTTACAGAAGTTCGGATTCAAATATATTAGTCGCGAAGAAATTCCTGCCAGCGGCCGCGTCATAAACCTCTACGAACTCACGAGGTCAAAATGGGAGAAGAAATCGCCTTAACATCGCGTAGGCCTGAAACTGTGACGCTGTGGGCGATGGATGGCATTGCAGTTACCCTCAGAAAATCCGGCCGCTCTGGTAAAATGGCGCAGTGCCTGCAGGCAACCCACATTTTAACCGTGTGATCTGGATCGTCCTCGATAGCGTCGGCATCGGCGAATTGCCCGACGCCGCCGATTACGGCGACGTGGGACGCGACACGCTGGGCCACATCGCGCGCTCTCGCCCGCTGAAACTTCCGAACCTCGTTCGCCTCGGCCTCGCGAATATCAAGCCGCTCGCGAATCTGCAGCCTTCAGCAAAACCCGCGGCCAACTATGGAAAGGCCTCCACGGTTTCTCCGGGCAAGGACACAACGACAGGACACTGGGAAATGGCCGGCATTTGGCTAGAGCAAGCCTTCCCCGTGTATCCGCACGGCTTTCCAAAATCGCTGATTGCGGAATTCGAGTTTCGAATCGGGCGCCGCACGCTTGGGAACAAGCCCGCATCAGGAACGGAGATCATCAAGGAACTGGGCGAAGAACACGTGCGCACAGGATTCCCGATCGTGTACACCTCCGGCGACAGCGTATTTCAAGTTGCCGCGCACGAGGACGTAATTCCGATTGCCGATCTCTACCGCATGTGCGAGGTCGCGCGCAAACTGCTTCATGGCCCGGATCGTGTAGGCCGCGTGATCGCGAGGCCCTTCACCGGGACGACCGGAAATTTTCGCCGCACAGAGCGCCGCCATGACTACGCCGTCGAGCCGCCGCGCCCCATGTTGCTAGACGTGCTCGCGGACGCCAAAACCCCGGTTTTCGGCGTGGGCAAGATTCGCGACATCTACAACGGTCGCGGCGTGGACGACTACGTCACCACAAAAAATAACGCTGACGGCATGGCTAAGCTCACCGAAGCGCTCGCGCAGCGCCCGAGCGGACTAATTTTCGCAAACCTCGTGGATTTCGATATGCTCTTCGGCCATCGCAAAGATGTGGAAGGCTTCGCACGGTCTCTGGAAGAATTTGACGCGCTGCTGGGACCCTTCCTCGACGTCTTGCGCCCTTCGGATTTGCTCCTCATCACCGCCGACCACGGTTGCGACCCCGATCCCGTAAATCCCACCACGGATCATTCCCGCGAGTACGTCCCGATACTCGCTTACACTCCAAGCTCGCCTGGCGGCACGAATCTTGGCACTCGCGCAACCCTCGCCGACATGGGCCAGACCATCGCCGAAAATTTCTACACGAGCATCCCCCACGGCACTAGCTTCCTCAATTCACTTGCTAGTTAGTTTCAGTGTCTGCGTCGAAATCGCAGGGAGGGTTCTTTAGGGCGCAGCATTGCGAGGCGGGCGCGTTCCAGCACGGACGCACCAAACTTCGCAAGCCCGGCTAGTTACCCGTAGCCGTTTTGCTTGCGTAGTACCCCGTGCGCGTGCGGACGGAAAGTTTTCCATGCCCTTTTGGCGGAATCAGTTCAAGTCTTACCGAGCGGAACGTGCCATCCTTGGCGGTATTCGTGGGGTAGTACCCGATGGTGTACTGATTGCGAATATCTCTCGCGATCTCCGTGCAGACGGAATCCACGTCGGCTAGGTTGTCCGGAAAGAAGGCCAGCCCGCCAGTGGCTTCCGTGAGTGTACTCAAATCTTTTTTTGATTTTCGCACCATTTTCTTGTTGCTCTTGCGATCCTCATCGCTGAAGACGCCCACCGCGTAAATCACGGCGTTCGATTGCACCGCCGCTTTCACGGTATAGGCGAAGTCCTTGCGGCTGGCGTCATCGTCGCCATCCGTGATCACCAGCAGAACACGTTTGTCCTTGTGCCCCTTCTTAAGATGGTCCAACGATCCGATAATCGCGTCGTACAGCGCCGTGCTGCCCCGCGTATCGATTTTCTCCAGCGCTTCGTGAAGTTCCTCGGGATTGCTGGTGAAATCCTCGTCCAGGTCCAGATAATATTCGTCATTGAAATTCACCACGAAGACTTCGTCCGCGGTATTGCTGGTTCGCACGAACGACAGCGCCGCTTCGTTCACCTGCGCGCGCTTGTCCTTCATGCTGCCGCTGTTGTCAATCACCAGCCCCATCGTCACCGGCACATCTTCTTTCGTGAATACTGATATTTTCTGTTCGATTTTGTCTTCAAAGACCCGAAAATCGTCCCTCGGTAAATCCGGGACAAACTGCCCCTTTTCATCCACTACGGTCGCATGCAATACCACCAGGTCGACAACATTCTTGATTGTCGTGCTTTGGCCTTGCGTTCCCGGTGTCTGCGGAGGTGGAGGGCTCGGCGGAAGCGGATTTTGCGCGCGTAAGCAGGGGCCTGCGCAGAGCAATGCCAGCAAGAGCAGAGAAATTGTCGCCGAATGCTTAATGGCCGGGCGCGTAATAGCCTGACCTGGCATAAACGGTAAGCGGTGGAAGTCCCTTGGGAGGACGCAGCTTAACTTTGACTTTGCGCCATTTTCCATCGTGTGTCCGGTTGCTTGGTCTGTATCCAACCACATATTGGTTCCGCAACTCCATGCTGATTTTCGACGCGATGTCGGGCATATCGCCCATGCTGGTGACAGCGAAGGCGCGCCCGCCGGTCATTTCCGTCAACTCCGACAGTAGCGACGGTCCCATCCGTTCTTCCACTGTCGGCCCGCCGCCTGCATCATACAAACCGATGGCGTAAATCTGCACATCCGCTTCTCTTGCGTACTTCCGGATGTCGGCTTCCGTGTAGCGGCTATGATTATCGCCTCCGTCAGATATGACGAGCAATGCTTTCTTTGTGTTGTGTGCACCTTTCATTTCGCTGAGGCCCAGATAAATTCCATCCAGCAAAGCCGTTTGCCCCTTCGCCGACGCATACATCAGTCGGTTTTGCAAATCTTCTACACTGGCCGTGAACGGACTGGTCAGTTGCGCCCGGTCGTTAAAATTAATCAACAGGAACTCGTCCTTCGGGTTTGCAGTGCGGAAAAACTGTACCGCGGCGGTCCGGGATTTTTCGATCTTGTCGCTCATGCTCCCGCTCATATCGAAAATCACGCCGATCGAGATGGGCACATCCTCGCCCGAAAAGCGCAGAACTTCCTGCTCCACTCCGTCTTCGAATATGCGGAAGTTGCTTTGTTCCAGCCCGGTCACAAGCCGGCCATAAGGATCCGTCACGGTAACGTTGATCAGCGCTAAGTCTGTTTCCGCCTTCAGCGCTTTACCTTTTTCTATTCGCTGCGAATTTTCAGGTGGGACTGGTCCGGCGGGAGATTCTTCTTGGGACCATGCGGGAGATGCTGACGACGCCAGCAATACAAGAGCGGCACAAAGCGCTGCCAAAGAATGGCTCCGAAACCGGTTCCGTGCGCGGACTAGCAACTGGACCCCCGAAAAGCCGCGGGACTCGCGCAGCGCCGCGAGTCTCTTTTTATCTCTAGCAGGATTGTAGCACTCGCTTTCGCTAAAGCAAGCGCCGCGTTCCTGTAATTTGGTAGTGGTCCAACCAGTACCCGCCTCGGCCCCCATCCTCTCCGTGCTAAGATGCGAGCCGCAGGCGAAGGTTAGCGAGTTCTTATGACTTCAGCTAAAGCGAATAGCGTTTTATTGGTCGTGCCGGCGCGTTACGCCTCCGTTCGCTTTCCCGGCAAGCCCCTGGCTCAGATCGCCGGCCGACCAATGATCGAGCACGTTGTCGAGCGCTTGCGTGAAGCCGGTAGCGCCTCCCGAATTGTCGTTGCCACCGAAGATCAGCGCATCAAGGACGCGGTAGCGTCTTTCGGCGGGGAAGCAATCATGACCCGCGCCGACCACCGTACTGGTACTGACCGCGTTGCAGAAGTCGCCGTGCACATCCCCGCCGACATTTACGTAAACGTCCAGGGCGATGAACCGCTGATCGATTCCGCCACCGTCGACGCCGTCGTCCAAGCGCTCTCAGACGATGATGCCATGCAAATTGCCACACCCTGCTCCCCAATCACCAAGCCCAACGACATCATGGATCCCAACGTGGTGAAGGTAGTCCGCGATTTCGACGGCAACGCGCTCTATTTTTCGCGCGCGCCCATTCCTTGGGTCCGCGATACCGGCGCGAAGGTCGCCGCCGAGCATTGGAAGCACATCGGGCTTTACGGTTATCGCCGCGACGCCCTGCTCGAGTTTCCCACCCTTCCTCCCGGTGAACTCGAGAGAGTCGAGCAACTCGAGCAACTCCGCTGGCTCGAAAATGGCTTTCACATCGGCGTGGTAGAAGCGGATTACGACGGCGTTAGCGTCGATGTCCCCGCCGACGTCGAGCGCGTCGAAAAAATATTGCGCGAAGGCCCCGCTAAATAGCCGCCGCTGACTTCTTCTCGGTTTTGTTGGCTGCGGTCCGCGTGCCGATAGACGGAAGGGCGGGGTTTCAACCCCGCCGTAAGGCGTCGATTTCTTCAGGGGTTTTAACCCCTGAAGTTGCACGCATCAAATCGCCTCAAAATAAAATCTAAAATGGTGATTTGACACGTGCCGCCATTGTGACCATAATGTTGAGTACGCAGATTCTTTCCGGAGGAAGTCGAGCCCTTTGCGTTCCGCCCCGAAGTACATTTTCGTCACCGGGGGCGTAGTTTCTTCACTCGGAAAAGGCGTCGCCGCCGCTTCCATCGGTTGTCTCCTCGAAAGCCGCGGTCTGAAAGTCACCCTCCAGAAGTGCGATCCCTACCTGAACGTTGATCCTGGCACCATGTCGCCCTATCAGCACGGGGAAGTGTTTGTCACCGACGATGGCGCCGAAACCGACCTTGATCTTGGCCACTACGAGCGCTTTACCAACGCGCATTTAACCCGCGACCACAACTGGACCACGGGCCGAATCTACGAATCCATCATCACCAAAGAGCGCCGCGGCGATTACCTCGGAAAAACCGTCCAGGTAATTCCCCATGTCACCGACGAAATCAAAGCCGCCTTCCGCAAAGTTTCATCCGGCCCCGACGCGCCGGACATCGTCCTGGTCGAAATCGGCGGCACCGTAGGTGACATCGAGTCCTTGCCGTTTCTCGAAGCCATCCGCCAGATGCGCCTCGAACTCGGCCCCGAAAACGTAATCTTCGTTCACCTCACACTTGTGCCTTTCATTCCCACCGCGGGCGAGTTGAAGACCAAGCCTACGCAGCACAGCGTCAAAGAACTTCTCAGCATCGGAATTCAACCCGACATTTTAATTTGTCGCAGCGATCGCCAGCTCCCCACCGACCTGAAATCCAAGATCGCGCTCTTTTGCAACATGGCGGAATCCTGCGTCATCTCCGCTCCCGACGTCGGCAATATTTACGAAGTTCCCATGTCGCTCGCCGCCGAAGGCCTCGACGAACAAATTCTTCGTCTGTTGCATCTGCAAGCTCCGCCGCGCGATCTTTCCCGCTGGCTCGCCATGCTCGAAACGCTCGAGCATCCGCAGGGTGAAGTGCGCATCGGCGTGGTAGGAAAGTACGTTCAGCTCGAAGACGCCTACAAAAGTTTGCGCGAAGCTTTGGGTCACGGCGGCCTGGCCAATCGCCATCGCGTCGTAGTCGAATGGATCGAAGCCGAAGAAATTGACTCGCCCGCCACCGCCGAACGACTCCTGCGCCACGTGGACGGCATCCTCGTTCCCGGCGGCTTCGGCAAACGCGGCATCGCCGGAATGGTTCACGCCATCACTTACGCGCGCGAGAAAAAGATTCCGTTCTTCGGAATTTGCCTCGGAATGCAATGCGCCACTATCGAATATGCGCGCACCGTTTCCCGCATCGAGCACGCCGACAGCACCGAGTTCGACCCCGGCACTCCCAATCGCGTCATTTATAAATTGCGCGAGCTTCTCGGTGTGGACGAAATGGGCGGCACCATGCGTCTCGGCGCCTGGAAATGCAAGTTGCAGCCGGGCTCGTTCGCGGCCAAAGCCTACGGCCAGCTCGAAATTTCAGAGCGCCATCGCCACCGCTACGAATTCAATTGCGAATACGAAGACACGCTAACCCGCGCCGGATTCCGCATCACCGGACGCACTCCTGACGGCGTCTACGTCGAAATCGTCGAAGCCCCCGACCACCCATGGTTCGTCGGTTGCCAGTTCCATCCCGAATTCAAGTCCAAGCCGCTCGCCCCGCATCCGCTCTTCGCCGCTTTCATCCGCGCCAGCGTAGAAAACCGCCACCAGCGCCAAGGCGTAGCCAGCGCCGAGTCCCGCGCCATCAACCCCGCCGACTAAGACTTTTTACAAGATTTTTATGTAGCGCCGCGGTCTTCAGCGCGGCATCTCGCCTTCTCTCGGTTACGCTGCGCCCCTTTGGTTCACACCCTTCCCGATGTTGCGAAGCGGGGCCGCCGCATTCCCTAAACGTTGTCATCCTCGGATCCTCCAGCCTCTGTCTGTCATTCTGAGCGAAGCGAAGAGTCTGCTCTTTCTTTTCGTAAGTGAATTGCGTGCCGACGATCCGCCTATGAACGACTGCGCCATCAATCCCGCCGACCAACTCGCGACTCCACCCAAACACTGTCATCCCGAGCGAAGCGTCGCGCGCCTTTGTCTTTTCGTCCGCGAAGCGGAGGACGCGACGCGCAGAGAGGGATCTGCTGTTTCTTTTTCTTTTTTTCTTTCGAAGGTGCACAAAATACGCCCGGGCGTCAGATTATTTCTCGCCGCCTTACCGTTCCGCTCTCTTCCCCGCCGCCACTTCCGCCGTAAACTGCATTGACTGCCCGCGCGGAACGCTCAATGTTTCCCATTTCTTCCCAGCCTTCGTCGTGAAATGTTTCGCCAGGAGCACTATCTGCCCAACGTGATGCGCGTAATGCGCCACCTGACGATTAATCGCCTGCATCACCGAGTGCGGCGACGACCGAATGGTAACCGTCTTCGTCAAATCCGCGTCGGTGAGCGGCTCCAGTGCCTCGAAAAGATATTTCCAGCCGCCTTCCCACATTGCCATCAGCTCGGCGCGTGTCTTAGGTGGAGCTTCAAATTCGGTGTCGCGGTTACGGTCCGGTTTTTCCCCGTCCGTAGTGAGAAAATCCCTCCAGCGTGACCGCATATTCCCCGCCATATGCTTCACGATGATCGCGATGGAATTCGACTCCGCATCCAGCATCACGAACAGCGCTTCGTCCGGGCATTGCGCCATAGCCCGGTCCCCCAGCCTCTTGTATTGCCTGAAAATGCTCGCAGAGTCCTTCAAGTACGACGTACTAAGTTGGTGTGCCATGGCCCCCATTTTCCCTCTCCCGCGCCCGCTGTCAACCAGCAAGCGCGGCCGGAGACCGCGAATTGGGGAAGGCTATTCCGAGCAAGGAAACGATTTCCTTAATTCCTCGGTTCGCTCTTTTCCGCGCTCAACCCACTCCCGGTCGTGCTGAAAGACATCAGGTACATTGACGCTTTCACCCTCTAGAACAGAAGGAGGCCCGTCACATCCACGAACGCATCCGTCTTTAGGGCACGGGATGTTTGTGATCAAGATCGCTTCTTCAGGTGGTGCTTGCTTTTCCGCAAACCAGCGTTTCAAAGGCGGATCGCTGTCGTTGCCTTGCGTTCTATCCGCGTGAGGGGTTGGATCAGAAAGATAATATTGCGCGTCAATCCTGAGCCTTCCGCGAACTGGAATCTCACGCCACAGTTTTTTCGCCTGATCGACCACGCCTACCGCCGATGCCGCGCAGTATTCGTAATGCTTGACCGCACCGGGCCCGAGCGGTTTAGTTTCCAACAGTCTCATGATGTCAGAAGCTCCATAGACATTGATCCACTCCGCGCGACCATTTTTCTCGGGCTCGCTTGACAACAGACGCGTCGAGGAGTCCATATAAAGCCCCGTCGTGGGCAGAAAGAGTGTTGTCGCCGAACGGTTCACAAGATCGAAACTTATCTTCAGGCATCCGCCTTCCCACTGAGGAGGTTTTGTAAGACGAACTTCGAGCGGTGGTGGCGAGACGGCTAACTGATTCGTCGCACCTTGTTTCCCACCAACAAGCAAGATGCAGACCAGTAACCGAACGAACGCGTATGCCATCAGGCTTTCTCTCCGACTACGCAGCGTACTCGATAGTTTGACACCGGCAGGACGAAAAGGGAGTTCATTCCCCAAAATGGGAATATGGTCGCTTGTCGAGTTATGCTCACAACATCCAGGTCCTTGAATTTCTCGAAGTCGCATGCTAGCGTCGGTCGTGATCAAAATTGAATATCATCGAGCGCTTCAGCAAGGGCTAGCCCAGGCTCCTTGCCAGGCCCTAATCATAGATTCCCGAGCTGCAGCTGAGCCCTCGATTTCGAGTCTCTCGGCTGCATTTCTACCCGGTTCTGCACGATATGTAGAAATCGCTGTAACTCACTCAAAACAAACGATCGCGACCTTTCTACCCGGTTCTAGAATTGCATGTAGCCGGTTAGATTGTTGCCCAGATTTCACTCACTTTCGTCCTCCCGTCCGCACACTTTTTGCCTCCTCCGCCCCAGCGATAGGCACGGCGCGCCGGGCGTTGCAAATACTCCACAACCCGCATAGGCTGGCCGTCGTTCAAAGGAGTTCTTCGGCACCGTGGCGCTGAACAAAACATTCTCGGTGAACTCGATCCGCTTCGGCGCAAACGCGCCGCTGTTCCTGATCGCGGGTCCCTGCGTGATCGAAAGCGAATCGCACGCGTTGCGCATGGCGGAAAGTTTGGGTGCAGTCGCGTCCGAATTGGGCGTTCCCTACATCTTCAAAGCCTCCTACGATAAAGCCAACCGCACCTCGCTCTCTTCGTTCCGCGGCCCAGGCTTGAAAAAGGGTTTGGCAATCCTAAAAAACATCAAGAAAAAAACCGGCCTCCCGATTCTCACCGACGTCCACGATATCTCGCAGGTCGCCCCTGCCGCCGAAGTTTGCGACATCCTCCAAATCCCCGCCTTCCTCTGCCGCCAAACGGATCTGCTCGTCGCCGCAGGCCGCTCCGGTCGCGTTGTAAACGTGAAAAAAGGCCAATTCCTCTCCCCCTGGGAAATTGGCAACGCCGCGGAAAAAATCGCCGGCACCGGAAACGAAAAAATCATTCTTACCGAACGCGGCAGCTCCTTCGGCTACCAAAATCTCGTAGTCGACATGCGCTCTTTTCCCATCATGCGCAAACTCGGATACCCGGTTGTCTTCGACGTGACCCATGCGGTGCAATTGCCCGGTGGCGAAGGAAAATCCAGCGGCGGCCAGCCTGAATTCATCGAGCCGCTCGCGCGCGCCGGAACCGCCGCGGGCGTGGACGGACTCTTTCTCGAAGTCCACGACAATCCCGCTAAGGCTCTCTCTGACGGCTCGAACGCGCTCCCGCTCGCGCAGTTTCGCCCGCTGCTCGAAAAAATCCTGAATCTCGCCACGCTCGTGCGCGAATGGAATCCGAAATGAGCCTGGCCACCGCCAAACGCGTTCTGCGAATCGAATCCGAAGCCATCGCCGGCTTGATCGACCGCCTCGACGACCGCTTTGAAAAAGCCGTCGAACTTCTATATGCATGCAAAGGACGCGTCGTCGTCACCGGCCTCGGCAAATCCGGCCTCATCGGACGAAAAACCGCTGCGACTTTCGCCAGCATTGGCACTCCGTCTTTATTTCTCCACGCCGCCGAAGCTCTTCACGGCGATCTCGGCATGCTCACCGCCGACGATGTCCTACTCGCAATTTCTTCCAGCGGAGAAACCGAGGAACTAGTCGAGCTGATGGAAGCCGTGAAGCGCCTGGGGATCCACATCATCACTCTCACCGCCAACCCGCGCTCCACTCTCGCGACCACCAGCGACATCGTCCTCGACATCGCCGTAAAAGAAGAAGCGTGCTCGCTGAATCTCGCGCCCACCGCTTCCACCGCCGCCGCGCTGGCCATGGGTGACGCGCTCGCTATCTCGCTCCTCGAGCGCCGCGGCTTCAAAGAAGAAGACTTCGCCGCTTTACATCCCGGCGGACGCCTGGGGAAAAAACTGCGCCGCGTCGAAGCCCTGATGCATTCCGGCGAAGACGCCCCGCGCGTCCTTCCCACCGCGAAGATGCCCGACGTAATCTACGAAATGAGTCGCAAAGGGCTGGGCCTCGCCGCCGTCACCGAGCCGAACGGCCGCGTCCTCGGCATCATCACGGACGGCGATTTGCGCCGCGTCATGCTGAAGCAAAAAGAAAACGTCTTGGGACTGACGGCAGCCGATTGCATGACGAAAAACCCTGTCACCATTCCGCGCACGGAACTCGCCGCCAGCGCCCTGCGCCTCATGGAAGAAAAGAAAATCACCTCGGTCCTCGTCGTGGATTCCGCCGGCCGCCTCGAAGGCGTCCTTCACGTCCACGACCTCTGGACTCTTCAATTGTTCTAAAGGACATGTGCAAATGGCAATACGAGAAATCAAATACCCGCCGAAGGTGACGATGCGACAAGCATCGTCATCCCGAGGGAGCATCGCGACGAGGGATCTGTTGGTAGGCGTCGGCACGCCGAGGATTTAATGACAATTCGAGAGATCAAATACCCGCCGAAGGTTATGCGCCGCGCAAAACCAATTCGTGTCCTCTTAATGGATGTGGACGGCACCTTGACCCCCGGCGTGGTCTGCCTGCAAACCTTCCCCGACAACAGCGTCGCGGAGATGAAAGTTTTTGACCCGCATGACGGCGCTGGAATCAAGCTCGCCAGCATCATGGGTATCCGCACAGGATTGATCACCGGCCGCGATTCTCCCGCGACTACGCGCCGCGCCCGCGAAATGGGCATGGAGTTTGTAATCCAGGGCCAGCCCAAAAAACTCGAGTCGTACAAAGCTATCCTCATCCGCGCCGGCGTCACCGACGAAGAAGTCGCCTACATTGGCGACGACCTGCCCGACCTGCCAATTCTCGGCCGCGTGGGGTTAGCCGTTGCAGTCGCCGACGCCGTAGTCGAAGTAAAACGCGCCGCGCATTACATCACTACCGTCGCGGGAGGCAAAGGAGCAGCCCGCGAAGTAGTGGAGCTAATCCTGAAAGCGCAGGGAAAATGGAAGAAAGCCATCCCGCAAGCTATCGCCTGAAGCGGAATCTCAATCTATCAGCGGGTAATATAATGGAGCGGGAGAAGGGAATCGAACCCTCACCTATAGCTTGGGAAGCTATCGTTCTACCACTGAACTACTCCCGCTCATCTCAAACAAATTGCAGAATAGCACCGCGCTCGCCGCGCGCGCAAGCAGCGCCTCTGCTCGTCCCGTATTCTCTGCGCGGGCCAGACAACGTGCTAGAGTTGGCGGCTTGGCAACGGCAACGAGGCGCTGAACAATGACTTATAAGATGACGTCATGGAGGGGAAGTGGCTTATAGAGACTTGCGGGATTTTGTGCACAAGCTGGAGAAGAAGGATGAGCTGCAGCGCGTTTCGGCTGAGGTTGATCCGATTCTCGAGATCACCGAGGTCACTGACCGCGTGGTGAAGGCAGCCGGGCCGGCGCTCCTGTTCGAGCATCCCAAAGGCTCCACGGTTCCGGCGGTAACGAATCTCCTGGGGAGCGAGCGGCGCATGTGTCTGGCGCTGGAAGCGGACTCTTTGGACCAAGTAGCCGAGCGTGTGCATTCGTTCTTAGACGTGAAATCGCCGCAGGGAATTCTGGAGAAGGTGAAGATGCTGCCGAAACTGGCAGAAATCGGGTCATTTTTCCCGAAGACCGTACGCAACGGCGCTTGCCAGGAAATCGTTCGCACGGAGAATTTCTCGCTCGATTATTTCCCCATATTGAAATGCTGGCCGCTTGACGGCGGGCGTTATATCACGTGGCCGATGGTGATCACAAAGAATCCGGAAACGGGGAAACGCAACGTCGGCTGCTACCGCATGCAGGTATATGACGAGCGCACCACCGGAATGCATTGGCAAACGCAGAAACACGGAGCCGAACATTTCCGCAGCGCCCGGGCCAAAAACCGGGAAGGAAAGCTTGAGGTAGCGGTGGCGATTGGCGCGGATCCCGCGACAGCTTTGGCTGGAATTTTACCCGTACCGCCCGATCTGGATGAATTTCTTTTTTCCGGCTTCCTGCGCAGGGATCCCGTGGAGCTGGTGGCGTGCAAGACGGTAGAGCTGGAAGTTCCGGCGAACGCAGAAATTGTTCTGGAGGGATACGTCAACCTGGGCGAGATGCAGACAGAAGGCCCTTTCGGCGATCACACAGGTTTTTATTCCCTGGAAGGATCTTTTCCCGTGTTTCACATCACCTGCATAACGCATCGCAAGGACCCGCTCTATTTGACGACAATCGTCGGTCCGCCGCCGCAGGAAGACTATTTCATGGGCCACGCGATCGAACGAATATTTCTGCCGGTAATGAAAATGCAGTATCCGGAAATCGTGGACGTCGCCATGCCCGCGGAAGGGATTTTCCAGAACCTGATGATCGTCTCTATTCGCAAAAGCTATCCCGGACAAGCGCGCAAGATCATGAACGCGATATGGTCCCTCGGTCAGGCCATGTTTACCAAGGTAGTTGTGGTGGTGGACCACGATGTGAATGTCCAGGATTCCAGTGAAGTGGTCTGGAAAGCGTTGTGCGCCATCGATCCGGAGCGCGATGTCCAATTTGTGCTAGGTCCGGTGGACACGCTCGACCATGCCGCGCGCCGCCAGGATTACGGTTCGAAGATGGGCGTGGACGCCACGCGAAAATGGGCGGAGGAAGGTTATACCGGCCGCTGGCCCGACGAAATCAAGATGGACGAGGCCACAAAACGGCGGGTTGACAAAATTTGGCAACAGTTAAAATTGGTAAAGGAGGCAAAGAAGCAATAACGTTAGCGAGCCAATTCGAGCCCTTAAACGGTCCACCTTCGCCTCGCGTTTCGCCTTTTCCTACAAGGCTTTGCTCTACTTACCTGTACTTTTCACCTGTACGTTTTCGCTACCTGTTCTCTAAGACAGGTTTTTACCAATAGCACACTCCCCGAACACGTTGCTTGACAGTGAGTGCTGCGGATGTAATAAACGGTGAAAGCGGAACGTACCGGCCGTAGCAGTACTACTGGGCTACTGCGCGCAACATCGAATGAGAGCCTCACGGGGTGAGAGGCGAAAGCAGCAGGCGAAGCAGAAAAAGATTCCGAAAGAAATTCGAGAGTGAAGCCGGGTCCGACCTGCGAAGCGGGACGGAGTGAGGAGCGAGGGGCCGCGCGATGTTCAATCTGGGGAAGACAAGATCTTTAATCGGCCTGGACATCGGCTCGAGTTCGGTGAAAGCAGTCGAGCTGAGGAAGTCGAAGTCGGGCTACGAGCTGGTGAGTTACGGGATCGAGACTCTGGCGCAGGACACGGTGGTAGACGGCGCCATCATGGACGCCCCGTCAGTCGCCGAGAAAATCATTTCGATATTCGACAACCAAAAGATCAAAGCGAAAGACGTGGCCACATCGGTTTCCGGGCACTCGGTAATCGTCAAGCGGGTGAGTATGCCGCTGATGACTGAAGAAGAGCTGTTCGACCGGGTACAAGCTGAAGCAAGCCAGCACATCCCCTTCGACATCGCCGACGTAAACCTAAGCCACCAACTATTGGAAGCCACCGAAAACCAGATGGACGTTTTGCTGGTGGCGGTGAAGAAAGACAAAATTCTGAACCACACCAACGTGTTGGCGCAGGCGGGCAAGGTACCGGTGGTGGTGGATATTGACGCGTTTGCGCTGCAGAACTGCTTCGAAGTGAATTACGAGCCGGATGCGTCGCAGGTAGTGGCGCTGCTGAACATCGGGGCCAGCGTGATGAATATCAACATCGTGCGCGGCTGGACACCATTGTTTACGCGCGACGTTTCGGTGGGCGGCAACCAGTACACCGACGCGCTGCAGAAGGAACTGGACCTGAGTTTTGAAGATGCCGAGAAATTGAAGATGGGCGGAACGCTGGCCGGTGTGAGCGAAGAGCAACGCACGGCGATTCTGCGATCCGTTTCCGACATCTTGATTCTGGAAATCCAGAAGACTTTTGACTTTTTCCGCGCTACGGCGAGCGGAGAAAATATTCGGCGTATTTACGTCGCCGGGGGAACTTCCCGGGTTCCGGGCTTGCTCGACCTGTTGAAGGAAGAATTTGCCATGCCGGTCGAAGAGCTTGATCCATTCCGCAAAATTGCAATCAATTCAGGGCGTCATGATGAGAGCCAGATTCGCGAGTTGGCGCCGCGCCTGGCAATCGCTGTGGGGCTGGCGCTGAGGAGCTTTGACACGCCATGATTCGCATCAATTTACTCGGCCAGAGCCGTCCGAAGGCCACCAAACAGACCGTGCCGCTGGAAGCGACCGTCCAGATCATCTTCTTGCTGGTGGCGCTGGGACTGGCGGCCATCGTACTTTCGGTCACCTATTTCCAACAGAAGCGGGAGTTGGATGCGACGAACGCTCGCATCGCCGCGCTGCGGGCCGAGAAGCAGAGTCTGCAGCAGGTGAAGCAGGACGTGGACCGCTTCGAAACCCAGAAGGCCGTGCTAGAGCAGCGAATCAATGTGATTGAAACGCTGCAAAAGAATCGCACCGGCGGGCAAGAATTGCTGGAGACGGTGGCGAACACGGTGGTGAGAGTGGATGCACTTTGGCTGACCTCCATCGAGCGCAAGGGGGACAGTCTGGATATTGCGGGCGAAGCAGGTTCGATCAATGCCGTAGCCAATTTCATCACGCAGCTAAGGCGCTCGGGCTACTTCGACAAGATTGAGATCAAAGAGGCAAAAGAAGACGACATTCTGAAGTCGGTTCAAACATACAACTTCACGATGACGGCCAATATATCTCAGTCTTCCGTCCCTGAAGCGGAGCCGCAAGCCAAGCCCGCAGCCACCACGCCGCCCCCGCAGCCTGCGGCTAAGGGGAGGAGCTAGAAATGGCAACCGCCTTCAGAGATTGGCCCTGGCCGCTGCAAGCTTTGTTTTATCTGGCGCTGACAGTGGTAATCATCGCGGCCGGCTTTTACGTACCGGGTTTGCCGCTGGCTTCCGTGCGCGCGCAATTGCAGGACGCGCAGAAACAGGAGAAGCCGCTGGAGCAGGAAGTAGCGAACCTGCGAGTTTACAAACAACGGAAAGCCGAGCTGCAATCACAAATGGACGCGCTGGAAAAACAGCTGGCTACCCTGCAAACAATCGTGCCCGAAGAGAAGCAAATTGACCAGTTCATGCTCATGATTCAAAGCGCGGCAACGAGTTCCGGCGTTTCTCTGCGCAGAATGAAGGCCTTGCCTGTGGCCACGAAGCCTTATTACTTCGAATTGCCGTTCGAAGTAGAAGCCGACGGCCCTTACTTTTCCGTTCTGGACTTCTTTTCCAGGCTTGGACGGCTTTCCCGGATCATCAATGTGGGTGACCTGAAGCTGACCGGTCTGGGGGGCAAACCAGCCAACAGTACCTTTCGGATGAACCCGGGAGCATCAGTGACAGGGATATTCACGATCACCACCTTCTTTACGAAGGCGGCAGACCAGCCGGCAGCGCCAACGCCGACGCCGACTGCCGCACCGGTAAGGCGGTAGGCAAAGACAATGACACTAGTGAAGACAACCGCGAACTTGATAGCAGTTCTGGCGATGTCGTGTTTCCTGGTCCCTGCGACTTGGGGACAGACGGCAGCTCAGCCGCCGGCACCGGCGCAGGCACCGAAGGCCTCCCACAAGAAAAAGCCGGTAGCGGCAGCGCAAGGCGCCAAACCAAAGCAGACTGCCAAGGCTGACGCGAAGGCCGAAGAGAAGGCCGACGCCAAGCCGGAAGTGGCGGGGAAGCGCGATCCTTTTGTACCGCTGGTCAATGACAAGAAACCCAGTGGGCCGCCGTTGCCTCCGGGGAAAGCGGGTTTGGTAATTGCTACGGTACGCGTGGACGGGACTGTAAAGGCTGCCAGCGGAATGCTGGCGGTCGTGACGAATCCGGATCAACGAACTTATTTTATCCGGGAAGGTGACCGTCTGTATGACGGGGACGTAGAAAAGATTGGCTTAGATGGAGTGACCTTTAAGGAAAATTCCAAAGATGCATTCGGGAAGCCGGTCGAGCGATTAGTTACCAAGCGAATCTACCCGAGCGCAGGAGAGCAGCAATGAGGATTATGCGGAGGGCGTTGGGCTTGACTGCGCTGGTTGCAGCAGCCTTGATACTGACGAGCGGAGCGCTGCGGGCCAGCGATGGGCCGGTAGTGCATGTGAAGGCGGTGGTAAAGAACGGAACCGTGACGCTGGAAGCTGAGGCGAACGGCCCGTTCGAATACACCACCTATCGCCCAAGCGAGAGCCTCTATGTGCTCGATCTGAGCGGGGTGTCGGCAGCGGACCCGGCCGGAGCGCGGATGGTGGCCTCCGACTTGGTGAAGAGTTACCGCACGCTGACGTACACCGCGGGGAAGAAACCCGTGGTACGCCTGGAAATCCTGCTGAGCCAGGGCGTGGAGCCGCGCCTTGAGCGCAAGGACCCGCAACAGCTAACGCTGCTGGTATCGCGCACAAATGATAGCGCGGGGAAGACTGCGTTAACTGGACCTGCTCCTGCCGTGACACCGATCTCGGTCCGGACCTCGGAAAACAAGACTCCCGGCACGACCTCTGAAGCTATTCGCGAGGTTAAGCTTGCGCAGAACGGTGGTTCGACCGACGTAAATGTCGTTGGCACCGGAAAACTAACTTATCACGCGATTCGATTGCAGAATCCGGACAGACTGGTCCTGGATTTTGCGGGCGCGCAACTGAAGACTCCTGAAAAACAGATTGCGAGCAACCTGGATCCGGTGCGTGAGATTCGGTTGGCGCAATTTTCGCCGCAGGTTTCGCGTGTCGTTATCGATTTAAGGCAAGCATCGCCGTACAACATTACTAGCTCAGACACCGGCATAACGGTGGAATTCACGAGCAAGAGTTCGAAGGGTGAGTTTGGAGGCGCGAAGTCAACGCCGGAAACTCAGCCCGCAGATGTGACCACCACGAAGCTGGCTCCGCAGGCGGTTCCGGCTCCGGTCACGATTCTGCCGGCAGCCTTTACGCAGCCCACTTCAGCGCTGGCGTCACCCTCCGGTACGCAGACGGAGATGGCGGCCAAGCAGATTGCCACGGAGGCTTCAGTCACTGCGTCGAATTCGAGCGCAGCGGTTGAAACTCCTACGTCGACTGCTTCGGCTCCGGCAATTTCGACCGTATCCGTGCAGCCGATAACAACTGTAGAGCCCCAGACGCCGGCTCCGTCAGGTAAATATTCGGGTGAACCGATTTCCGTAAACTTGAAGGACGTCGATCTGCGCGACTTCTTTCGGCTGATTCACGAAATCAGCGGATTGAATATCGTTGTAGATCCGAGTGTGAAGGGCAACCTCACAATCGTCCTCGACGATGTGCCGTGGGATCAGGCCCTGGAAATCGTGCTGAAAAACAACGGCCTGGATAAGCAGCTTGAAGGAAACGTGTTGCGCATCGCGACGAAAGATACTTTGAAGCGCGAAGCTGACCAGAATCGGGAGTTGGCCAAGGCACAGGCAGAGGCAGCGGACGTGGTGACCACGACGCGCGTCCTCAGCTACGCAAAGGCCCAAGACCTGGTTCTTACGCTCAAGAAATTCCTGTCATCGCGGGGCGACATTCTCGCGGACGTACGGTCAAATACGTTGATTATCCGGGACATTCCGAGCGTTTTGCCGGTGCTGGATAACCTGCTGCGGCAGTTGGACCGGAAATCACAGCAAGTGGAAATCGAAGCGAGGGTGGTCGCGGCCAATCGGTCGTTCACCCGCGATATCGGCACGCAGTTCGCGGCAGCGGTATCCGCGGGCGGCGGCCAGAGCGTCCTGGGCGGAGCGAGCACCGTTGGAACCAGCCCAATCGTGCGAAACTCACCCACTCCGCTGCCTCCGATCATAGTCGGGTCGGGCGCTAGCGCTCCAACGAGCGGCTCGATGCCGCTGATCACGAACCTGGGCGCCACAACGCCGACGAGCGCACTGAGCTATGCTTTCTCGTCCTCGAACTTCGCACTGGATTTCATTATCAGTGCGGCAGAGGAAAGAGGCATCGGCAAGCTGATCTCGAAGCCGAAGCTGATTACGCAGAACAACCAAAAAGCGACTGTGAAGCAGGGTACGAAAATCCCGGTTCAAACGATCGTAAACAATACGGTCTCGGTGCAATTCGTGGATGCCGTACTCGAGCTTGACGTCACACCGCAAATCACCTCCGAAGGCACCATCTTCATGGATGTGACGGTGACGAATGACCAGATTGACCAAGCCATTCCGCGCGTTCAAGGCATTCCCGCTATTGACACGCAGGAGGCTAACACCAAGGTCCTGATCGCTGATGGTGGCACGGTGGTTATCGGTGGCATCATCGTTTCATCGCAGAACACCACTGTTGACCAGGTACCTCTGTTCGGGAGTATCCCGGTGGTTGGCAACCTGTTCAAGCACACCAGCGTGAGCTCGAGTTCCCTGGAACTCTTGTTCTTCCTGACGCCGCGTATCTTGCCAAGCTAAGCAACGGCAGGGCACATGAGGGTACTGCGGCCAAGGTGAAGCCCAAACCGGTACAAGTGAATTCAGGCCGGAGCCGAATCGATCGGCTCCGGCTTTCTTTTTCCAAACTGCGAGTTGACGCATTCCTCGTCACACACCTTCCCAATGTTCAATACCTGTGCGGGTTCAGTGGTAGCGCCGGAGCGCTGCTGGTGGAGACTTCCCGCTGCACGCTAATTACTGACAGTCGATATGCCTTTCAGGCGCGAGAAGAGGTTTCCGACGCCAATGTTCACATCGCAAAGCACGGACTGCTGCGCGGGGTTGCTGAAACGCTGGGGAGGCATCGCAAGCGGTTCCCGGTTGCTTACGGCCCCAGCCGCGTGACGGTGACGCAGAAGGCCACGCTGCAAGCGTTGGGAGGGCCGCAGGTGCGCTGGGTGGGCGATGGGGACGCAGTAGAACGGCTCCGTGCGGTTAAAGACCCAGGTGAGCTAGTCCTGATGCGGGAAGCCGCGAAGCTTATAAGTGACGTCTTTGCTGGGGCGCTGCCGGAAATCAAGCCGGGGATCGCCGAACTCACTCTGGCAGCAGAGATCGAGTACGCCATCAAGCAAAAGGGAGGAAGTGGAGCCTCTTTTGAGACGATCGTTGCCTCGGGGGCGCGATCTGCCTGGGCGCACGCCCGGCCCACTTGCAAGCCGCTCAGGAAAAACGAATTGGTCGTCCTGGACCAGGGTGCTATACTCCGCGGTTATTGCAGCGACCTGACTCGGACGGTCTTTCTTGGACGCGCTCCGGCGAGTGTAAGGCGGCTGTACAATGCCGTGCTGGAAGCTCAGGGAGCGGCTCGAGACGCCATCCGGCCGGGCGTGGAGGCTGGAGAGGTGGACGCCGCGGCGCGGCGGGCGCTGAAACGCCATAGGCTGGCCCGGTATTTCACGCATAGCACCGGACATGGGCTGGGGATTGAAGTCCACGAAATGCCCCGGTTGGCCCGGGGCGAGAAAACGGTGCTCGAAGAGGGAATGGTCGTAACAATTGAACCGGGCGTTTACATTCAGGGACTGGGCGGCATACGGATTGAGGATGACGTAGTGGTTACTTCCAAGGGCGCCGTGGACTTGACGAGCGCACCCAGGGAATTCTTAGAACTCTAAATGGCGAAAAAATCGACTCCAGATTCTCAGTCCGGCCCGCGCGCCGGGGGCGTGGACCTTCAGGAAGTTGAGCGGCTGCTTGAGTTCATGGAAAAGCATGGACTTGAGGAGTTCGAATACGAGCGCTCGGGATTCCGCATCCGTCTGAGGAAACCATTCTCGCAGCCGACCGGCTTCAGCCGCGCGGTTTCGGCGCCGGACATTGTGGTGGCCGGCCCTTCTATTCCAGTTTCCTCTGCTCACGGTCCGACTTCAGGCGCGCCGGGCGCCCGAGAAGCATCAGGAGAACAAGGCCGTGCAGGTTCCGAAGACGTTCACGTGGTGAAATCGCCGATTGTGGGGACTTTTTACGCCGCCCCGACCGTGGGCGGCGAGCCATTCGTGACGGTGGGTTCTCGCGTGGAGGCCGGGCAGGCGCTATGCATCATCGAAGCGATGAAATTAATGAACGAGATTGAATCGGACGTGGCGGGAGAAGTGGTGCGGATTTTTGTCGAAAATGGCCAGCCGGTGGAATATGGCGAATCGCTTTTCGGCATTCACACGCACCGGAAGAAATAAAGTTACTCACTCCAGGCGAAATGTTCCGAAAAATTCTGATAGCAAACCGTGGCGAAATTGCGCTGCGCATACTCTCCGCCTGCAGGGAACTTGGCATTCGAACTGTGGCGGTTTATTCCGAGGCGGACCGTCATGCCTTACACGTCCGGTTTGCGGATGAAGCCATTTGTATCGGCCCGCCGCGCAGCAGCGAAAGTTACCTCAACATCCCGCAAGTAATCAGCGCCGCCGAAATCGCCAATGTGGACGCAATTCATCCGGGCTATGGTTTTCTTTCAGAGAATGCCAACTTCGCGGAAGTTTGCGAAGCGTCGCACATTACTTTTATCGGCCCGACGCCCGACGCAATTCGGCTAATGGGTGAGAAGGACAAGGCGAAAGAAGCCATGGCGGCAGCAGGGATTCCGGTAGTTCCCGGCAGCGCGGGCGTGGTGCCGGATGAAGATTCCGCGAAGGATATAGCGCGCAAGATCGGCTACCCGGTAATGATCAAGGCGGCCGAGGGCGGCGGCGGCCGCGGGATGAGGATCGTCCGCTCGGCCAAGGAACTCATTCCATTGTTTCGGACGGCGCGTACGGAGGCCGAACAGGCGTTTGGCAGCCCCAACGTCTATATGGAGAAGCTCATCGAGCGGCCGCGACACATCGAGTTCCAAGTTTTGGGCGACCGGCATGGCAACGTCATTCACTTAGGCGAGCGCGAGTGCTCTCTGCAGCGTCGCCACCAAAAAGTGCTGGAGGAATCGCCGTCCGTCGTCGTGGATGCGGAGACGCGGCAGCGCGTCGGCAAGCAGGTCGTGGATGCGCTAAAAGCAATCGGCTATTCCAGCGCGGGAACCATGGAATTTTTGCGCGAAGAATCCGGAAATCTATATTTCATTGAGATGAATGCGCGCATTCAGGTGGAGCATCCGGTGACGGAGATGGTGACCGGAGTAGATCTGGTGAAATCGCAGATTCGAGTGGCTGCCGGCGAAAGGCTCGAAAAAGTGCTCCCTCCCATCGAATTTCGAGGGCACGCCATCGAATGCCGGATCAATGCGGAAGACCCGGATACTTTTACGCCCTCGGCCGGTAAGGTCACGGCATTCCGCGTTCCCGGCGGGCCGGGAATTCGCGTCGATACCGCTTGTTATGCGGACGCCGTAATTCCGCCCTATTACGATTCGCTTATCGCCAAACTCATCTCGCATGGACACGACCGGGCCGAAGCCATTGTGCGAATGCAGCGCGCGTTGGATGGATTTGTGGTCGAAGGTGTGAAGACGACCATCCCGCTGCACAAACGAATCCTGGCGGACCCGAATTTTGTGGCGGGGAAATTTGACACGCACTTCCTTGAGCGCATGACGGCAGTGGAAACGAAATAGTTCTTTGGGGGAGGCGACGGTTGATCCCACCGCTTTACGCCATCCTGGACGCCAGCCCCGAATTCGCAGCCGAGTCCGCCTTAAACATTCCCGAAATTGCCGACCGATTGGTAGAAGCCGGCGTGGAGCTGCTCCAATATCGGGACAAGCACGGGTCTGCGCGGCGAATCCTTGATAGTTCACGGGCGCTCGCCGCCCGCTTTGCGCCGAAGGGCGTCCGCGTGATTTTGAACGATCGCGCCGACATTGCCGCCATGGCCGGCGCAGCCGGGGTGCATGTGGGACAGGAAGATCTTCCCGTGGATGAAGCGCGAAAAATATGCGGCGCTCCTCTGTGGGTAGGAGTTTCGACACACACTCTGGAGCAATTGCGCGCGGCGGAAGCTACTTCGGCGGATTATATTGCGGTGGGACCCATCTTCCCGACCGGGACAAAGGCAAATCCCGACCCGGTGGTCGGACTTGAATTTTTGCGCGCGGCCCGGCAAATCACGCGAAAACCACTTGTCGCCATAGGCGGCATCACAGTAGAGTCCGCGGGTGAAGTTTATCGGGCCGGAGCGGATTCGATTGCGGTGATACGGGACTTGATGGCTGCGCGCAATCCGGCGCAGCGAGCGCGCGAGTATCTTGCAATAGCCAAACGAGTTCGGCCCGCGCGGCCTGCAGACAACTGAGAGCATAGGCGAATGGCGCAACAGGTTCAGATGATGGGAACCGAGGTGGCGAGCAAGCAGCCGGAGCTTGTAAAAGGGCTTGGGCTGTTCGATTCCACCATGATCGTTGCCGGCTCGATGATCGGGTCGGGAATTTTCATCGTTTCAGCGGACATCGCGCATCAGGTAAAGAGTCCGGGACTTTTGATTACTGTGTGGCTGGTTACCGGGCTCATGACGCTCATCGGCGCTCTGAGTTACGGCGAGCTTGCCGCCGCGATGCCTCAAGCCGGTGGGCAATATGTTTATCTGCGAGAGTCGCTCGGGCCGCTCTGGGGATTTCTCTACGGCTGGACCATGCTCCTGGTGATTCAGACCGCGACGATCGCAGCCGTGGCAATTGCCTTCGCAAAGTTTACCGCCGTGATCTTGCCATGGTTTTCCGCTTCGGACTGGATCTGGAAAATCGGGACGTTTGGTCCCTGGCAAATGTGGTTCGGGTCGCTGGGTCCGTACAACGTCGGGATCAACCGGCAGAATCTTCTGGCCATCGCTTCGATCGTTCTTCTCACCTGGATCAATACGCGTGGCTTGCGTGTGGGAAAGATAGTTCAAAACGTATTTACAGTGGCGAAAGTCGGTTCGCTCGCGGCGCTGGTTCTGCTTGGCTTCTGGTTTTCGACTCAGGTCGCGCGAGCAACTAATTTCACGGATTTCTGGCGAAACGCGGGGTTGTGGGTGATGCATCCGTACCCGCCTGACCATCCTATCTGGACGATTGGTACGCTGACGCTCGTGGGGGTAGCGATGGTGGGTTCGCTTTTCTCCGCCGACGCCTGGAATAACATCACCTTCACCGCCGCCGAGGTGAAAAATCCCAGCCGGAATTTGCCGCTTTCGCTCGCCCTTGGTGCCGGCATGGTGATTTTGCTCTACACGCTGGCGAATGTGGCTTACTTGAGGGTGTTGCCGATTTCGGGCGATCCGAATGGTGCAACGGCTCTGGCGCGCGGAATTGAATTTGCCGCCGATGGCCGTGTGGGCACGGCCGTCGCGGAAGTAGTTTTCGGACCGGCCGGCGCGATTGTGATGGCCGTAGCGATCCTGATCTCGGGTTTTGGTTGCAACAATGGATTGATTCTTTCCGGAGCACGAATTTACTACGCAATGGCGAAGGACCGGCTCTTCTTCCAATCAGCCGGGAAAGTGAATCGCCATCACGCGCCAGCCGCCGCGCTCATCGTGCAGTGTATTTGGGCATCCTTCCTCTGTCTTTCCGGCACCTACGGGCAGTTATTGGATTTTCTGATTTTTGCGGTATTGATTTTCTACATTCTTACACTAGGCGGGCTATTCGTTTTGCGCTGGAAGCGTCCGGGTATGGAGCGGCCATATCGCGCTTTCGGATATCCTTTCCTGCCTGCGCTATATCTGGTGATGGCAGTGTTTATCGAAATTCAATTGCTGCGTTACAAGCCCCAGTACACCTGGCCGGGACTAATCATTGTTTTGCTGGGTGTTCCGGTGTACTGGTTGTGGAAGTTGGCGCCGGTAAAGTCAGCCGATGTGTAGGTCGGCAGCGCATCGGGGCGGTGATCTGGATTCGATGAGAGGAGATTGCGAATGAGCAATCCGCTGTTCAAGAAGAAGCCGATGGATTGGCTGCTGAACGAAGCCAAGGCCACGGGCGAGCATACGCTGAAGCGGACCTTGGGTCCGGTTTCTCTGACGGCATTGGGAGTGGGGGCCGTTATCGGCGCGGGAATTTTCGTACTCTCCGGTCTCGGCGCGCATTATGCCGGCCCGGGCCTGATGCTGTCGTTCGTCATCTCCGGCCTGGGTTGCGCCTTTGCGGGGCTTTGCTATGCTGAATTCGCGGCTTTGATCCCTCTTGCTGGCAGCGCATACACCTATGCTT
>Ga0302326_10004345_pt1 | contig 32814 bp, 20 predicted proteins | sample Palsa_T0_3_FD_202264 | JGI IMG/M metagenome (GOLD analysis project Ga0302326, IMG submission 202264) | Peat permafrost microbial communities from Stordalen Mire near Abisko, Sweden - Palsa_T0_3 | ecosystem: Environmental > Terrestrial > Soil > Palsa > Peat permafrost | place: Sweden: Abisko...
CTTGTCCGGGGTCCGGTCGAGATCGATGAGCGCCTGGTCGATCAGGCGCTGGTCGTCGGCTTCGTGACCGAGCAGCTCGGGCTGGATCTCGTCGATGACACCCTGAACCGCCCGGCTGACCCCCTTGCCGCCGTATTCGGAGCCGCCATCCCTGAGCTCGACCGCTTCGAACGCCCCGGTGGAGGCTCCGCTCGGTACCCCGGCCCGCCCGACAGTCCCGTCATCCAGCGCAACCTCGACCTCGAGGGTCGGGTTACCGCGGGAATCCAGGATCTGCCTGGCATGGATCGCTTCTATGGAGGCCACCGTCGGCTCCTTGCCTCTGTCGTATCGGGCGCGTGCGTGGGGCTGAACACTCGGGCTCGCCCACACTGGAGCCTAGTAGAAGAGCGGTACTCCGATGTGCGGCCACGCCGTGCCCTGGCACGGAAAGACCCGGTTGACCCAGGTTTTCATGTTCACGAAGCCGCCATTAATGCCGCCCCGGCATTAATGGCGGCGTGACCCTTATCTGACGGCAGGATCGGCTTAGCTAGCCGCTGGATCGGCGTGATCTTGTATTGCCTCGAGAATCCTCCGGTGGTCGGCACCGAGGGTGCTGCTGTGCCGCTGCGCCATGGCCGCCGCGCGGGTAAGCGCCTGCCGCGGAGCGGCCCGGAGGCTGGCGTCGAGCACGGCCCAGGACAGCTCGTTCAGCGCGCTGCGCACCGTCGCCGGATCCTGCGTCCGGTCACAGACCTCGGCGAGCGTGTTAAGCAGCTTGCCTGCCCTCGGTTCCGGGGCCATGTCCACCCGGAAGGCATCGACCATCGGGCACGGCGAATCCACCACCGACCGGGCCTCGAAGGCATTGAGCAGCGGGCTTACGTCGCCTGCCGTCAGCGGGTCGTAGAGCCCGGGGAACGGGATCTCCTCGTACCCGCGGTCGTACCCGCTCACGTAGATCGGCGTCCCTGAGCCGGACCGCGCCAGCACCGCCAGAGCCAGATCGAGCAGGCTGACCGGCCAGCCGAGATCGCTGATGGCGTGCACCCGGAACTCCTTGCGCTGACTGCCGAGGCAGGCCAGGAGCAGCAAGTGCGCTGACTCCAGGGCTGACTGCACGTAGAACGCGATCTCCGGGCTGTGTAGCCGGATCGCCTCCTGGTTCGCGTCCTCCGCCCAGTGCTCCAGCCGCTGGTAGATGATCGAGTTATCCAGGACGTGGGTAAACCGGCCCGCCGTACAGAGCATCTCGCTGTCAGCGGCTACGCCGGTTACGACCCATTCCGCGGCCCGCTTGGACGCGGTGTACATGTCCGGGGAAAAGGGCCGAAGCGCCTTACCGGTCGAAGCGCACACCACCTGGGGGACGCCAGCCTCCGCAGCCGCGGTCAGCACCGCGCGGGTGCCGAGGACGTTGGTGGAAACCGTCCGGTGCACCTCGACCTCCGCCAGCCCCGGGTCACGCTGCGCGGCGACGTGGAATATCAGGTCCGGCTTCACGTCGCCGATCAGCCGGCCCATGGCCTCGCGGTCCCTGACGTCGGCGTAACGGTACTCGGCGCCCGGATGCCGGGGATAGTTCGCCGTGACACCGCGGCTCACGCTGACCAGGCGTCCTCCAGACCGTACCGCGAGCTGGCCGAGCAACGTCGAGCCTATGCAGCCAGTACCCCCGGTGACCAGCACGGTAGCGTCGCGCAGCCGGTCAGCGAGGTCCGCCTCGGGCAGGCACAGGCCGCGCTCGGCGATGGAAAGGAAGCGCGCGTGTTCCTCCGCGGCACCCGTCTTAGCCGCGATCAGCGACTGGGTCAGATCACGCAACTGCCGGAGGGTCGCGTCGTCCAGGCGTTGCTGCCCAGCCGGTGCGACCGCCTTCATGCTGCTGATGATCTCCGAGACCGTTTCCACCCCATACCTCCGCCCTAGTGAGCCTGGCATCCCCGTCATCACTCGCCCCGGTGCCTCCCGCCCAGGTATCCGCGCTGGCCTGGGCCGCGCACCTGCAGCCAACCGGAAACTACCAGCGTGTCAAATTTATCGTTCAGTATGACCGACATTGCCTGATAGTTACTAACTACGACGCCTTATGCTGACTCATCGCTGATAAGCTGCATTTGTCGCAAGCGCTCGGGGCGGGGCGGACTATTGCAAGGCCGCATGGCCTGTTGGCTGTTGCGGGCATGAGCTGGGCAAGGGGAGGTCTAGCCCTGTCCGTATCGTTACAAGCCGGGAGGGACTAGTGACGGATGTCATAGACGGGCCGCCGGGAGCAGATGCCGGGGCGGCAAGCTCAAATAGGGAAGGTTCTTTTTCTACTTTGGCAGTCGGAAATAACGAAATACGTCCGGCTGACTGGATTCTTGACGACCTCATTTCAACTGACGAGCAGGCGAACCCGTCAGCCAACTCCGGCCGCGCCTCGTTCACGCAGGAGCCCCGCCGCCGCGCCCCCCGGGCCAGCAGATCCGGAACCGCCGAAGCCGCCGCAGCACCTGCCGGGACGCAGATGTCCGCCGCGGCACCCCAGACCGCGACTCCGCAAGCCGCCGTAGCGACCGCCAGTCGCCGTACCGAATTTGCCGAAGCGCCGACCCCCGGCTCCGTCCACGAAGATGTCCCGACGCGGCCATTCCCCCGGATGCTGCGCGTTGCCCCATCGCCGCTGACTCACAAGCCGCTGGCCGACGCGCCGCGGGTCACCGTGCCGCCTAAGGCTGTCCTTGCGAACAAGCTGCGGGTCGCTCCGGCCCCGAAGGACTCGGCAGCTAAGCCCGGGAGCGCCGCCGTCGGGCTGCCCGCCGAGACCGTTCTGCCGGTGCCACCGCACGACGATGAGAAGTTCCGGTACGTCCGGCGCAATGCCTGGATCCTGACCGTCTTCTCGGTGGCCAGCTTCCCGCTGCTGCTGTTCAGCCAGATCCGGCTGATGCTCCAGTACCACTGGTTCCTTGTCTACAGCCCGTGTGTAGTGCTTGCTGCGCTGTTCCTAGCCCTGCCGCTGCTGACCGACGGGATGAGCCGGCCCTTCAGCTTTGCTGATCACAAAAGGCTGGTCGACAACTGGCGGCCCACCAAGTACCCCTCCGTTGACGTCTTCCTTCCCGTGTGCGGTGAACCGGTAGACATTCTTCGCAACACGTGGAAGTACGTCGCGGAGATGAGCGAGTACTACCAGGGCACGGTCACGGCCTACGTGCTTGATGACTCGCACAGTCCCGAGCTCAAGGCGATGGCGCGCGAGTTCGGCTTCGCGTACGCGACCCGGCCCAACCGGGGCTGGTTCAAGAAGTCAGGCAACCTGTGGTTCGGTTTCCAGGTGTCCTACGGTGACTACATCCTGCTCTTGGACGCCGACTTCGCGCCGCGCCGCGACCTGCTCAACGAGTCCCTGCCGTACATGGATGCCTACCCAGACACCGGGATCGTGCAGACGCCGCAGTTCTTCCGGATCACCGACAACCAGACCTGGGTTGAGCGGGGAGCTGGCGCTGTCCAGGAGCTGTTCTACCGCTCCATCCAGACCGCGCGAGCCAGGAAGGGCGGCTCGATCTGCGTCGGCAGCTGCGCCGTCTACCGCCGCGCGGCGCTTCAGGACAACCTGGGGATGACGCTGGCGGAACACTCCGAGGACGTGCTCACCGGCTTTGACCTGAACAAGATGGGCTGGAAGCTTAACTACATCCCGGTCGCCCTGTCCACGGGCAACTGCCCCGACAACGTGCTCGCGTTCCTGAACCAGCAGTACCGCTGGTGTTCCGGGACGGTAGGGCTGCTGTTCGGCAAGCGGTTCTGGGGCGCCAAGCTGCCGTTCTACACCCGGATGTGCTACATATCGGGGCTGATTTACTACATTTACACGGCTCTGTTCACGTTCGTGGTCCCGGCGCTGACGATCGCGATCCTCTGGTTCCTGCCGAACGTGCTGCTATTCAAGAACATGATCTTCATGGTGCCGGTCCTGCTGTACGGGGCCGTCATCATCCCGTCCTGGCATCATGCCCCCTACCGGCTGGAGTCCTGGGCGGTCAGAGTCATCGCCGGGTGGGCGCACTTCTTCGCCTACTGGGATGCGGTGCGGGGCAAGCGGATGGGCTGGAAGCCCTCTGGCGGAGACAAGAAGAAGCAGGATGGCAGGCGCAGGTTCTGGGCTTGCTTCATCATCTGGACGGCCGGTAGTTCGCTCGCGTGGACTGCACTCGCCTTCTGGCGCATGGTCACGATGAACCCGTACAACTTCATCGTCTTGTTCGGTCTTGGCCTGTTCGAGCTGATGATAGCGGCGCGCGTGCTTCTCCAGCCCACTACGGATACTCACACCTGACGTGAAGCAAGCCTCCGAGACCCAAGACCCGACGGAGGTCAGCGAGCCGCAGGGCAGGGGCTGGTTCGAGTCCAAGCCTAAGAAGCCTGCAGCGGAGGACAGCGCGCCTCCAGCCGAGGTGAACGGAACGCAGACCCAGACCACCGGTGCGACGGACCACACCAACGGTCCGCAGGACCCTGCCGACGCCCAGACGGCCAGTCCGGACGGTCCCGCGGCTGACACCGACGAACCGACGGTTCAGTTCAAAGCCGTGCGGCTTGACCCTGACGAGCCGGCCACCACTCAGTTCAAAGCCGTGCGGCCAGACACCGGCAAACCGGCCGCTAAAACGAGTACTGGGGCGGCCGACGCGGCCGACTCGCCAGCCATCAGCTCAAGTCCGCAGGCCGACGCCAGCGGTTCCGATGCGGCGATCGCCACACCGGCTGCCACGAAGGAAAGCGACCCCAAGGCCAAGAGCGACAAGCCCGCAGCTGAGCCTGGCCCACAGTCCACTATCGACTCACCCAAGCTAGTCACCGCCCCTCGGCCCGGCCCAGGCGATACCCCAGCGTCGGCCAACGGCAGCCCTGCGGCAGCTAGCGGCACCAGTGCGCCCGCAAAGGGCAGTAGTGCAGCGGCTGCTGGTAGAACCGCGGCCAAGAAGCGGTCTGTTTTTGGTACCGAGCCTGCCGCACGGCCTGACATGCTCACCGACGCCGAGACCGTGGTGATGCCTTCCATGAAGGGCTCCCCGAACTCAGCTACCGAGCTCGGCAGTCTGGGCTCGCCGAGCGCGAGCGCGAGCAATGGCGTGGCCACGAAGGAGCCGCAGGCCACTCCCATGAATCCGGTGGCCACGAGCGCCGTCTTCGCTGATGCTGACACCCAGATCATGCCGCTGGTGAAGCTGGGTCAGCAGGCCGCGGGGGCGGGCGCCAAACGCGCTCGCAGGCTTTTCCGGAAGCGGCCATGGCCGCCCTTCACGCCGCCGGAGCGATACACCCCGGCGCGCCGGACGAAGTGGATCGCCCGCCTGCTGCTGCTCGGCATCTTGATCCTTCAGGCGGTCCTGTCGCTGCGGCTGCACAATACGGCGTTCGAGGATGAATCGCTGTACCTGTACTCCGGGCACATGGAGTTGGAGCACCTGCTTCACGGCTCGGCGCTGCAGGGCGATTACTCGTCATACTTCTCCGGCTCGCCGGTGCTGTACCCGGTCGCAGCCGCCTTCCTTGACCAGATCGGCGGCCTGGCCCTGGCGCGGGGTCTCAGCCTCTTCGAGATGCTGGCGACCACGGTCATCCTGTACTCCATGACCAGGCGGCTGTTCAACGAACGAGCCGGCCTGCTCGCCGCGGCGCTCTTCTCCGTGTGCGAGTCGGCGATATTCCTCGGTAACTTCGCCACTTACGACGCGACCTGCCTGTCGCTGCTCGCCTTCGCCGCATGGATCATGGTCAGGACCTCTGCCTTCCGATGGCCGGTGTTCTTGCTCGCGGCCCCGGTGGCGGCGCTCGCGGTCGGCGTGAAGTACGCCGGACTGCTGTTCGTGCCGACGATCGCGGTGCTTCCGGTCCTGGCCGGGTGGCCGGAGCGCGGACGGCGCACGCTGCTGATTCCGCCGGCCTTCATCGCCGCGGTGGGGGCCCTGCTGTACGGTGCGCTGCGCTTGGGCGGCAAGCCTTACATGACGGCGATCTCCAGCACTACCACGAACCGCGCGCAGGGCACCACGCCGGATCTCACGATCCTGCGCGAGGCGGCGGAGTGGGGCGGCGTGATTTTCGTGCTCGCGGTGTTCGGGACCATCGCCTACGCGTGGCGGGTGCACACCGAGCCTGACGAGAAGATCGCGCCCGCCGGCGGCCGCTTCCGGAGGGCAACTCTCGGCATCGTCCTGACCGGGTCTGCCTTGCTGGCACCCGCCTACCAGGCTCACCTGCACACGGACATCTCCTTTCTGAAGCACATCGGGTTCGGGCTGTTCTTCGCGGCGCCGATAGCCGGTTTCGGGCTGGCCCGCGTCATGGGTGACTACTTCCGCCGCCCCCAGTTCGGCGTCGCCGCGTGGAGCCTGGCGCTTGTGCTCGGCATGGTGCAGTCGAGTTACCTCTACCACCAGTGGCCGTCGTCCCAGCCCTTCGTGAGCGTGTTCGCCAAGTACGTGAAGCCGGGCGGCAAATACCTGGTCGAGGTGCCCGAGCCCTTCATCTACTACCTCCAGGGGAACAAGGACGCGCAACCTGACCAGTTCACCTCGACGTACTTCATCAACTACTTCAACAGCAAGGGCGTGCTCCTGACGGGTACCACCGGGTTCACGGCTGCGGTGCAGGGTGGCTATTTCCAGATCATCGCCTACAACGACGACGTGACGCTGGCGGCGGACCAGGCGCTGGCTACCGCCCTGAAGGCCTCGAAGTCGTACTACCTGGCCAAGAAGGTCGTTACCTCTGACTCGCTCGGTCCGGTGGACTACTACATCTGGGTCAAGAAGGCCACCACCACACCCGCCGCCAGCAAGGCTAAATCCGCCAAGAAATGACGGGGCCAATCCCAGGCGACCGGGCCGACCAAGTTATTTGACCTCTAGTTCGTGAGCACCTTGACGTACTGGATTTCCATCGTGCCCTGCGAAGACGTCTGGTCGTTCGGTGCGGTGCACTTGCACTGGATATTCGGGTAGGCGCCACCGACCGCGAGATCGAACAGGACCGACCAGCCGTGGTCGACGGCCGCCGTCCAGGCAGCCGCCCCGACCCGGGACTCGTTGATGCTGAAGAACTCTTTCCCGTCCAGGTACCAGCGGATCTGCTGGTTGCTGGCGTTACGCCGGTCGATGATCACACTGTAGGTGTGGAAAGCCGTCTGGCATGACGTGCACGGCTGGAATCCGCTGCCGAGGCCGCTGGTCTCATGACACGGCCCGAACGTACCGTCAGGGTTTTTCTGGGTGAGGTTCCCGCAGTGCAGGGCGCCTGCGTCCTGGCTGAGGCCGTTGACATCCTCCATGATGTCGATCTCGCCGGACTCGGGCCACATCTTAGAACCGAGCATCCAGAACCCCGGCCAGTAACCGACCGCGTTGGCGGGATCAGGCTGCTTGATGGAGGCCGTCACCATCATCTCGCCACCGACCGGTGGCGTGAACTGGATCTTGGTCCTGATCCGTCCCGAGGTCCACGCGGCGTCCTTGCTTCCGGCGGCGCCATGGCCCAAGACGATGAGGTCGAGATCACCCTTGCCGTTCAGTTGAATGTTGTACGGGGAGGAGGTCATCGTCTCGACCTCGCCGGTGCCGAAGATACCGTTGCCGGTATTGAACTCCCAGTACTTGGTGTTAACGCTGCTATCCGCCGGGCCGTTGAAATTATCGGCCCAGATCGTCTTCCACGGCGGGGTAACGACCTTGGGCGACCCGCTAGAACAGCTGGTGCTGGCGAGGACGGCGATAACGCCGAGTCCAGCAGCCAGCCACCGGTACCGTTTCGAGGCACTCGTGCGCAGCCTAGCCCCCCAACACCGAGTCGGCAGCTTCTACCTGCCGAAAGAGCCATCCATGAGTGTGATTTATCCTATCTGCTCCCCTGAGTACTGGCGTTCCGAGCGGGGCGCGAGGTCAGGTGCTCGCGCGCCGCCGCGCGCAGCTCAAGCCTAGGGTCGCAGCCGGCCGCCTGGGCCTTCGCGACCAGCCAGAAGAGCTCGCGGCCGATGTCCGTACCGGCTGCGGCCGGCCCGCGGGAGCCCGGCTTTTGCCTACCCTCCGGAACCGGCTTCCGGCCCAACTCGGGCCTGACCTTAGGCCTGACCCGCTTTGACGGACATCCATCATCAGGGGTTTATCCCCTGAAGGAGGTCCGATCATGGTGGAGAGCATGGGGAAGAAGCCCCGGCGCCGCCGTTCGTCCACACCGAATGTCAAGGCCGAGATCGTCAGCCTGTGCCAGCAGGGTGACCGGTCGGTAGGGTCAGGTCGCGAAGAACTTCGACCTGACCGAGACCTCGGTCGGGTCACCAAGGCTTTCCGGTCGCGGTCGCTCGCGATAGCCACGTACGGCACGGTCGAGTGGATTAACGTTGCAGTTTGCTTTCTGGTAGTGCCCGACGCTCTGACGCTGCCACTTACGCATGCCTGCCGGGGTTGCGAGAAGATACCTCCGGCGTTATTAGTGCCGTAGCAGCTTACGTTTGCCCTGCCGGAGGCTCTACGTTCTGACGCTGCTTCCGTGCGACTTGGCCGGTGGCTGGTGTGCGCGAGATGGATGAGCAGGAGCGGGCTGGTGTGGATCGGTCACGCGAATGTGTTTCGAAGCGATGCTGAATGGCCGGGGCGGCGTCGCTGGCGAACGCGGCACCGCCCCGGTTTGTTTGGGTGTGTCGTCAGGCTGTGAGCAGCCTGGCGGCGTCGAGGCCGGGCTGCGCGCTGTCGACGTGGGAGAAGTTGACTGCGTTGCTGACTGTCCATGCGCCGGGCATGTCCTTCAGGCGGTCCCGGTCTGAGGTGCGGCTGAATGACAAGGTGCCCGGGGTGAGGTAGCCGATGCCGTGCGCGGTGTACTTCGGGTCGATGATGCGCAGGTAGTTCTCGGGTTGCTTGCCGGGGCTGGCTTTGGCCAGCTTGAACGTGTATCCCATGGCGAGCAGGCCGTCGACGGCTTTACGGATGTTCGGGCTGGTGCCGGAACTCTCTAGGCGCTGGATGGCCGTCTCGAGTACGTCCTCCTCGGATCGGGCCAGGGCCTTGCCAGGAGCGGGTTCGGTGTCGTTGCCGGCCACCGTGATGTCCTCGCCGGCGATGGTGACGTGGACGGTGGTGCCGGGCTGAGCGGTCAGGTGGAGGTGGATCTCGCGCGGTTCGGCCATGGGGGTGTTCCTTCGTTTGCGGTGCTTGCGGGCTTGTGCTGGCCACGTCTGGACAGTATGTCGCATTCCGGCGCATTGCAAATCTTCCGTCGATTTCCGACGGAAATAGACGGAAGTGGCTAAGACTGGCTGTGCTCGGCCAGGCCGAGCCGGCGGGCGGGGCTTTCCCCGCGGGTGCTGATCGCCGAGACTGGGCCGGTGACGGAACGGCTACGGGTGCGTGAGATCGATGATGACGAGGGCCGGCGGCTGGTGCGGATCATCCGCCGGGGCAGCGGGTCGGTGGTGACCTGGCGGCGGGCCCAGATGGTGCTGCTGTCGGCCCAGGGCATGGACGCGTCGGCGATCGCGAAGGTCGCGTTCACCAGCGAAGACCGGGTCCGGGACGTGATCCGCAACTTCAACGCCGACGGGTTCAGTTCCCTTTATCCGAAGTACAAGGGCGGTCATCCGCCGAAGTTCACGCTGGGCCAGCGGCGGGAGATCAAGAAGATCGCCAAGTCCAAGCCGGCCGAGCATGACCTGCCGTTTTCCACCTGGAGCCTGGCGAAGCTGGCCGATTTCCTGGTGGCCGGGGGGGTGGTCGATGACATCAGCCACGAGGGCCTGCAGGTCCTGCTCCGCCAGGAGGGCGTCACCTTTCAACGCCTGAAAACGTGGAAGGCGTCGAAGGACCCGGCGTATGCGGAGAAGAAGGCGCGGGTCGAGCAGCTGTACGCGATCGCCGACCGGGAAGCGGCCCCGCAGGACGGCGATCCGGAAGTGATCTTCTGCGTCGATGAGTTCGGGCCGCTGAACCTGCAGCCCCGGCCCGGACGGCAGTGGGCCGCGGTCAGCGGCAAGGGTAAAGAGCCGGGCCGGCCGCCGCGGCCGCGGATGCGCGCCACCTATACACGCACTGCCGGGGTCCGGCACCTGTTCGCTGCCTACGAGCTGGGCGAGGACAAGCTGTTCGGGCACATCAAGCCGCGCAAGACCCGGACCCGGTTCCTGGAGTTCTGCCGCTACCTGCGTTCCCTCTACCCGACCGCCACCAGGATCGCGATCATCTGCGACAACTTCAGCCCTCACCTGAGCACGGCCAAAGACACCCGGGTCGGCACCTGGGCTACGGCGAACAACGCCGAGATCGCCTACACGCCGACGAATTCTTCCTGGTTAAACCGCGTAGAGGCGCAGTTCACGGCGTTGCGGTACTTCGCACTGGACGGCACCGACCACGCCAGCCATAAGGAACAGGGCAGCATGATCCGCCGGTACATCATCTGGCGCAACAACCACGCCTACGACGAACGACTCCGCCGCATCGTCGACAAGGCAAACGTAGCCTGATGCGGTATTAGCTTCATAGTTTCTTTCCTGGCTTTGTCTCCTACCGTATGACCCAGTCTGACTGACTCCGGGTTCCCTGCCAGTGCCCAGCTCAGTCACCGCATCGAGAAGCGCGCCGGTGGTGTGCTGTCCCGGCTCCCGGACGCGCCAGGTCGCGGCATCTCCCACGCCCACTCGCGTCACCAGAAGGCAACCAGTCGGCTAGGCCCCTCGGAGAACCAGGAGCGCGCCGCCGCGGCCGCGCGCTAGCATTGGCGGCGGGAGGAGGCCGGCGGAATTACACCTGGCCGGAGTGAAGTCTGGTGGACGTCAGTCAGGTCTCGCGCATCGCTGGCGCTCTGCTGTTCCGGCCGACACCGCACGTAGATGAACGTGGCTTTTTTCCCGCACCTTCGACGCCGAGGTCGTGCGGAGCGCTGGGATCGACCCGTGCGCCTTCGCGCAGGACAGCCTTTCCCGCTCGCGCCGCGGTGTCGTGCGCGGTATGCACATCCGCAGCGGGGACGGCGAGGCCAAACTCGTGCGCTGCTCGTACGGCGCGATCTTCGATGTCATCGTGGATCTGCGCGCCGCTTCGCCGACGTACGGCAACTGGGAAAGCTTCGAACTCCGCGACGACGAGCAGGTTTCGCTCTATGTCCCGGCCGGCTGCGCACACGGCTTCCAGGCGCTCACGGATCCGGCCGACGTGTCCTACCGCATTGATCGCCCGCACGACCCATCCGAAGATGTTTCGATCACGTTCGATGATCCTGAGCTGGCGATCCCGTGGCCGCTTCCCGTGATCCTCATGTCGCAGCGAGACCGTATGGCATCGTCGCTGGCTGCCGCGACGAAATTGCTCACTAGCGGTTGACGCCCCAGGCTGCCCGGAATCCCGCCGACAGGCGGCAACAAGATTACAAACACGAGGATCCACTATCGCTTTATATCACTGTGTCACCTTCTGTTCTGCTGACCGCATCATCCAGGCTAGCCCGCTCGTTCCGTTCACGAACAGTATCATCATGATGTCAAAAGGTAATCAGCCCGTCGTGCCTGTACAATTTTTATGGCTTAGCCCTCTTGACTTGCTCATCCATCGATGAGGGGGGCGAGATGCTGGGGAAGAGCCTGCTCGCGCTGGCGGCACTGGCCGGTCGGACGGTGGTGGACGCCGTAACTGCCGACGAGTGGGAGACGGCGAAGCATAGGTTCGCCCGACTCCTGGGCCGCGGAGATGCTGAACAAACCCGGCTAGCCGAGCAGCGGCTGGAGGAGACGCGCGAGAAGCTCATCGGCGCGGCAGGAGCGGATCTGGCGATGATCCGCGCGGCCCTAGGGGCGGGCTGGACCGGGCGGCTGGCGGACTTCCTTGAGGAGAACCCGGACACCGAGGCTGACCTGCAGACCCTCGTCCAGCAGATCCAGGCAGTACTGCCTGCCGAGACGGTATCTGCGTCCAACCACGCGGTCTCCGCCAATGGCGCTGTGAGCACGAATGCAGCCCAGGGGCCTGGACCCGAGCACCCCGGTGTCCTGGCCGCGCAGAGCGAACTCGCTTACCTGACCGGGCAGGCCGGGGACGCGGGTGGCGCGCGAGACCAGTTCGCCGCGCTGCTCCCCGTAGCCGAGCGCGTCCTCGGCCCTGACCACCCCGACACCCTAGCTGCCCGCGCCAGCCTGGCCTACTGGACCGGGCAGGCCGGGGACCCGGGTAGCGCGCGAGACCAGTTCGCCGCGCTGCTCCCCGTAGCCGAGCAGGTCCTCGGCCCGGACCACCCCGACACACTAATCAACCGTCACAATATCGCCAACTTCGCGGGCTACGCGGGAGATGCGCGCGCCGCGCAGGACCAGTTCGCCGCGCTGCTCCCCCTAGCCGAGCGCGTTTGCGGCCCGAACCATCCTGACACCCTGGCCGCCAGGTTCAATCTGGCCTACTGGACCGGGCGGACCGGGGACGCGGTTGCCGCGCGGGACCAGTTCGCCGCGCTACTGCCCGTCCGCGAGCGGGTATCGGGCCCGGATCATCCCGACACCCTAGCCGTGCGGGAGGAGCTTGCCCACTGGACGGGGCGCGCCGGGGACGCGGTTGCTGCGCGAAACCAGTTCGCCGCGCTACTGCCCGTCCGCGAGCGGGTCCGCGGTCCCGAGCACGCCGAGACCCTGGCCGTCTGGTACCAGCTTGCCCATTGGACTGCGCTAGCGAGAGACGCGGCCGCTGCGCAAGACTAGCTTGCCGCGATGCTGGCGGCCCGTCCGGGTCTAGACGCCCCCGACGGGGGTGACGTCGAGAGCGATTTCTAAGGCTTGGACGAGAGCGACGGTTGTACCGGGGACGGGCCGTGGGTCGCGGGCCGACTGACGGCCGGGGACGGCCTCGCCTTGGCGGATGCGCGGCTGGCCGCCGGGGCCGCCGCAGGGCGGTTCGAGGAGGGCGCGGCGGTTGGCTGAGGCACCTGGGCAGCTGCGGCGTGGGAGCCAGCGAAGGTGAGCAGCAGGACGCACACAGCCGCCGCCACCCACACCGCGACAGCCGTGGTGGCGATCGCCGCTCCGGGATTGGCCCGAATGCTGTCCCAGCTCACTCGCCTGATCGCCCGCGAGATTAGCGGCAACCACATCGATTCCGCGCGCCGGACCACCCGTCGGCGGTAAGCCACCGCATCCTCGTCGGTGGAGGAGCAGCAGCTCAAGACCTGCTCCCGCAGTTCCGGGGGGAGAGGGGCCAGCGGCAGCAGGCCGGAAAGAGCCGTCGGGCGCAATGTGCCCCGCCCGTGATTGGCGCAGGTCTGACACTGCTCGATGTGCCAGGCGACTAGATCCCGCGTCTGCTCGGTCAGCTGTCCATCCCAGTCGGCCAGCAATTCCCCCATCACCGGGCAGGCTTCTCGCCCGGCAAGCGCGGTCCGCAGCGCACCGAGCGATTTCTCTAGCCGACCGCGGGCCCGTGAGGCCAGGGCGTGCGCCCGGCTCGATGACACGCCGAGCGCGACGGCAAGATCTTTGTCATCCAGGTCGTGCCTAAAACTGAGCTCGATGACCTCACGCTCTCGAGGCTTCAGGTCGGCCAGGATGGAGCGGATCAGCGCGCGCAGTTCGGCTTGTCCTAGGTAACCGTTGACATCGGCCAGGCCGTCGGTTGCGACGGGCGGCTCGCCGATCACGCGGAATTGCATCGTCGCATCGGCCAGCTGGCCGACCATGGGGAACCGCATCGTCGCCTCAGGGTCCCCGCCGCCCGGATCGCTGACCGCCCGGAACCGCACCGTCGCATCAGAAGCGCCGTCACCCGGATCGCTGACCGCCCGGAACCGCACCGTCGCATCAGAAGCGCCGCCGCCCGGATCGCTGACCGCCCGGAACCGCACCGTCGCATCAGAAGCGCCGCCGCCCGGATCGCTGACCGCCCGGAACCGCACCGTCGCATCAGAAGCCCCGCCGCCCGGATCGCTGACCGCCCGGAACCGCACCGTCGCATCAGAAGCCCCGCCGCCCGGATCGCTGACCGCCCGGAACCGCACCGTCGCATCAGACGGGCGGCCGACCTCGTCGGCCCGCTGGGCCCCATCGGCGTCGGCCCGCTGGGCCCCATCGGCGTCGGCCCGCTGGGCCCCATCGGCGTCGGCCCGCTGGGCCCCATCGGCATCGGCCCGCTGGTTCGCCGCATCGGCCTCATCACGGGTCGCTGAGCTAGGCCGGATTCGACGCCGGCATTCGTTGCGGGCCAGCGCGAAAAGCTGCGGGCGCAGCTTGGAAGACTCGGGCAGGTCGCTCAGCGTCGCGGCGGCAATGACGAACGTGTCCTGCAGGGACTCGGCTGCCTCTGCCGGGTCGTGCAGCATCCAATGGCAGTAGCCGTAGAGGGCAGCTGCGTACCTGTCGTACGCCATGGCAATGGCCGCCGGGTCTCCCGCCGTGATGGCCAGGACCACCTGGCGGTCGAACTCGGCGTCTACGGGTGACGGATCCTGCGTCTGACTAGGGGATGAATGGCCGTACAGTTCGGCAGACGGGCCTGCGACGCGGTGAGAAGGCAGTCGCCCTGCCGGATCGGCGGGAGGCCGGCGGAAGCCGACAGGAAGCACTTCCGCGGCGGCATCGGCAGGTGCTTGACTCTCCCGAGCAGCCAAGGTCTGCTCGGCTGACGGGATCGCCCCGGCCGCCCGATCGCCGTCGCGGTGCGCGGCGGCGAGATTTTTCCGTGCGATCTGGGTATCGGGGTAATCGGGGCGCAGCACTTGTCGCCGATCGGCGAAGGTCTGCTCGAGTGGTGTCGCGTCGGCGGCCCGGTAGGGCTTGGCCAGGTTCTTCTGTGCGGCCTGGGTATCGGGGTGATCGGGCCCGAGCACTTGCTGCCGGCGGGCCAAGGTCTGCTCGAGTGGTGTCGCGTCGGCGGCCCGGCCCGCGGCCCGGTAGGCCTTGGCCAGGTTCTTCTGTGCGGCCTGGGTATCGGGGTGATCGGGCCCGAGCACTTGCTGCCGACGGGCCAAGGTCTGCTCGAACAGCGCGATCGCGTCGGCGGCCCGGCCCGCCGCCAGATAGGCGGCCGCGAGGTTGCCTCGGGAGTTCAGGGTACTAAGATCGTCAGGGCCGTGCAGCCGCTCTCGGACAGCCAGGTTCTGCTCGTATAGCTGGATAGCCTCGGTGACTCGGCCTGCGTCCTGGTAGGCGGCGGCGAGGTTGTTCTGCAAGGTCAGCGTTTCGGGGTGATCGGGGTCCAGTTGGCGCTGGAGCACGACCAGAGTCTGCTCGAACAGCGGGATGGCGTCGGCGACCCGGCCCGCCGCCAGATAGGCGGCGGCGAGGCTGTTCCGTGAGTTCAGGGTGTCTGGATGGCCAGGACCCAGTAGCCGCTCGAGGTCCGCGGTCAGCAGCTCACCAACTGCGATGGCCTGCGGGGTGCTATCGCCCAGCTCAATCAGGTGATAGAGCGCGATGAACCGGAGCCGCAGAAGAAGTTCGGCTAGCTCCTCGTCGTCCTCTCCCGCATACTCGGCCGTGTGATCCAGCAGCGCCGTTACCTGCTGCGGGATGCCCCTGACGGCCGGACGATCCGGAGACCCTGCCACCGCGATAGCGTGCGCTTCCAGCACAGATGCGGCGACCCAGCACACCGGTCCCAACCGCCGTCGGAGAACCAGCCGGTCACGGACCACCTGCGACACCAGGCGGTGCATCATGACGGTCTGGCCGTCCAGGCTGAACGTCAGCAGCGACCGGTCGCTCAGCCACTCCAGGACCCGGTCCACCAGGGCCGCCTCTACCCGATGCCCGCCGCTGGCCAGTAGGCCCGCCCGGCCGGCGACGTGCAGTAGCTCGCGGCGAACCCCAGCCGCCGACAGTACCGCCATGATCTCGATTACCCGGGTGCACATGCCCGTCTTGTCGGCCGCCCGGATCGCCGCCAGGGACAGCAGCACGGCCCGCGCGACGCCGTGGGGATACGGCTGGCCGTCGTCTCCGGTCAGGAATACATCGGCCGGGATCGTTTGCAGCCGGTCTAGGTACCTCGCATACCCGTATCGCTGCCCTCTTGTCACCGGCGCAGCCAGGGCCAGCGCCAGCGGCAGATGCCCGAGCACGGCCGCCACCGCGGCCGCCCCCGCCTCATCGTCTAGGCCGGTTCGTCCGGTCAGAAACGACAGCGCCTCATCGGCACTGAACATGTCCACCGCGACGGCGGTCGCCAGATTCGCGGCCGGCGGCCGGGTGCTGGTGATTAGAACCTGGGCCATACCATCGAGGGGTACAAACGGCCGCAGCACCTCAGGGTCTGCTACATCATCGAACACCAGCAGACACCGGTCCCCGTCGGTCTCCAGCAGGTGCCGCACCGCCTGGCCCGCATCTGCGGCATCCCGCCCGGAACCGCCATCGGTCAATCCCGTGGCCTCAGCCACCGCAGCCAGTCCCGCCTGCAGGCTACCGGTGTCCGCGGCGTTGACCCAGGCCACCAGCCGCCAATCGGCTGCCAGCTTCGCCCGCGCGTATGCGGCCGCCAGTTGCGAGGTGCCGACGCCCGACATCCCTCTCGCCGCATGAATCACCGCTACCCGGACACCAGCCCGGCCCAGCCCGGCCAGCAAGGCGGCCCGAGGCTGGAAACCAGGCGGCTCCAGCGGGATATCACCCACGACGACCCGCTGGCTCGCCGCCTCGGGTGGCAGCGACTCCTGAGCTCCTGACCCGGCCTTGGACGTGTGCTTATGGCGGACCATCGGAACACCGATGCTGGCATCTACGTCCCGTTCGGTGTGCGTGTCCTGGTGGACGTCGCCGTCAACGATCCGGTCCACTATCCGCTCCCCCGCCGAGGCACTCCCGGTGGCTGGTCAGGCAACCGCCGTCGCACTGCGGTTACGCATGTCAACATACCGTCCTTTCCGCCCCGATCAGAGCCAGTCTCCCAGGGTAACAATTGAACAGACGAACCCGGCCATCACCGGATCCGGCGCAGGCCCGGGCCGTTACGAACCCACCCTGGCTATCCGCCGCACCCAGGCCAGGACGGCCTTCAGGTCGCCGTCGTCGAGGAGGTAGGCGACCACGCCGAACACTAGGACCGCGCAGACGGCCGCAGGCAAGGCCAGGGCGAAGGCCGCCAGCTTGTGATGCACCGGCACCGCCAGGCTGACGGCCACGCCCACCACGGCGCTCGCGCCGCCGGCGGCCAGCCCGGCCAGCATCGCGTGGCCGACCCCTTGCAGCGCGGCCCGACCACAGATCCGGCGGGTAACGAACAGCAGCGGGATGGCCACCGCGGTCTGGCCGATCGTGGTGGCCAGGGCGAGCGCGGCCACCACCAGCCGCGGCGGGACCAGCTCGACGAGCACCACGCTGGCCACGATCACCACCAGCCAGCTTCCCGCCAGCGCCACGGCGGCGACCTTGAGCCGCCCGATGACGAACATCACCCGCGACAGGTTCGCGATCACCGCGGTGCCGGCTATGCCTGGAGCGAACAAGGCAAAGGCCCAAATCAGCTGTGGTACCTGATCGGGCTGCTTGGCCAGCACGTGAGCGGCGGGAACGGTGATCGCCGCCATCAGCGCCGTGCCGAGCCAGGACGTGAGCAGGACAGCTCGTGTCGACACGGCGCAGGTCCGGTCGAATTCTGGCCCGTCGCGCGCGGACAGCACGGGGAATGCGCTGACCACGATGGCCATGGCCAGCACCGCGGAGATCGTGCTGAACACCTGCGATGCGTAGTTGAAGATGACGATCGCGCCGGTCTCGCCGCGGCCATTGGCCAAGGCAATGGTCACGACACCGGACAGGTCGATGATGACGAGCTCGATGACGCCGACCATGGCCAGGCCACCCGCGCGGCGCGCCACCCCGGGTGGGAACCGCAACGCGGGCCGCAGCCGCAGGTGCAGCCCCCGCGTCGACGGCACCGCCACCACGACCAGGACGGCGATGCCCAGCGTGGTGCCAATCGACAACACAAGCTCGGCCGAAAGGGGCAGCCTGGACAGCGGGAGCCCGTTGTCCAGAGAAGCGAAGGCGAAATAGCAGGAGATGAGCACCAGGCTGGAGATGCCTGGGCCGAGGGACGGCGCAGCGAACCGCCGGTAGGCCTGCAGCAGCCCGTAGAGCACCACCGACAGCCCGTATAGGAGGGCTTGAGGAGCGAACACCCGCAGCATGCTGGCGGTGGTGGCGACCACGTCGGCGTGGGCGCAGTGCGAGTTGACGTTGCTAGGGTCAAGGAGCGAGGCGATCGGCCCGGCGGCCGCGGCAAGGCCCAGGGTGAGCGGCACCAGGATGATGACAGACCAGGTCAGCAGGGCCGAGGTGATCTGGCCCACCCGTACCTTCTCCGCCGGGTCACTGGCCGACCGCTCCGCCGAGCGGGCCAGCACCGGGACCATCGCGCTGGTCAGCGCGCCGCCCAGGACCAGCTGGTAGAGCAGATCGGGCACCTGATTCGCGGTGACGTACGCCGTGCCCAGGCAGCTCGCCCCAATGGTCTGGGAGAACACCAGCGTGCGGACCAGGCCCAGAAGCCGGGACAGGATCGTGAGGCTGGCGACGACGGCGGCACCGCGAGCGATGCCGCCGGCTAGGGGCAAGGTCGGCTCCGCTGGCTCGGCCCGACCAGCACCGGCGTCGATCTGCGCGTACAACTCCTTATCGCCATGCATACCAGACCTCCATCCGGTCGCGCGTCGCTGGCCAACTGAATCCAGAGTCGGCGGAGCCCGGAGCCTACTTAGGTAGAAAACCGTCCCGATACGGGAGCGCGCGGCCGTCAGGAAAGATACGAGTTATCGACGCTGTCTGACCGAATCTCAGCTGAACGCAAGCGGGTAGCCGCGGACGACAACCCCCGGAGGTGTCATGCGGCCCTCGCGGTGAGCGAGTAGGAAGACACCCGGAACGTCTCCGGCGCGCCGCCGGTGGAGCAGATCTCCCATGCTCCGTCGACCAGCGAGATGGCGGCACCGGGCGCGGCGAACCCGTTGGCCTGCATCCACTTCAGCAGCGCCAGCAGGTCGACGGTGCCGGACGCCTGCTGGGCGCAGGTGCCGGCGCCGCCGGAGCCGTCCAGCGACCAGATGAACTCGCTGCTATCTGGGTACCGGTGCGGCGTCCATTGCTGGCCGGCGATGGTGACCGGCGCGTGCACCTGGGTGCCGAAGGACCCGCTGTTGCAGCGGCCGTTGTTGTCCACCCAGACCATGATCTCGCTGGGATACCCGGCGTCGTCGCTGAGCCAGTTGTCCCATGCCCACTGGGCGATGGTCTGGGAGTTGTGCGGAGTCGATTCTGCGTAGGTACTGCTTAGCTCAGACAGCGCGGAAATCGGAGTATCCTCAGCGTTTCCACAGCCGTTCGTAACCAGGTTTTGCCAGGTTTGGCGGCCAGGACACCAGTTGTTGAACTGCTGCTGCGCTTCGGGAGCGGTCTTGACCGAGCCGTTCCCGGCGGGCTCGTCCGCAGACACCTGCCAGTCGCTCGGACTGTTCGCGCTGAGGACCTGCTGACAGGACGGGTCGGCCCAGCAGTTGTTCGCCAGGTACGTGTTATACCCGTTGGAGTTGGTCGACCCGGTGGTGTAGTCACTGGTCCCGGGGCAGGTCCCGGTCGGCTTGGAGGTGACGCACGCCCACGCCGTGCTAACCCGGCTCGGCGACACCGCCGGTGAGGTAGCTGGCGAGCTGGCGCCCGAGATCGGAGAAGTACCTGCTGTTCTGGATGAGACAGGGCCTGAAAGCGGCTTGGCGGGCTTGGCGCCCGGTCCGCACGCAGCAAGCAGGAGCGGGAGAAGGACCAACGGGATGATCTTGAACGACTTCCCGACCCGAGCCTTCATGACGATGCCAGCAGCCCGGCCGCGTCGGCCAGCAGTGGGGCCAGACGGTCTCGCGACGACATGACCTCCGCAGGAAGCGGCCACGGAATGGCCAGTCCTGGGTCGTCGAACGCGATCGATACGTCCTCGGACGGGTCGTGGGCGCGGTCGATCAGGTACGACACGTCGGCGGTTTCGCTGAGAGCCTGGAAACCGTGAGCGCAGCCTGCGGGCACGTACAGAGTCACCTGCTCGTCATCGCGCAGCTCGAAGCTCTCCCAGTTCTGGTACGTCGGTGAAGTCGGTCGCAGGTCCACGATGACATCGAAGATCGCACCGAATGAGCATCGGACCAGCTTCGCCTCGCCGTCCCCGCGGCGCACGTGCAGTCCCCGTACTACACCACGTACGGAGCGGGACAGGCTGTGCTGGATGAACGCGGCGCCGTCTATTCCGGCAGCGCGCATCACATCCGCGTCGAAGGTACGGCAGAAGAAGCCCCGCTCGTCCACATGCGGGGTCGGCCGGAACGTTAGCGCGCCATCGATACGTGGCACAGCGTTGACTTCCACCAGCATCCCTCCCAGACAACAGCGCCCATACTATCGCTTGGTGGACCTCCGGCCGGGAGTCCCTGGATGGTCATTGCTTCCTGTCGCATCCGTATTCGAGGCATCCACGAAATACCTTCGCTTGCCCCTAGGGCTTCGTTCGATGACGGAAACATACTCGAACTCAAGCCGAGCCATCGGGATGCGCTGTTCGAAGGTCCGCTGGATCTCATCTCTTTCTGCCCCTGTGTTCGCGACGATCCGAACGCGCAGAGAGCCCGCCTTATCCTGGACAAATTGAATGTCTCGTATCTGATCATAGAATGCGCCGTGGTCCAGGTCCCCGAACGCGTAGCCGTAGAGCGATCTCCTTCGTCCCGAGCTGTCGACGAACGTCTCCTGTGATCGCCCGACGATGGCACTAGCCCGTGGGAAATTATCGTTGGCGCAGCTCCCAATGGGATCGACAGCTAGGTCGCCGGTATCATACCGGACGAACTGAGTCCCTATCCGGTTGAACGACGACGCCACGACGCGGCGGTATCCCTCGATCTCAGAGGGGAGCAGCTCCACGCAACCATACGTCGGATAAAAGTGGAAGCCGCGGCATTCCCGGCAGCAGTACGCCAATACGGCGTACTCGCTGTGGCCGTACCAGTGGACGATCTTGGTGCCGAATTCCTGCTCAAACCGGGCCTGATCATTCGCTGCGAACATCTCGGAGGCGGCGATAACACCCCGGACCGGAAGACTGCGGAACAGATCTTCGCCCACCAGATCGATGAACGTGTACAGCGAACTCGGATACACATGAAGAAAGAACGGTGGCAGTGTGCTTATCCACTGTCGCAGCCGGCCAAGCTCCGCCTCCACGGTGGCGCCAGGTGAGACGACCCACATGTTCTCAAGGCGGTTATAGCTGAGCATTTCCCCGTGCATATCGCCCGCGTACCGGACTCTTAGGTCATACGGCTCGTATCCCACCTGGGACCAGATGTCAAAGAGGTAGGCGCGCTCCTTCTGGCGGCGCGCGAACGTGTCGGCCGTGAAGCGAAGAGGCTGACCTGATGTCCCCCCGGTCCGCACCGTGTGGGTAAGCGGCGGCACGTCCCAGCGCGTGTACCGGCGCAGGTACCGTTGGTAGTCCTCTTTTTGCGTGATCTCATCACCGTATCGGCCGACGAGTCGCTGGAACCACGTGTCCTGATACTCCCGGATCTTGCCGGGTGACCAGCCTTTGGACTTCTTGACCAAGCTGCGGTGGTAGAAATAGCTGGGACCGAGCAGGCTTTCCCTGACTCCGATCATGATCTACCTCCGTCGACCGTCCCAACGCGCTGCAACTGCGCACGCTTCAACCCGTGTCCCGAAGCTGCGGCAGCTTGGCTCCCGAAGAGAAGCTCTCATAGGAGTCCAAGGCGGGCGGCCGTGATACATGTCGACTAGAGGTGGATGAGTAGGCCACGGTGCGGTACCGCGTGACCTTGACGGCAGCTGCCCGCGATGTCGGCCGATGCCGACGTATCACAGTAGTACCTAGCTCTCTCATGTGGACGGAACCAGACGGCTCGACGGATGCAACCTGAGCCAGATCACGCTGAAATGTGAACCACGGCAGCGGCCGTCGCAACTTAGCAGACGTGCAGGTCACCTGCATCAGAAGGGAGCGTTTCATGCGAGCCACCGAGGTGCTCATCATCGGCGCTGGCCCGTACGGCCTGTCGATCTCCACGCACCTTCGCGGGCGGGGAGTCGACCATCTCATCGTCGGCCGCCCCATGGATACCTGGCGTAACCACATGCCCGTCGGCATGTACCTGAAATCCGAGCCCTTCGGCTCCGACATGTCGTCGCCTGAGACCGGGTACGATCTCGCGGGCTACTCCCGATCGGAGGGAATCGAAGGTATCGAGAGGGGGACGCCGCTGTCCCTGGAACGATTCCTCGACTACTGCGACTGGTACGTCAAGCAGCTGGTGCCCGACGTCAGTGATGTCACGGTGACGGATATCAAGGCCAAGAACGGCGGCTTCCTGGTCACATTCGCTGATGCAGAGCCGGTTGCGGCCAGGAGTGTCGTGGTCGCGACGGGTGTCCTGCCGTACCGTTACATCCCAGCGGAGCTGTCGGGCCTGCCATCTGAGCTCGTCTCACACACCGCCGATCACCCTCGGTTCGACGAGTTCCGGGGTCGCCGGGTAGCCATCGTGGGCGCCGGCTCGTCGGCACTGGAGACGGCTGCCTTGTTGCACGAGGCGGGAGGCCACGTGCAGCTGATCGTGCGGTGCCCGGATTCCCCCATCTGGGGTACGAAGGCGCTACCGCTGACCCCGCTGGTACGGATCCGGGAGAACAAGCTCTGCGAAGGCTGGAAGTGCCCCCTGTGGAATTCCCCGACTGCCTACCGCCGGCTGCCGAAAAATGTGCGGGCGACCAAAGCGCGAACCGTCCTGGGGCCGCTGGGGGCATGGTGGCTGAGGCCCCGCGTCGAAGGCGTGGTCGAAATGCTGGAGAAGACCCAGGTACGGACAGCCGAGCCCAGCGGAAGCGGCGTGCGACTGCTACTTGACGGTCCAGCCCAGTCGAGTCTCGAGGTCGATCATGTGATCGCCGGGACCGGATTCCATGTCGACATCGCCCGGCTAGCCTATCTGCCGGAAGATCTCCGGGCGCGTATCACCACGTTCAGTGGGTACCCGGTACTTACGCGTTCCGGCGAATCGACCGTTCCTGGCTTGTACTTCACGGGGGCGCCGGCGGCCTTCGGCCTCGGCCCGTCCATGCGGTTCATCGCCGGAACGCATAATGTGGCAGCCCAGATCGCTCGGTCGGTGGGCCGCCGGGCGAAAGGGAGCAAAGGATGGCCGCTACCCTCTGGGCCGAGTCGTCAAGCGCCGCAGTCGAGCGATGACGCCGCCCTTCAAGAGACGGCCTGATCGCGAACCCGCCGTCGCCACCACCGTGCCGCAGCCGACTGCGGCACGGTGGTGGCTTTTCGGGATGCTGACAATGGGCCATTCCTGAGCAATAACCAAATCTGGATGATCAGGTGCGGTCTCAAGAATTGGTAGTATTGAGCGCGATACCGAACATCCCGTTCCTGTCGGCTGACGGGCAGATGATGGTCTGGTATTCAGGGTGCCGCTTGGCGAAGGTCTTGAAACCGATATGCGAGTGGATATCGTCCACCATCATGACCCCACCTGTCCGCATGGCCGAGGCCGCCTGCTCCATCTCGAACAATGTGTTCTTCGCAGTGTGAAGACTGTCGTGGATGAACATCTCTACGTGGCCGACCTCGGCGACTAGTCGCGGCAGTCGCTGCATGCTCGAGCCTTCCAGATACGACCAGCGGGCGCGGCACGCATCGGTGACGACTATGCCTGTCTCCCCGTGCAGCCGATGGTCGAAAGGAAACGGCAGATCGATGCTCCACAGGTGGCCGAGGTCGTTCTGCCTCAGCGCCCCGAGCACGATCTGGCTCGTAACGCCGTGCGCAACGCCGGTCTCGATCACGACCTGGGGCCGGGCGTGCAGCGCTACGCACCAGATAGCACGGCACAGCGAACTGTCAGCGTCGGCATACCAGCCATAGGTGTCGTGGCCGAAGCCCCATCCCCTGGCCTCAAGCACCGCACCGATGTCCGCCATTACCTCGTCGAGCCGCTGATCTTCCGGGCAAGGCCAAGGCTCGCCGAGCAGGTTGTGCAGGTGCTCATCCCAGGCCTCATCCGCCACAAACTCAGGGTCTTCCCCGTGTCCATGCAACTGGTACCACTGGCGGATTTCTCCCGGCAGAGCTCGGCTTACCGCGACCGGATCAACGGCGAATGTGTGCGCCAGACGCACGATCTTCTGCGGACGCGTCCCCTTCCAAGCCATTCCGACGGCGTCCTTTCTCTGCGTCAGCAGACCGTTTGAACGGCGTCTGCGAGGAGCGCCAGTCCGTGGTCGATTTCGGTGTCGGTCGCGGTCAGGGGAGGCAGCAGCTTGATCACCTCGTCCTTGGGGCCTGCGGTTTCCACCAGCAGTCCGCGCTCGAAGGCGACGGAGGACACCTTCCTGGCCAGCTCACCGTGTTCGAAGGCTAGGCCGTGCGCCAGGCCACGGCCGCGTGGCTGCATCGGGGTACCAGGCACGGACCGGGCGAGTGCCGTGAGCGCGGCCGCGATGCGCTGCCCCTTGGCCAGCGTGGCGTCCTCCAGCACCTTGTCTCGCCAGTAGACCTGCAGCGCGGCCGTGCCCGTGACGAACGCCGGGTTGACACCGCGGAAGGTGCCGGTGTGCTCACCCGGCTTCCAGATGTCCAGGTCCGAGCGGATCAGCGTGAGCGCCAGAGGCAGACCGTAGCCGCTGATGGACTTGGATAGGCAGACAATGTCTGGCTTGATGCCGGCGGCCTCGAAGCTGAAGAACGGTCCAGTACGGCCGCAGCCCATCTGTACGTCGTCGACGATGAGCAGGAGGTCATGCCGCTGGCATAGATCAGCCAGCTCAGACAGCCAGTCCAGCGGGGCCACGTTGATCCCGCCCTCGCCCTGCACAGTCTCCACGATCACCGCAGCAACCTGGTCCAGGCTAGCGCCGCTATCCCGCACCAGGCGCTCAATCCCTGGCGAGCCCGGTTCACTGCCGTCCAGGCGGCAGCCAAACGGAACCGAGATGGCGTGCGTCAGCGGTACTCCCGCAGCATTGCGGTGGAAACTATTACTGGTGACCGCCAGTGCGCCGAGCGTCATGCCGTGGAACCCGCCGGTGAAGGCGATCGCCTCGGTGCGGCCAGTGACCTTGCGGGCCAGCTTGAGCGCCGCCTCGACCGCGTTCGTCCCGCCCGGGCCCGGGAACTGTACCCGGTAGTTCAACCCCCTAGGCTGCAGAATGAGCTCGTCGAACGCGGTCAGGAACTCGCTCTTGGCCACGGTGTACATGTCCAGGGAATGGATCACCCGGTCCTCGGCGAGATAGCTGAGAAGCGCCTGCTTGAGCGCCGGGTTGTTGTGGCCGTAGTTGAGTGCGCTGGCCCCGGTAAAGAAATCCAGGTAGCCGTGGCCGTCCTCGTCGTACAGCCAGCTTCCGGTGGCCCGGTCAAAGATCTTCGGCCAGGCCCGGCAGTAACTGCGCACCGCAGACTCACGGTCCTCGAAGATTCCCATCGTCGACATACCCCCTGGGTTTGGCTACCGCCTGGTGTCGGCGGGGCGCTCTTGGCGATCCTGCTAATTCGTGACCGAAAGCGACAACGGGCACGTCAATGCAATGCACCTGCCTCGACTTGGTCACGCCAACAGGCGGTTGACCGGGTTCCTGGGACCCACGCCTAGGAGATCGTGCAACGTAAGACGGTGATACGACGAGCACCAAAGTTTCACGAGCTGTCGCGACGGACCAAATCAACCAGCGCTGTCTCAGACCGGGTTGATGAGCACGGATTGATTGTCTGCGTCGGGTACCCCGAGGCTCTCGTCGCCCTTGTCAGCCCCGATGAGGACGACGGAATCCAGGCGTGTTCCGGCCAGCCGTATCATCTCGCCTAGGCTGTGAACCTTCTCCACAGAAGACTCCCCGGCGGTCACCACTACCACCACGTTGGTGGTCCATGTCCCCAGGTAATCTCCGCCGAAGGCGGGATCAAGGGTGGCGAAGGTAAGCAACAGGTCAGCCGAGGAGCAGGCAGTGACCAGCGCCGGATCGGCCTGGGCGGGCACGGCCGGGGAGGCCCCGCCGGGCGCCGGACCTATCGGTGCGACGTCCTCGGGAGGCGGCAGGACCAGAACGAGATTCGCGCCGTTCTGGCTGACCTGGTGAATGCCAGGGTCGCGGACCTTGAGCAGGCGCGCCAGGTAGGCACCACCGGAAAGATCGGCCACCACGACCTGCTTGCCCTCGGCGGCGCACGACGCCGCCAGTGACATGAAGGTCCGCGCGACCACCTTCGCGTCGTCGGCGGCAACGACCGCGAGGCTGGCAGGCCCCCGGGAACTTCCCGGCACCGCGCGACGCAGGTAACTGACGACTCGCCTCATGTCATGTCTGCGCTTCGCCGCCCGCCGCGGCAGGGTCAGCGGCCAGCGGCCCCGGCGCAGACGACCGACGCTGAGCCGGACAGGCGCACCGAGCGCCACCGCGACATCGTCACGGCTGCGCAGCCGGCGAGACAGCAGCGCCGCTATGAGGAGGCAGCCCATGCCAATCACCATGCCGGCGAAAGGGCCGCCGACGAAGTAGAGCGCCGGGCCCTTGATACGCGAGCGCTTGAGTGCGGTGGCGGGGTCGAGCACGTAGCTGTCCGATGCGATCGTGTTCGTATACGTCTTGGTCGCCAGCTCGGTAGCGGTCACGTACTGAACGATCTGGTCCTGCTGCGTTATCTGGGTCTTCAGGCTGTTGTACTTGGCCTGCTGATCGGGCGTGGACGGCGGGTTCGGTATCTGGTTGCTCTGCGCGTTGAGCGTCTGGAGGCGCTGCTGAGCCGTGTTGTACTGCTGATCGAGCTGAGCGGACTGCTGCTGCGCCTGGGTCCGCGCGACCTTGGCGCGGTACTGAAGAAAGGTTGTCGCCAGGGCCGATGCCCGCTGCACCGCTGCCGCGCTTGACGGCGCGCCGACGTTGATCGTCAGCACGTTGTCAGTAGCGACCGTGACCGTATAGGCGGCCTGAAGGCTCGCGACAGACTGCGGCAGCTTCAGCTCCTGCACGACACGCGCCGCCACCGGCTGACTTTGCGCCAGGCTCGCCTCGTTCAACACTTGCACCGTGGGATTCACGTTGGGGTTGTAGGCGAGCAGGACCGTCGCGGTGGCGTGATAGGCCGGCGGGTACTTCAGGTACAGCCCGGAACCAACCACTAGCCCGAGTACGGCGGTGAGGCACCAGACCCGGGCCCTGCGGCGCAGGGCGGCGGTGAGGAACCCGAGATTGGCCAGTCCGCCGGTAAGTTCAGCCGCTGAGCGCGACCCGTCTGCCGGATTGTCCCCGGCCCACAAGCGGTCCGGCAGCCCATCGCCGCGCGACCAGGAAATCATCTGGTCTGGATCGTTCACCGTTTGATCTCCGTTACTACGCCCCGCAAGCGGTTGGGCAGCCCGCGTCGTGCCGGGCGCGCCAGATGCGGAATGCGGCCAGTGGTCTGGTCGCTCGGGTCTGGATCGGCGACGAGGATTCCGGTCACCTCACGGCCGTCGCCACCCGCGGCCACGGCGGCCAGCGCCAGTTGCTCAGCGGTCGCCGCGCCCGCCGATACCCCCACTACCGTGGCGTTGGTCCGCATCGTGTCGGGCATCTTCGGCGCTCGGCTGTCCATGACCGCGACCACGATGACCAAGGCGGTGTCCGGCGGTATGTCGGCGCCACCCTCGTCGCAGGCGATGACGCGCAGCATGCCCTGGCGCATCGATGCCTCGGACGGCGGCACAGCGCACGCGGTGCGAAGCGTGGCCGTGGCGGCTGCATCCTGCTGCGGACCGATGACCAGCGACGTCGAAATTCCCTGCGAGGCGCCGAAGGCGGCCAGTTGCGGCCCCAGGGCGAGAGCGCCCGGATCAGAGGAGAGGGATAGCACCAAGAGCGCGAAGGGACCGCCGTCGCCGTCGTACCTTGAGGCGCGGTCGTTGTCATACAGGGAACTGCCGTTACCGTCGTATGCGGGGCGGCCGAAGCCGGGTCTGGGCATCCCCAGCTGCTGCAGGGCGGTATGCAGCTGCCAGGAGTGCACGGCGGTCGGCCGGTAGTTCTCGAAGAGCTTCATCCAACCCGCGGCGGCGGAGGGATGAGCAACCGGGACCGACGCCAGGACGGGAATCCCGATCGAATTCGCTATCTCATCCCGCTGCCTGACTCGCCGGTCGTTGCGGCCGAAGGCAAGGGCCGCGATGATCCCGATCAGCGCGCCGCCCAGCCCGCCCAGGAGCGCATATACGATCGTCTGCTCGATCGGCGCCTGGCCCGTGGCGACGTTCGCCGACTGGAGCAATTGCGCCTGAACACGTCCGACCGCGCTGCGTGAGGAACTGACATAGTCGATGTAGCTATTAGCCAGGGCAGTGGCGGTTGCTTCTGCGTCCGCTGCGTTCTTGCCTTTTGCGGCGACCGAAATGATGTCAGAGGACGGGCTTCCGACCTGGATATTGTGGCGGAGGTCATTGAGCGACATGGATGGACGGACATTGGGCAGTGCGTCCAAGAGCACCGGATAACTACCCGCGACAATCTCCTGGGTGGCGGTAAAGGTATCGGTTCCGCTCGTGTTGGTGCCGTTGGCCTGCTGCGAGCTCACCGGTTCCTGTAGCGCGACCAGCGCGGTACTGGTGAGCATCGGCGGCTTGTACACGGCGTAAGCAGCGCCACCGGCAATGCCCACGGCCAGAACGATGCCCACAAGGAGCTTGTGCCGCCGCACAATCTGCATGGACCTCCGCAGGTCCAGTGCCTGCTGGCTCATCCGGCCTCCGCTTGGATCTCCAGTGCCCTCGCCGACGAGACGGCAGATGTGATCCATGATATGGCCTGCAGGGACACGGCGGATTTGGCCGACTTGCCGACCTCAACGAACTCGAGCCGAGTGATCAGGGGAATCCCCGCTGCGCAGCGACCGCAGCCCACGAGCGTCACACCAGGAACGCGCCGACCCGGGCCTGGGGAGGGCCAGCCGAGGACGGGATCGGTCTCACCCCAGTGCAGGCTCCACCGCAGTCCCGGCGGCAGTTCCAGGCACGCGGTGCCGGGTGTTGATGCGGTGGGCCAGGTCAGGACCGCGCCAGGCTCTTCGAGTTCGGCCCGGACGTCAGGTCCGAGATGGAAAGCCAGACGGATGTCATGACTGCCGCCGTCCACCTGATCGATGATGTCGATGCTGCGGGAGGCCCGATCCAGGAGCACCGATCGGCGATGCCGGGCCGGCGGGTCAAGTGAGGCGTCCCCGTCGCGCTCGGCCGTCCACCGGGCAATGTCGCCGTCATCGAGTACCTCGATCTCACGAGTATGCGCCGGACGCACCCACATGAAGGGACCACCTTCACGGGACTGGCTCCGGCCACCGGGTCCGGCGGCGCTGGGCGCGATCGCCGACGGGAAATATGAGCGGCAGGCGCGCTCGCCGTGGTAGCAGAAGATGCCTGGGTCGGCCAGGATGTCGACGCCTCCGTAACGCACTTCGACGCACAGGGCGTCCGCGTGGGGGGACGCAGCGGATCTGGCGGTCCCGTGCGAGCCACCGTCGCATCGGCACCAGATCTCATTGTTCCCGTTCGTCCGCAGTAGCGTGATTCGGGCGTCAGCGAAGCGCGAAGGCCGCTGACTAGGCCTGCCCCCGATCTGGCGCCTGCTCCCGGCCAGGGCGCCGACGATCGAGCTTGCGGCGTTGGCCGAGGGCCGCGGCCACCAGTCCTGCTGGCCTACCAGCGCCTGGGCGAGGGCCAGCATGGACGGCCAGCGATTCGGCGTCGGTGCGTCCAGGAGGAGCACGCGGCCTTCATCGGAATCAGCCTGGCGAGGCGGGCCCAAGCGTTCATCGACGAGCGCCGCCGCGCTATCGGCCAAGGCACATAGCCGGGCCCAGGTAGCCGGCCGCAGCGGATGACCGCTCGCCTCGGCTTCCACGGCGGCGACGAACCCGAGTTCCACGATGAAGCACTGATAATCCGAGGCAGGCTGCCTGCCGATACCTGACGGGAAGGTGTTGCGGATGAGTTCCCGTTCCAGTAGCAGCGCGGACTTGCGCCGCCAGCGCTTACTCTCGCGGAACCATGGGAAGGCGCAGCTGACCACTAGTTGCCCTGCGGCTTCTGCGATCGCGTGGCCGCCGGCCGACGAGCCTCGGCTGGGCAATGCGGCGAGGTACTGCTGATGCCAGCGGATCTGCCGCACGGCGAGCGCGTCACGCTCGAACAAGTCGGCCACACCCGGCCAGTCATTGAGCAGGCGCCTGATCCAGGCCAGGCTGATCAGGCGGATCCCGAGTTCGATGCCGCTGGTCCAGTGCACGCCGGAGAGGAAGGGGTTCTCCCGCCACCAGGACCGGAGGTGATCAGCGACCCGCCGCGCGTATCGATCGTCATGGGTGAGGAACCAGGCCGTGGCCAACACCGTCAGGTGCTGCAGCCGGGAAAGCTCCCAGACCTGCCTTACGTTGCCGATCTGCTCCTCTGAGCGATAATCGATGCGGAGGGCGTACCTGTCCGGGTCGGACCGTCGACCGGTCACAGGGTCGCGGAACCAGTCAGGCCGCTCCACGTCGGTGCGGAGCACCCCCAAGGTCTCCCACTCCCCCTGGAGAAGCCGGTCCGCGGCCTCAAGCAGCGGCTTCCTGGCCTCCTCCGGCACCCGCGCGGCGGCGCCTGGCGGCAATACCGCGGTAAACGCCAGTTCGCCGGCGGGCACGCCCCCGACGGCCCGGGTGAGCTGCTGGCAGGTCACCTGCCGGGGTGACCAAGCGACCCGGACTGCCTGGTCCCGGGCTCGCCAGGCCACCTCGGCCAGGGACAGCAGAGCGGCCCGGCAGGGATACCAGCCCAGCCATGAGGTGCGGGCCGTGCTCACACCTGCTCCGGTCTACCGCTCAGCAGGCTGTCCCGCACCGCGATGGTCGCCCGGGTGGTAGCGGCCAGTGACTCGAACGGGATCGGCATGGCCGCGCCGGCCAGGCAGGCCTCGACGAAACGGGACAGCTCGGCGTGCTGCCCCTTGTCCTGGCCGCTCCGGGCCCGGATCGTGTCGTGACCGCGCCCAGCCCAGACCGTGCCCTTGCGGAAATTGTCCAGCCGCGCGCTGCGGCCGCCCCCGGTGGCGTCGAACGTCTCTTTGGGAAAGCGTACGTTGCCGCCGGTGAGGTAGCTGATCACGCCACTGGCGCCGGTGCCGAACCGCACCGTGACCTGAACGTCGTCGGAGCCCGGGCCGCCGACCGCGTAAACCTCCTCGGGAAGGCTGTCCGCCCACCAGCTCAGCGTGTCCAGGAAATGACCGCCCTCGCCGGTAAACCGTGACCCCTCACGCTCGTCGCCGTACCAGCTGCCCGCGGCGAGAGAGCCCGCACTGACTAGATAGCGCGTCACCGCGGCAGAGCTGGCCGGGCCGAAGTCAGCCTTCAGTTTCGTCAGCATCGGGGCAAAGCGCCGGTTAAACCCCACCATCAGCCGGTCGTTGCCGGTCTTGGCGATCACCTCGGTGATCCGGTTCAGCTCCTCGCCGGTCAGCGCGAGCGGCTTCTCCACGAACACCGTCTTGCCAGTTTCCAGGGCCCGGCAGACCAGGTCCGCGTGGGTGGCGTGGCGGGTCACGACGAAGATCACGTCCAGCGACTCGTCGTCAAGCACGGCCTGGGAGCTGGTCGAGGCGGTGGTGAAGCCGAATCGCCGCTGGGCGTTCACCGCCGACAGCGACCGGGTGGTGGCGACGTGCGTCAGCTGCACGTTCGGCAGCTGCGCCAGGTGCGGAAGCAGCATCGACGAGGCGTAGTTACCCGCGCCGATGAAGCCGATGGCCAGGTGCTTGGAGCCCGGTCCGTTCGGCACCTTGGAGACCTTGGCCGGGACGGACGGGGAGCGCACCAGGCTGGCGGCTGGCCGGGGGATGCTCTCGGGGTCCGGTGCCGGGTACTCGAGGAGGACCCCGACCGCCTTCAGCGTCCCGGCGGACAGGTCTGCGTAGACCGTGCTGGCGTCGTGCATCGGGAAGGTAGCGGAGATCAGCGTCGCGACCTCGAGGTCCTTGCGCGCCAGCAGGTCCAGGAAGCACTCCAGGTTGCGACGCTCGGTCCAGCGGACGTAGCCGGCCGGGTAGTCGATGCCTTCCAGTTCGTACCGGTCGTCATACCGGCCCGGCCCGTAGGACCTGGAGAACCGGACGTCGAGTTCCTTGTCGTAGTAGGCGGTCCAGGGCAGGTCCAGCTTGGTCTTGCCGATGTCGACCACGCGGGCCCGGTCCCTGGCCAGCTTGGCCGCGGTCTCGACCGGCGCGTTGGAGGAGCCGCCCGCGGCCAGGAACACATGGTCGGCGCCGCGGCCGCTGGTGAGCTCGGCCAGCGAGACCTCGATGGCGGCTAGGCCTTCGTCGTCCGGGGCCGAGCACAGCACCGCGCCCGCCTGCTCGGCCAGCCGGCAGCGGGCCTCGATCATGTCCAGTCCGACGACCCGGATCCCGGCCGCGACCAGCAGCCGGACCAGCAGCTGGCCGACCAGGCCGAGGCCGATGACCAGGGAGGTCTCGCCGAGCTGCGGCTCGGCGCGGCGGACCCCCTGCATGGCGATGGCCCCCACGGTGGAGAACGCGGCATGCTCGGGGGCTACGCCCCGCGGCACCGCGGCGCACAGGTTGACCGGGATCCAGTTGTACTCGGCATGCAGGGCGTACTCGTTGCCTGCCGCCGCGATCAGCTGGCCGACCTTGAACTCCTCGGCCCCCGCGCCGACCTCGATGACGACGCCGCACAGCGAGTAGCCCAGCGGAGTGTAGGAGTCCAGCCGGTTCATGACCTTCTTGTAGGTCGTCATCGCGCCCTG